>Ga0316192_10002571_pt1 | contig 13259 bp, 18 predicted proteins | sample MerIslwburrow_MG_FD_204931 | JGI IMG/M metagenome (GOLD analysis project Ga0316192, IMG submission 204931) | Coastal sediment microbial communities from Maine, United States - Merrow Island worm burrow | ecosystem: Environmental > Aquatic > Marine > Coastal > Sediment | place: USA: Maine...
CACGCGAGTTCCTGAGTGGGCCAAGGCCAGGGGGTACCCAAAAACCCTAGTATCGGGGAAGAGCCGCAGCTCTTGGGCGTTCCGGGACAGCAAAGGGACGAGCAACGCCCCCGCGTCTCGGCCTACTTCGGCGCCCCCGAGAGGCTCCTTGAAGGTTCCAACATGCGCCCGGAGGCTGGCGTATACCTCGATCTCCGTCTCAACCGCCCGGTGCAAAACTTCCTGGAGTTCCTCCGGGGCCACTTTTCGGTAGGCCATAAAATCTTGATAAATAGTGTTCATTCTCTCTTACTCCGGTTCCGATAAAATTATAATAAGCTCAATTAGTAGCGCGATGCCCACCCCCGCCACGAGAACATCCCAGAACGTCATGATTCCTTCTCCTCGTCATAGTGCATCTCGGCTAGATTTAACATGTTGTCAAAATCCCCGTCGACGGTGTCCATAAAATGTTGGAGGTCTGCGATCAGGCAGTGCACCGCGTCCTCAGGGGTCGCCCCGACGTCATCCATGAGCTGGTTGTGCAGCTCTAGGCACTTACGGGCACGTTCGGCCCGCTCCTCGTTTGTTGGTTCCGTGAGCATAGTCTAGCCCTCCCGATCGATGACTACCAAAACCGTGTTCACCCCGGTGTTGGACTCCTTAAACGAGCCCTCCGGGAGGTCGATGCGTTCCCCGCCCATGCGGTCGAACCATTCGCGGAAGTCCGAAGCCTTGTGGGTGCTATTCGTAAACGCCGAGGGGGACATGATAGACACGAGGCGGCCTCCCGGTTTAAGGAATTGATACGCGTGTTTTACGTGGTCTACATCCTGCATGTTCTCGAACGGCGGGTTGAGGAGTACCCGATCGTAACGGCAAGGCGCGACGGCCCCGTCATTGGGGCAATATGACCCGGCGGGCAGCAACCCCATGAAGTCATCCCCGATAAGGTTGTGACCCTTGGCCTCCAGGATGCCGCGCAAGGTGTAGTTTATCTCGCAACAATCGGGCTTGATTCCCATGTTTTCGTAGATCGCGTCGGCGATGTACCCGGAACCGGCGGAAAATTCCCCGACGGCGTCACCTTCCCGGATGTCCGCTCGCTCCATCATCTCCGCAACAACCGCCGGGGGCGTGGGAAAATAGCCCGGAATTTTCGTGAATTGCAGGCCCTCGATCGTACGCCGTAATTCTTCGGCGGCTTTCTCCTCCGGGGTTTTGCCCTCCAGGAGTGACCACAATGCGACGGCCTCGGGGCTCGTGCTGATCGGTTCACCGGTGCAGATGTGGTATGTGTGAAACCCGTTCGGGGCCATCTCCGTTTTAGTGCCGACCAAGGCAATGGCAGCGGCTTTGCTCTTCAGCTTGACTAGGACGGGCGGAACGGTCCCGGCGTCGCGCAGGTCTGCCAGGGCGTAGAGGGCTTGCTGCGCTCGCTGCTCGCGTTCCCCTTTGAGGCGAGAGTGGGCGGCCTGGGCTAGGCGCTTGACCGTGTTGGTCTGCTTCTCTCCGAGTTTGTCATCTATAGACTTCTGCATTCCGTCGGCCAGGGCGCGGAGTTTGTCGCCTGTCCGGTCGATGTGAATTGACGCGTTGGTTACTTTCGCGATGACTTCCCCGCCTTCGGATAACGTACCCTCTCCGCGGAGGGTGTAAATCTCCTCGGCCTCCTCCAGGTACTCAAGCGGCAAGCTGGACGTCAGGCCATACCAGCACCCATTGTGCCGCGACCAACGGAACCCGGCCGCCTTCAGGCTGGCGCGTGTTTCTTCGTCTGGCTTGTCTTGAAAAATTACCTCAGAGTAGCCGGGTTTGGTGCCTTCCCGGACTTCGACGTTTTGCCCCAACTCCTGGGTAAGGTGCGCGGAAGCCGTGTTGTGATCGGCGCGGGGAGTGCGCTTTTTCGGTGTTTTGGCCAGGCGCCATTCCCCGATCGGGACCGAACGAGGGCCATCGATCGAAACCTTACGAATTCCCCAGCCGTCCGCGTCGCGGTGGCCGTCTTTTAGGTAGAACCCGGCACCCATACTATATTTTTCCCGGTGTTCAAAGTCCCGCTTTTTAATGGACCACTCGAACTCCGCTACTGTTTCTCCGAACTGGATAGACTCGAGTGGGTGCGCCTCAACATAGGCCAGCGCGGCGGCTTCACTGGTGAAAGGTTCGGCGGGGGTCTCGTCCCGGTGCCAGTGTGAAAGACTCCCACGATGGAAATAATGGCCATCGTCATTGACGTCCGCGACGAAGACCGGGCGGAGGTCGTACCGTTCACCAGCCAGGTGCGCGACCTCTTCAACATGCGCGGCGGCTTTCTTCATTTCGGGGAATAGGTCCCGGTTATGCTTAGAAAATCCCAAAATTAAAACTTGTTCGGTTCGGCTCCCGTGGTAGTCACTCATAGAGTCACTTTCATCGACCCGACGCTCTGCAATAATCACCGCTTTGGCCCACTCAGGAACCCGCGTGGCGGCGTCTGCCTTGAATGCGGCTTCACGTTCAGCCCGGGCGGCGTGCTCTGCGTCGCGGGCCTCACGTTCGGCTTGTTCCTTCTCCGTGGCGGCCTCAACCAGGGCGGCTAGTTTTTCCGCTGTTTTCACTGAGGCCGTGGGGGGCACACGGCGGAGCCATACCGCCGCTGTGCTTTCGTCGATCCCGTGAGACAATCGGCCATTCTCCCAAACGACCGACACACTCGACCCGGCAGGGGTGAGCCCTCCCCCGCCAATCACAAATAAATTGGGGTTGCCTGCGGCGATGTTGAAAACCCACCCGAGCGACTCATTTTTAAATACTGGCTGGCCTATGAACATTCTATTTTCTCCTGGTTAATAAACTGAATAACTTCGTTGTCAATCGGGGCGTCTCCCCGGGGTATTTCAAAGTAGCAGTTGGCAAGGGGGAACGGGTGGCTTGGCTCACCCTCTGCTGTGCAGCTGAATAAATCAAACCCTTGAGGGTCTGCGGAATATTGCAGGCAGTACACGGCAGACCCTGAACTTCTGTAGTAAACGCGGCAACGGTCCGGATCCGTCGAATGATATTTAAAAATCTTAAACGTGTTCCCGGGGTATTGGAGCGGCACGAATACGAAACCTTCAATAGTGGAGCCTACCGCGAAAGTGTGGCCGGCTCGGCCTTTCCAGAATGTCGCGGCGAACTTCCGAGCGGCGGCGGCGTGCGCCTCTTCGGTGGTCATTTCCATAGGGGGGCGGAAGTTCAAACGGTTGTCTCCGTCTCTGGCCACTATTTGCCCGCGGGTCATGCGGTGCGTTTGGATTGATTTAGGCATGGGTTAATACTCCAACTTTTTTATGATGATTCCCGTGGTCCCAAGCTCGCCGGTGAAATCCTTGCGGAGCTTGTACCCTAAAATTCTGTTGAACTCGTTGATTGAGACCCGAGCGGGGCGGCCTGTCTTTAGGACCGGCACCCCGTCAGGCGTCGTGTATTCAAGGAGGGACACGTTTATGCGGCCGGTTCTGTTTGCTGGTCGCGGTAGAGACCGTCGGCGGTGCATGCGTCCGCCACCCACCCCACGACCGATCCCGTGGCCTTGAGTTCTTTACCTCTCGCCCTGAGGGCGGCCAGGTCCTTAAACTCGCCAGCTTTGGCGGCCTTTAATAAACGGCGGGCGTTATCTTGTTGTTCATCCATTGGCGTTTCTCTCCTCAGTTAATCGAAGTCGATAGGTGTTTAATTGACCTTGTGGCACATACCCGGGGACTAAAGCCCGCCCGGCCGCTCATATTAGCGAGACCCGGTCAAGGTCAACCCACTTGCTAGAAACGCAAAAGGCGCTCGCGCTGGTGAATATCTCGGCTGTCATTTTGGAGCCGTCCCGACTGACGCGAATCTCCCCTAGCTCCCCGGAAAAATTGGAATATTCCCACGTTTTTAATTTTTTATTAAACCGCTCGGGCGGGCGGGGCGTTCCGTCGGATACCCGAACCAGGCGGCCTTTATTCTTTTCTGCGTCTTGAACGTTCATCGGACCGCCTCCAGATTACCGGCCGCAGTTGCGGCCGCGTTAATGTTGTAGAAATTCCCGGTACTCTGCGCCCACCGTTTGTACTCGGCAGCCGCGGCGGCGGCCCGGATCGGGCACAGAGGGACCAACTCCAGCGCGGTTAGAATGGGGCGCGGTTTAGGGGTTAAGGCTAGAGTCTTGAGCTCCGCTATCGCCGCGTTTATTTCGTCGGCTCGTCGCTTTTGCCACCGGTGCAAATACTGCGTTTCCATGGGTGCGGTCTCCTTAATCAATAAAACAAAATAATAAACAGAATGAACGGTGGCGCAACAAGGCGAACATTAGCGCCCTTTCTCCAGGTAGCACGCCGACTCTATGTGCGTGGGTCCGCATTATTTCTCCAGGGTCCAGGTGGTGACATCGCCCGAGAAATTTAAAGTAGTAAAGCCTTCATCGGTCATGGCCGCCGCTTTGGGCTTGTCACAGTATGACGTGTGCTCAACCCCCAGGCTATCAGTATAGGTGAAGGTGAAATCCTTAGATCGAAACGCTACGACGCCCGAGCGGACCCGGTCCATGGAGGGCAAGCGCCACCGCTGGGTGCCGCCCACTACGCAAGCCCACCCGTCCCCAACTTCGATCGCGCCGCCTTGTTCCCCCACTTGCTCCGTTATGCTGGCCAAGATGGCCGCGGCGTTCTCCAGCACAAAGTCGGAGTCAATCACCGCCGTGGCGGTAAACGTGCCTTTTAAGTCTTTGAGTTTCATTTCGTTAATTCTCCTTAGTAGTTCAATTCTTTAAAACGTAGGTATTCATCAAAGCGATTAAGTACAGCCCCGAACCGCAATAGGTTCGCATCACTTGCCCCGGCGCACGCTTCATACAAATAGTCGTCTGGTTCGCGGGGGTCGCTGGCCATGCCGGGCGAATATTCCCAAGGGATATGCGCGCCCCGGTGCCAAAGCTCCGCGCTAACGTTAAACAGTGCGGAGATATTCGACCCCCAAGGGTCTCCAGCGTTGTAGGCCTCTTTGTACGCTCTCTTTAATTCCGAGTAGCTGTAACTGGTCGTTTCGGTTGTCATGATTATTTAATCCAACGGGTGCCGGTCTGTTAATCCCAATCCTTTCTCGACCATTACGCAACCGGCGGTCGCTTCAACATGGGCGGCGTGCTGAAAATATCCGACCGTAGAAACAAGCGCGGCGGCAATCAGCAGCGCGGCGGCGGCGGTGGTAATCAGGTTCGTTTTCATTTCGTTATTTCTCCTTAACTTTCTATAATTTATTGTAGCATAACATTATGTCAGTTTCCACCTTTTCGCTAATTCTTTTCGTAATTAACGAGACTCCGCCATAATTAACGAACGCCTTCTATAATTAACGATAACGGATTAACGACGCCCCAAACGATAATTAACGGCCTTTCGTAGCCACATAACGAATTACCGCACCCCGTACGACGCTAAAATACTCTGTTACTCCAAAGTACTCCAGCGTACGGAGTGCGCTAGGTTATTGATTTTAAAGGCCATAAACGAATACTCCGGATACTCCGTACTTTTTCCATTACTCAGCCCTGTCAGATTGGGGGGGGTCCCTCTTCGCTAATTATAGAGGGGGCTTATAATATAGTGCCTTGTCATTAGTTAACCCTCATACAGAGTATTGGAGTAAAGTACCTTATTAAGGATACAAATCAACAGCTTACGTTACCACCATTATTTTACCCCGTACCAGCGTACGGAGTATTATCCACCGTTGTGATTAACTCGGGTCGTATGGGGCGTACGCATCGACTGAGGCACGGAGTAGGCAGGCTAGGCGAGAGTTAAGGGCGCTACAAGGCTGACAATCGCTCTCAGTGGACAATCCTGAGCGCTTAGGCTACGATCATTCCAACGACGCAACACCAGCACGATAACGACCAACGATTAACGAACGACCAACGATTAACGAACGACCAACGATTAACGAACGACCAACGATTAACGAACGACCAACGATTAACGAACCACGGGGCGTACGAATCGCCCCGAACACCAGCAAACGCCGCGCGCGTGAGGACCAAGAAAATTAACGAAATAGCGACAATCAGCGAACGTCCGAAATTACCGATATCCGTACCAGACGCGGCGGTTATGCGGGCGGTGGGCGTCGATAACCTGGCCACGTTAATCACGTCGGGTTTAACGAACGCTAAAATCGCCGAACTACTGGGCGTGCCCCCTCACGCTATCTCCTCATTCCTTCACAACCTGGACGACGAACAGCGAACGATAATTACCACCGCCCGCCGCGCCAGTGCCGAACAAATCATCGACGCGGCGGGCGACATCATCGACGCCCCCGGCCCGTTAATAGGCACCGACGACGACGGGACCGAACACCACCGCGTTTTAACGTCCGCTGAAGTATCCCTTCGTAAATTACAGGCGGACCACCGCTACCGACGCGCCGCGCAACGGAACGCAGCGTTTCGGGAAAAGGCCCCCGTTGATACGGACGGCCCAACGGCCACAAATACCGCACCGACGTTTAATTTCACCCTTCAAGTCTTGCCCCCGACCAACGACAGGCAGCCGGTAATTAACATCACCCCAACGCCCGAAGAATAACGCGGCGGACGTGCCGGGGCGATGAGTTGGGAGCGCTACGACGCGGCGGACGTGCCAAGCCACCCGTAACCGTTAACCCCCCGGCACTTTCTCAGGGAAATTCCCCCCGCCACATTTTTATAAAAATAAAAAATTCGAAAAGTTACGGTGCGAACGAAACGATCCGGAAAGCTACGCCCAACAGCGCCACGAGCGGAGCAAACAGCCCTCCCACGGTAAATATGCTAACCTCGAACAATGAGCGAGCTATGTAACGCCTTAGGCGCTAACACAATCCCCATCCCCAACGATAAATTCCTCCCGTTGTTCGAAGATGGACGCCTACCTGTGATCGCCACCCCCGACGGGCCGGTCGCGGGGGAGTTTGACTTGATGACACGGGGGATCGTTGACCAAGAGGGCGTCCCCGTCCCTCCCCACCTTGTGATTGACCCCGGGCACTTACGCACTCGGTATTACGTGTACTACGGCGGTCGCGGCGGAGCCAAGTCCCACCAGTTCGCAGCGGCTGCCATCCTTCGGTCGATCAAGGGCAAGGTTAAAATCCTCTGTTGTCGTGAAATTCAATCGACTATCGCGGATTCGGTTTTGAGTTTGCTTGAGATCAAGATCAGGTCGTTAGGGTTAATCGAGTATTTTGATATTTTGGTGAACGAGATCCGCTGCAAGGTCACCGGTAGCGTAATTGCGTTTCGGGGACTCAGACACAACATCAACGAACTGAAGTCCTTCGAGGATGCGGATATTTGTTGGGTGGAGGAGGCCGCGGACGTTACCGAAAACTCCTGGGACAAGCTGGATCCGACGATTCGTAAACCCGGGGCTGAGATCTGGATCGGTTTTAACACTGAGCTGATCACCGACCCCACCTATGTCAACTATGTTGCCAACGCCGACGAGGATATGACCGTTATGAAGGTCGGGTATGAGGAAAACCCTCTCCTGGACGTCATGATGTTGAAACAAGCGGCGAAAATGAAGAAGCTCAACCCGGAGAAATACCGGCATATCTGGGGCGGAGAGCCGAAATTGACCCGGGACGGCGGTGTTTTCACCCCTGAGATGATTACCATAGTGGAAGTCGCGGAAGCGGGCACCCAGTGGGTTCGAGGGTGGGATTTGGCGGGTACCGAGGTCGATTTGAAGAAGCCGAATGTTGATCCTGACTGGACGGCGGGGCCTCTGCTAGGGCGCCAACCGAGCGGGCGGTTCATTATCGGCGACGTCAAGCGCATACGAGGCATGCCCCACACCGTGGAGAAATTCCTGAAGACCACGATGGTTAATGACGGGCCGGCAGTGCTGCACTCGATACCCCAGGACCCAGGCCAGGCCGGCAAGTTCCAGGTGAAGTATTTCGCGGGGGCGTTTGCTGGTCACCGGCTGCACTTCAGCCCCGAGACGGGTGACAAGGTCACCAGGGCCGAGCCGTTCGCGTCTCAAGTTAACGCTGGCAACGTCGATATGATCCGGGGGGCGTGGAACGATTCTTACACCCTGGAGCTCGGGGCCTTCCCGAATGGCGACTATGATGATCAGGTCGACGGGTCTAGCAGGGGGTTTGAGCAGCTGCTAGTTCCTAGGGCAGCGCAGCAAGTGAAAATACGGGGGCTATAGACCTCTCCGGGGTTTGTGCTACTATCCGAGAAAACCAGTGCAGGAGAAAGACGAATGAAAACGAACGTGATGCGAGCAAAAGTGAAAGTGGCGAGCGTAGTTGCTGGCGAAAACGGGGTGGGTAGCGAGACCCTGCACTTCAACGCGGTAAGCAAGAGTGATGGGTACCCGGAGGACGGGTCTGACGAAAACAACACGTTCGCACGCTGGACCCCGCAGGCGGACCTGAAGATGGTCATAAACAACCCTGAGTTGATTGGGAAGTTTAGCCAAGGGCAAGAATTTTATGTAGATTTCACCGAGGCATAACAGCCCACCGGAGGACAAAACTGTGACCACAATCGTAAAAGTTACTGCAGAAGATACCGCTGGCGGCAACAAGGTCCGGGTCGAAATAGTAGACCCATTTTCGAAGGTGCCTCATGGCTACCCCGCCGTGGAATTGGCGGAAGGCGAGTCAACGTCGCAGGTCCTGCACCAAGGTCAGTCGATCGCAGTGTCTGAGATACAGGCCGAACCAGCACCGGTACCGGCACCAGCATACGCCTCGGTCGAAGAAGTTGTTGAAAAGCTAAGCAAGCCCAACACCGCGAGCAAGAAACGCTCGTGAGCGTAGTCGCCTGGGATGGTAAGACCCTTGTTGCCGATCGGATGGGATCGAACAACGGCCTTACCTTCACGATGGTTAAAATGCAAAAGTTCCCAGACGGAACCGTCCTTGCCTGGTGTGGAATTCAAGAGCAGGGGTTGCTTTTGGCTAAGTGGTTCCGCGAAGGAGCGGACCCGGAGAAGTGGCCTGCTTTTCAGAAGAAAGATGAATGGACATCCCTTCTCATCCTGAAAGACGGGAAGTTGACCGAGTACGAGCAAGAGCCTATCGCCCAAGAAGTTTTAGATCCCCGCATGGCATGGGGGCACGGTCGAGCTTTTGCCCTAGGGGCCATGGCGGCGGGAGCAAGCGCAGTTGAAGCCGTCACGATAGCCTCCACTTTCGACATTTACTGTGGCAACGGCGTGAGTTTATCCGATGGCTGAAGTCAACAAAACGCATCCAGAGTATGACGAGATGCTTCCCGTTTGGACGAAGGCGCGGGACGTTGCCGGCGGCACGCGGAAGCTGCACGCCAAGACGGTTGAATATTTACCAAAACTGACCGACGAGGATGACCCGGAGTATAAGGCTCGCCTCGAGCGCACCGTGCTCTATAACGCCACTTGGCGCACCGTCGTAGGATTCCTGGGGCTGCTCTTCCGCAAGCCCGCGGTCACCGTGATCCCCGAGTCAGTCAAGTACCTGGCGGAGGACATCACGAATACGGGGGTCCCGTTAGACGTTTTTGCTTTGGAAGTGTCAGAGGAAACCCTCTTGGTGGGACGGAGTGGCATCTGGGACAACTACCCAGTGGCCGCGGAGGGCATCACCCTGGCGGACGCCCAGCGACTCAAGTTACGCCCGTCCATGCAACTCTTCGTGGCCGAGGCCATCTATAACTGGAAAGTGTCCCAAGTAAATAACAAAACGATGCTTTCCCAAGTGCGCCTCCGCGAGAACCACGTGGTTGAGGAGACTGAGTTTACGTCAAAAACGACTAAGCGGTTCCGCGTTCTCGACCTGACTCCGACAGGGAAAGACGACGTACATATCTACCGGGTCCGGGTATTTGAGGTGAATGACAAGGACGAAGACGTCTTAGTAGAGGGGCCTTTCTACCCGAAGATGGGGGGCAAAAACCTCGAATTTATCCCGTTTTATTTCATTTCTCCGGACGACACTACCACGGACGTCGAAGAGCCACCTTTCATCGATCTCATCGACGTTAACCTGTCGCACTACCGAGTCACCGCCGACTACGAGAATGGCTGTCATTGGTCGGGAATCCCCACCATGGTGATCACAGGTCATAGCTTGGAGGCGGGGGGCTCGATAAAAGTAGGCGCGGGAAATGCTATCGTGCTGCCCAACCCGTTGTCGAAAGCGGATATGGTGGAGGTTGGAGTCTCAGGTTTCCCCGCGCTGGAGAAGAACCTGGACCGCAAAGAAGCCCAGATGGTCGTATTGGGCGCCCGGTTGCTTGAAGTTCAGAAGCCCGGCATCGAGGCTGCAGAAACCGCTTTGATCCACCGAGCCGGAGAACAGTCTATACTCAGCACAATGGCGCAAACGATCAGCACGGGGATCAGCATGGCGCTAACCACTCTGACTCAGTGGGCGGGGGCGGACGGAGAAGCTCGGTACGACTTGAACCGGGACTTTTTCCACACTCCGATGACGCCGGAGATGTTTAAAGCAGTGGTGGAGGCCTGGCAGAACAAAGGCATCTCCGCCGAAACAAGATTCGCTCTTCTGAAGAAGGGCGAAGTATACTCACCAGGCGCTAAGTTCGAGGACGAGCAAGCGTTAATTGACGCCGACAAATCCCAGGGGGATGGAACAGATGTTTAAACGTAAAGTAATCGCAGCATCGGTCGAGGCCATGAGGGCTCCGTACCGTTTTGACGGGGAAGAAACTTTCACCCAGGCCCAAGTAGACGAATTGGTCGCCGGTCTGAAAACGAGTAAAGAGGCAATACTCGCTGAGAAGAAAGCAGTGCAGGCCCAACTCGATGAAGTAAAAACGACTTTATCGTCTTTCGATGGGATAAACCCCACGAAGGTCAAAGAGATGATGGCCAAGTTTGAGAATGATGACGAAGCGAAATTGATCGCGGAAGGCAAGGTCTCAGAAGTAATTAACGCCCGTGTGGCTAAGACCCTGGAGGAAGCCGATGCTCAGATAAAGGCCGCAACTGACGCAACGGCTGCCGCAGAGGCCAAAGCGGGCAAGTTTAGTCAGAAGGTGCTGGATGATTCACTCCGCGCCGCTGCAATGGCCGCTGGTCTATACCCGAAGGCCATCGAAGATGCGTTGCTGGCAGGGCGTATTGAGTTTAAGCTGGACGAAGAAGGCAACGCTGTCCAGTTCGATGAGAACAACAACATCATCATGGGCAAAGATGGCAAAACGCCGTACGCCCCTGCTGAGTGGCTCGAAGGGATGCCTGAGAAGCGCCCTCATTGGTTCCCTAATGGTAATAGCGGGAGCCCAGATAGCTCCGGAGATAGAAACTCTGGTGGCAGCAAAACCATAAAACGGGCCGCTTTTGAGGCGCAAAACCCTCAAGAAAGGGCGGCCACTATTGCAGCGGGCACTGTCCCGGTAGATTAATACCTTTCGGCAGGAGCCGGAGGGGAAAAAGCACGACTTCCTGGGAGGCAGTTGTGGAGAACCTTTCACTTAACTAGGAGAATTACAATGGGCGCGTTAACCCTTACCAACCTGCTTCCTACCTTTTACAAGGCCATGGATGTTATTTCCCGCGAACGGATCGGTTTGATCCCAGCGGTTTCCCGCGACTCAACGGCTGAACGTGCCGCTCTGGGTAGCTTTGTCAACTCGCCAGTTGTAGGCGCGATGCCTGCTGAAGACCTGACGCCTGCGGCGTACGCTGCGGACACTCCGGCTCAGACCATCGGCAACGTGCAGATGACTATCCAGAAAGCCCGCTCCGTGCCTTTCGGCATCACGGGTGAAGAAACTTTGGGCCTTCGTAACGGTGGGACCCTGACTGGGATCAACCTGGACCGTATTACTCAGGCGATCCGAACGCTCAGTAATGAGATGGAGTCTGACCTGGCAGCGCTGCAGTCGCAGTGTTCCCGTGCGCATGGCACGGCTACGGGCACTCCGTTCGCTACGGCGGGCGACCTGTCCGATATCGCCGGTGTCGATAAGATCCTGGTGGATAACGGCGCTCCAGAGAGTGACCTTCACTTGGTTCTGGCCAGTTCGCACATGTCGAATCTGAAAGGTAAGCAGAGTACCTTATTCCAGATGAACACTGCGGGCACCGATGATCTGTTGCGCCGAGGCATTGTGGGCGATCTGGAAGGCTTCCAGGTGGGGCGTTCTGCTCAGATCGAGACTTCGGTAGCGGGTACGGGCGCTTCGGCCACTACAGATAACGCAGGCTACGCGGTTGGCGCCACAGTGTTGACCTTGGCCTCTGCCGGTACCGGTACGCTACTTGCTGGTGATATCGTTACCTTCGCAGGGGACACTAACGAGTATGTCTTGGCCTCTGGGGATGCAGACGTATCAGGCGGCGGCACCATTACTCTGGTAGAGCCAGGTCTTCGCGTAGCAATGAGCGCGGCCACCAAGGCGATCACCGTTGTGGCGGCCACCAAGCGTAGCATGGCGTTCCATCGTTCGGCTATTCAGCTGGCGACTCGAGCCCCCGCCATGCCTGAGGGCGGTGATGACGCGGACGACTTGATGCTGATCCCTGATCCAGTTTCAGGTATCGTGTATGAGTTCGTAGTGTACCGTCAGAAACGTCAGGTCCGTTACGAAGTCAATGCGGCTTGGGGTGTGAAAATGATCGCACCTCGTCATACTTGCCTGCTGATCGGCGCTTAGTAATATGCGGCCCGCCACCACGGGGGCCTTTTCCCACCTACTTACCAGGGGATAACCTAGTGGATACTTGTCCGACAGTCCGAATAGTTTCGGAAGAACATAAGCAGTACGGCGGTTTCAAAGTAATTAATGAATCCGATCTTGGCCCAGATGACGTCATCTGGAAAGAGAAAGCCGTCGCACCAGCACCTGCAGCCGATGAGTTCAGCGACATGAAGAACGATGACCTGAAGAACTTCCTCACGTTGAGTAAAGTAGAGTTCGACGTGAAGGCGAACAAAGCGGAACTGCAAGCATTGTGCCGAGCGGTACCGAAAGAGTAATGAAGTAATACGCCCCCTTGGGTCACAGAGCATCGCCAGGGGGCGTAACGTTGATTAGCTGGCCGAAGCTGCTAGAATTGGGGTATTGATTAAAATGGTGGGATTATGCGTTTCTATATAACTGATTTCACTGGCGATGGAATAACACCGGAAACAGGATGGGTTCCTTACTTCCGTTCATTAAATCCTATATCTCCGTTCAAGTTCTTTGATTTACGCCTTGTTGGAAATGTTAATGGTGAGGTCTTAGTCTGGACAGAGAATACAGACACTGAGCATTCAGCCGCTATAGC
>Ga0316192_10002572_pt1 | contig 13259 bp, 9 predicted proteins | sample MerIslwburrow_MG_FD_204931 | JGI IMG/M metagenome (GOLD analysis project Ga0316192, IMG submission 204931) | Coastal sediment microbial communities from Maine, United States - Merrow Island worm burrow | ecosystem: Environmental > Aquatic > Marine > Coastal > Sediment | place: USA: Maine...
AACGACACATACTCAGCAGATTGAAGAGTTGAATGGCAAACTAAGCTGGAAGGTTGACTGTGCGGCGCGATGGAATCTTTATGGCGTAGATAAGGAAATATTCTCCAAAGCACATATCGATGAGCTGGGCAGTCTGGCCATATCGAGTTTTATTTCAGAGCAGTTTTTTGGTGGTGTTGCTCCTGAACCAATTAAATATGGTGCCGTCAATATAAGCCAGGATATGAGTTACAGGTTGCTTGAAATTCTGCCGCCGCAGATGTTTAAAAAACTTTTCACTGAACACATCACCCGTGACATTACGCTAAACCGAGAAACTGTAGAAAATTATTGTCGTAAATATCTTATTCGTCCTGATATGAGCTATGTGGATTTTATTAATCAGGAGCTGCCACTGCTGGCAATTCGTGATGTCAATCTTGGCAACTGTGTCGGAGGTACTTGCACACCATGCTCGGATATAGATTTGAGATCGCTGATAGAGTTTGGCAATCGATATTCCGGTTTTTATTACCATAAGGAGCATAGTGTTTCACTTGCTGATGCCGAGCATATTCACAATACAGATAAAGCTACCGTAAAAATGGCGCAGAATTTCATCCTTTACTCTTTGTCTGTGCGTGATAGTGAGACCGATGAAGATAAGGTTAAATTCCTCATAACCAGGTATCTTCAGCAACATAAAGAAAAATCCAGAGTCTACCCATACCTGCGCCGAGTATTCGGGCAACAAGGTGGCCCTGTTGTAAGCACCTTGCTGGCTACGCTTCCATATGGCTATCTCAATTTGATACAGATGGCGCTTGGCTCTTATTCTGGTGGGCCGGAAAAAGCTGATTTTAATAATAAAGAAAATGAAAGAAAAATCAGCACGACGATATCAGAATGGTAAAGCCCCAAGCTGTAATGCCTTAAAGTAGTCTAATCAGATCTCAACCCTGGCGCGCAATGCGTCAGGTGATTGTAGGATGATAATGTTGCCATTGGCTGTGATTAGGCCTTCCTGGGTCAGTTTCTTAAGTGTTCGGGAGAGTGTTTCAGGTTTGACCGATAACTGGGATGCCAATGTCTGTTTGGATGTTACCAATTGCACCTCATTGCTGTCTTCGGGTTTGTTTTGCAGCAGGTAGTTGATCACCCGGTCGGTGGCTGTTTGCAGTGTCAGGCGGTCGATTTCGTTAACATGTTTGTGCAACCGCTGGCTGAAGCTGGCCAGTAGTTGAAAACAGGTTTCCACCGAGTTTTCCAATACTGCCCTGAAGTCGTTACAGCAAAAACACCATACCTCACCTGCTTCGATCATTTCGGCATTGACTGGATAGTGGCTGAGTTTGCCCGAAAACAGGATGGCCTCGGCAAAGGTTTGGCCGGGGCGGATGATTTCAATGACCTTTTCTTCACCGTTAGGTGATAGCCGATAGAGCTTGAGCAGGCCGCTACGTAGCCAGAAAAAATGATTTACCTCATCGCCCTTGTTAAACAGCCGCTCTGCATTAGCCAGCGGTTTTACCTGCGCGCTGTTTAGAATCTGTCCAAATTGAACTTCATCCAAGCCAGAAAACAACGAGTTATTACGCAGTTGCTTGATATGGGTTGCATCCAATGGTTTGAATCTCTCTTTATTGCGGGGCTTGAAATAAACGCTGTTTTTTGGTGCCACTTGATCTAGGTCAAGGCAAAGACCAAGCGCTGTGGTTAGGATAGCCGCACGATTAATAATACAGCAAAGGAGAGGGCTATGAGTGAACGCTTCACCAAGTCCACGGCGCGCAATATCTATCTCGGAGGCGGGGTGTTCTCATTTCTCCTGTTTCTGGGGTTGACCGTTGACACCATGGAACGTTTACCTGAACGCGATAACCGCGAGAATATTACCGCCGAGGTAGCACTCGGGAAAAAGCTTTGGGAAGACAACAACTGTATTGGTTGCCACACCTTATTAGGTGAGGGTGCCTATTACGCGCCTGAGCTAGGCAATGTCTATACCCGCTTTGGTAATGACAAGCAGATGATTAAAGACATGATAAGCAGTCGCCCAGTTGAAGGTGTTGAGGGGCGTCGCAGTATGCCTCAATTCAATCTGAGCGAAGAAGAGCTAGAGGCGATGGCGGAATTCCTGAAATGGACCTCCGAAATCGATACGAATAACTGGCCACCTAACATCGAGGGCTAAGCAGATGAATACAAGTCTTCAATATCAATCTCAAGCGGTTGCCAAGCCGTATTTTATCGCCGCAATTGGTTTGTTCGTTGCTCAGATCTTGTTTGGTCTGATCATGGGCCTGCAATACGTGATCGGCGATTTTATGTTTCCTGAAATTCCATTTAACGTCGCCCGTATGGTGCACACCAATCTACTGATCGTCTGGTTGTTGTTTGGTTTTATGGGTGCTTCATATTTTCTAGTACCGGAAGAATCCGAGCGTGAGTTATACAGTCCTAAACTGGCCTTGATTACGTTTTGGGTGTTCTTGATTGCAGGTGCTTTGACTATCGTGGGTTATCTGGCGGTGCCTTATGCCACGTTAGCCGAGATGACCGGCAACGATCTACTGCCAACGATGGGCCGTGAGTTCCTCGAGCAGCCGACGATTACCAAGATAGGTATCGTGGTCGTGGTACTCGCGTTTATCTTTAACATCGGCATGACTGTGCTGAGTGGTCGTAAAACGGTTGTTAGTATTGTCTTGTTAACCGGCCTTGTGGGTCTCGCCGTGTTCTTCCTATTCTCTTTTTATAACCCTGATAACTTGGTGCTGGATAAATACTTCTGGTGGTGGGTTGTGCATCTTTGGGTAGAAGGCGTATGGGAACTGATTTTGGGTGCCATCCTTGCCTTTGTATTGATCAAAGTCACCGGTGTGGATCGCGAGATTATTGAAAAGTGGTTGTACGTGATCATCGCCATGACCTTGGTGACGGGTGTCATAGGGACAGGGCATCACTACTTCTTTATTGGTACACCGGAGTATTGGTTGTGGTTTGGTTCGATTTTCTCAGCCCTGGAGCCGATTCCATTTTTCATGATGACCTTGTTTGCTTTTAATATGGTGAATCGTCGTCGTAAAGATCATCCCAACCAGGCGGCTGTGTTGTGGGCTCTGGGTACGGCGGTCACGGCCTTTCTTGGCGCAGGTGTATGGGGATTTCTACATACGCTGGCACCAGTGAACTACTTTACTCATGGCACCCAGATCACTGCAGCACATGGTCATCTGGCCTTCTATGGTGCCTATGTGATGATTGTATTGACCATCATCTCTTACGCCATGCCGCTGCTACGTAATCAAGGAGCGGCAGCAACACTGAAGGCGCAAAAGCGAGAGAAGCTGTCGTTCTGGTTAATGACCATATCGATGGTTGTCATTACCTTGCTACTGACCGGTGCCGGTGTGATGCAGGTGATTCTGCAACGGATGGCCGAAGAACCCATGAGTTTTATGGCCACACAAGACAGTATCGCCATATTTTATTGGTTACGTGAAGTTGCTGGCCTGGTGTTTCTGGTCGGACTGTTCACCTATGTATCCAGTTTTTTTGTCAAAGATAGTGAAGTTTCCGTCACAGATTATGACCTCCCCCCAACCCCCAAAAATTCATAATCTGTGGACAACCCAGGGGGCGCGTTTTGCGCCCCTTTTTTATTAAGGAGACGGACATGCTGACAGACGTGAGTAAGTTACCGAATAACAGCGACAGCGAGACACCGTTTTATCAGCCCCAGGGCCATGAGGTGGCGCTGTTTGAACATGCCTACAAAAACAAGTTACCCCTGTTGATCAAAGGTCCAACCGGTTGTGGCAAGACCCGCTTTATAGAACACATGGCAGCACGGCTGGGACGACCGTTGTATACCGTCGCCTGCCATGATGATCTCACCGCTGCCGATCTGGTCGGCCGACACCTGATTGGCAATGGCGAAACTAAATGGTCTGATGGGCCGCTCACACGCGCCGTACGCGAAGGGGCGATTTGTTATCTCGATGAAGTGGTCGAAGCCCGCAAAGACACAACAGTAATCCTGCACCCCTTAACCGATGATCGACGCATCCTGCCGCTGGAAAGAACTGGTGAAACACTGCATGCCCCCGATGGCTTTATGTTGGTGGTGTCGTATAACCCCGGTTATCAACACCTGCTTAAGGGAATGAAACCCAGCACCCGACAACGGTTTGTGGCGGTGAGCTTTGACTATCCCAACGCCGAGCTTGAAATGCATATTGTCTATCAGGAATCAGGTTTGGCAGAGGCGCAGTGTAAAAAACTGGTTGGCCTGGCGCATTCATTACGCGCCTTGCAGGGCTATGACCTGGAGGAGGGGGTATCAACCCGCCTGTTGGTTTCATGTGCCAGTTTGATTCGGTCCGGCATGCCGCTGATCGATGCCTGTCGCGCCGCGATCATCGAACCCTTGACCGACGAGCTGGAAACCATTAGCGCACTCATGGCTGTAACTTCAGCCCATTTGGGCGAATAGCCCTTAGGCTTTTATGCACAGACAAATAGCACGTCGCTGGACCCGGACGGCATTTTTTGCCTTGTTTATTCTTGCGCCGCCGCTGGATATATTTCGTCTCGATTTGCTACAGGGCCACTTTATATTTTTTGGTCTGGACTGGACACTTGGATTAGAACCACTGGCACACGGTGAACTGTCGCCACTGGCGGCAACAATCAACATCATCGTGTTTGCCTTTTTACCACTGGCATCGGTGGTCGGTTTAGGATTGTGGTTATCGTGGAAATACGGTCGCCTCTATTGTGGTTGGTTATGCCCGCATTTTTCTGTGGTCGAGATGATTAATAGTTTGATGCGCCGTGCCAGCGGCCGGCCCAGTGTCTGGGAACCATCAACACTGCCGCAACAGGAATCCAGCGGTGCTGTTTATAAAACAGATCGACGCTATTGGTTGCCAGCCGCCATAGCGATTATTGGTTTCGCCTTTTTATGGGCGGTGGTATTGCTGACCTATCTGCTGCCGCCGGCATTGATTTATAACAACCTGATTAACGGCGAACTGAGTCGTAATCAAACCATTTTCATTAGTGTAGGCACGCTACTGTTATGCCTGGAGTTCCTCCTCGCCAGGCATCTTTTTTGTCGTTTTGGTTGTGCCGTGGGGCTGTTTCAAAGTCTGGTCTGGATGGCCAATGATAAAGCCTTGGCTATCGGTTTTGATCGGCACCGCGGTGTGGCCTGTAAAACCTGTACACAGGTCTGCGACAACGCCTGCCCGATGCGGCTCAAACCGCGCAAAAACAAACGCCACATGTTTACCTGCACCCAATGTGCACGCTGTGTTGATGCCTGTGAAAGTGTTCAACCGGCAGGTGAAACATTATTGCATTGGCAAGGTGGGCAAACCTCACAGGGGCAGTCAGATCGTCAGGCCCCGGTTCATTTTAATAACAAGGGTGGGGCATGGAAGAAGCGGTAGGCAAGTATTGGCATCGTCTCATCACCCGTCACGCTGAGAATAGTTTTCCCGAGGCACAGGTGGCCCTGGCGGATGTAAAATCAAGCGTCGCCATATTTTTTCGTGCCCTGGGCGGTGACGGTGGCCTAAAAATTGAGGCCGCCGCGCCTCGGGAACACGGCGCACATCGGCCCTGGTTGCAGCGTGTTGCCGGCAGTCATCGGAAGGCAGCGCTCGCCTGGCGTGATGATGAAACCCTGCGTCTGCCGCCACAGTTAAGTCTCTATCCCAAACCACAGCTAAACCGCGAACTCTATTTTTGGTTGGCGGCCCTGGCGGCGGTTGATGACGGTCGGCGCGATAATTGGTTTGTCGATAATCAATTTTTCAGCAGTCAGGTGTTACAACGTTATTCAGGACTGAAACAGTCTTATCAACGTTTAGTCGCTGCCGAACTGCAACGTAGAGCACCTCCCGCGCGTTTGAGTAACGAGGCCGCCGCTGTAGAAAGCACGATTCGCCTGGCCCTAAGTGTGCCGGGCACCGGTGTTAAATTACCTGAATGTTCTCAGGCACCGCAGCCGGTTTATTTGTGGTTATATCCAGACATGAATATCAACAAGCCGTGTATGCAGGATGATTCGAGCGATAATGACGATGCAGAAACACCTGAGGGCGAGGCGGTTGAGTCTGAACAGACGCATCGCTATCAAGCCGAACAGGTGGAAATGCCGGATGGTAAAGATGGCCTGATCACCATGCGTTGGGAAAACATCTTTAGCTGGGCGGAATACATTAAGGTCAATCGTGCCACCGATGATGATGAAGACGAGGATGCGGCGCAAAAGGCGGCGGACATGGATGTATTATCGATAGCGCGTGATCAAAAACAAAAAACCACTGGCTCACGCCTGCGTCTGGATTTAGATCTGCCATCCGCCGAATACGATGATATTCCCCTCGGCGGTGAGGTGACACTACCGGAGTGGGATTGGCGCAAGGCCAAAATGTTGCCGGACCAATGTGTGATTAAACCCATGCTGCCGCGCGGCGCAGAAGCCAAACCGCTGCCGGAAGAATTGCGGCGTACGGTGAGAAAATTACGCGGTCAGTTTGCCAGCCTGGCGCAAAACCGCATCTGGCAGCGAAATCAAAATGACGGCAGTGAAGTGGATATGGCCGCCTATCTGGATCACTACATTTCGCAACAGGCGTCAGCCGGAGCCGAGGATACGGGCCTGTATCGAGATCTGCGTGTTAATCAACGTGATATTGCGACGCTGATATTGGCCGACCTATCCCTGTCTACCGATGCCGCCGTCAACAACGAACAACGTGTTATCGATGTGATTCGCGATACGCTGCTGCTGTTTGCCGAGGCCATGTCGGCCTGCGGTGATCGTTATGCCCTGTATGGTTTTTCATCACGCAAACGCGAGCAGGTGCGTTACTTTCATCTTAAACAATTTGCAGACCGCTACAACGATGAGATACGTGGTTATATCCAGGCCATTCGTCCCGGTTATTACACCCGTTTAGGCGCTGCAATCCGTCACTCCAGCAACATCCTTGTCAAACAAGGGGCAAGCAAACGGTTGTTATTGATTCTGAGTGACGGCAAACCCAACGATCTGGATAAATACGAAGGCCGTTACGGCGTCGAAGATACCCGTCGTGCTGTGCTGGAGGCCAAACAACAAGGCCTGATCCCATTTTGCATCACCATTGATCGCGAAGGGCTGGACTACCTGCCTTATCTGTTTGGTAAAAGCGGATACGTGGTTATTCGACGGCCGGAGGAGTTACCTCAAAAAATGCTCTCGCTTTATACCCGTTTAACCTCTGGTTATTAAACGGGTTAAAGAAGGTGCACCACTATTGTGATGCACCGGCTCTTTGTGCGATTTACGCCTGATTTACAGCGGCGGGCTTTTTGTGAGGCAGATGAATCTCTGGCTCAACAATACCTGCATCTGGATCATTGAAGGTTGTCATATTCAAGCTGTTTTCAGAACGCGCAACAATGGTGGTAACGGTAGCATCGCCCGTGACATTGACCGCGGTGCGCATCATATCCAACAACCTGTCCACGCCCATGATTAGTGCAATGCCCTCAACCGGCAGGCCGACTTGATTCAATACCATTGCCAGCATAATCAAGCCCACCCCTGGTACACCGGCTGTGCCGATAGAGGCCAGCACCGCCATCATAACCACGGTTAAGTAACCCATCAGCCCCAGCTCAATGCCATAAACATTGGCGATGAAGACGGTTGCCACGCCTTGCATAATCGCCGTGCCATCCATATTGATGGTGGCGCCAAACGGCACCACAAACGAAGCGGTAGAGTTATCTACACCAATGCGTTTTTCTACTGAACTCAGGGTGATGGGAATTGTTGCGTTAGAACTGGAGGTACTAAAGGCAAACACCTGTGCTGCGCGCATCTTTTTCATAAAGGTAAATACATTCACCTTGGCTAAAAGCTTAAGCAACAGCATCAGCGTGCCGGTGAGGTGCAGGACCAATACCAACGCCACCGTCGCAAAGTAGCTCATCATCGGTATGATCAGATCCAGGCCCTGCTGAGAAAAGGTCTTGGCCATCAGCGCAAACACACCGTAAGGGGCTATATGCATGACAATATTGACCACCTGCATCATCACTTCATTCATGCGCTCAGCCAGATCAATCAGCGGTTTGCCGCGTTCACCAATCATCAGAATGCAGACCCCGAAGATGATGGTAAAGAAGATGATCTGTAACATATTGCCATCGGCATAGGCGGCAATCGGATTGGTCGGCACCAGATTGATTATCACCTGGCTTAGCGGTGGTGCCTCAGGTGCGGTGAAACTGCTGGTCGCATCATCAGACAGCTCAAAACCTTTGCCAGGACCGACCAGTGATGCCACCGCCATCGCCATTGTGATCGCCAATGCCGTAGTCAGCAAAAACAACAAAAAGGATTTCAGGCCAACCCGGCCGAGCTTATTGATATCCCCAAGACCACACACGCCACATATCAGTGAAAAGGTGACCAGTGGCACCACCAGCATCTTCAGTGTGCTGATGAAAATTGCCCCCATCACGTGAAACAGGCCATTCACCATATAATCCTGAACCCAGACAGTCTCAGCCATAAAGGCGTTGATCAGGCTGCCCAGTACCAGGCCGGCGGCCATCCAGACTAAGATTTTGGTGGTCATAGTGGTCTTTGAAGACATGCGAACTCCATTCGAAAAAGATTGAATTTGAGACATTCTACAGGGAATGGGCGGGGAGATTGTAGCAGCAGGTGGATGCTAGCTACTGACAAACTATCTGTTTCTAAGCGAAGCGCCTCATGGCATCGAGTGTTAGCCCCATACCGACACTGCCAAAACGGTCACCTTCTACAATCTTGCAATTCGGAAATGCATCGCTCACTGCCTGGCGCACTGATGGTAGACCGGTGGTGCCACCGGTGAGGAATACACTGCTGATTTGCTGGGCGTTTATCTGGGCGCTGGTTAAGCTCTGCTGGATGGTGTTGGCGATGGCATCTACCTCGCGCGCGGTTGCTGCGTCAAACTCCTCGCGTTGGCAATCCAGATAGAGTTCGCGTTCGATAAAATCAAGATTCAGCCTGGTCTCGGTGGCGCTGGCCAGTTCGATTTTGCATGCCTCTATCTGGCCTATCAGTCTGTGGCCATCCTGATTTTTTAGCAGATTGATCATCCGTTCAATCAATTCTGGCTGTTCGGCATGTTGCAGCAGTTCCTGCATGCTATGGATATTGCTACGTTGATATTGATTGTGGATCAAGTGCCAGGTGGCAAGATCAAAGTAGGGCGATGATGGCAGCTCAAGGCGCTTAGGCTTTTTCATATAACTGCGCATGCCAAGTTCAGGCATTGCTTTGGCAAGATTGAAGCGGCGGTCGAAATCGTTACCGCCGACATGAACACCAGTAGTGGCGAGAATATCCTGGTAACGATCAGCCTTATTTCGATTTTCCGGTGCCAGCCGAATGATGCTGAAGTCAGAGGTGCCACCACCAATATCGACAATCAGTGACAACTCTTCGCCAGTCAGTTGTTGCTCATAATCCAGAGCCGCTGCAATTGGCTCGAATTGAAACTCGACCTCTTTAAAACCTATCTTGCGACAGATATCCGCCAGGCTGTTTTGCGCGCTGTCATCGGCGTTTTTATCACCATCAACAAAATGCACCGGCCGACCCAGCACAAGCCGTTCCAATGGCTGATCCAGTTGCAGTTCTGCGCGACGTTTCATTTCAGCGATAAACTCGCCGATGATCTCGCTATAACTAACCTGACGCTGCTTGATGTGAGTTTTTTGGCTGGCCAAAGAGGTGCCTAATATACTCTTCAGGGAACGCATAAAACGACCAAATTCACCATCTATATAATCATCAATAGCGGCACGGCCGTAGCTTACTGTGTTTTCATCAAAGTTAAAAAATAGCGCACTCGGCAGAGTTTTCTGATCTTGTTCCAAAGACAGCAGCTGTGGACAACCGTCGGCTATTATTCCAATAGTGGAATTGGATGTACCAAAATCAATGCCGCAAACAGGAGCCATACAAGCGTTTCACAGGGCCAAAAAAGGGCGGTCAATATACGTGATATTGCGGGGCAGGTAAAATACAGTAGGATTTTTGGCTGGCGTCCGGCGACGTTACAAGAAGGGGGTGATATTGAATAACCGTGCTCATTTACTAGAATGCAAGTGACCGTTTTCTGGATTCTCAGTTTGTGGACTCAGCACAACGGTTGAGGTAATCACAATAGTTCCCCCCCTAAGGCGTGGCAAACAGATAGGCAGGTAGAGACTAATTCAACTGGTGAGGGATGCATCATGTTCAATTTCTTAAAGCAAGGTTTCATAACGTTCTGTTTGTTCGCCATTATTATTCCGTCTGCGGGAGCTGTGGATGAGAAAAAGGAAGCTGTAGATGCTTCGCTGTTTTCCTCTTTTCCAGATCGCCGCAAAGAGCAGTATTCAACCAGCCTCGGCTACGCAATATTTCCCTACCCTTATAGCCTCCCTGGCATCGGGAAAGGAATCGGCTTGGTCGCTGGCACTATGAATATCGCAAATTCATACACCGATGCCTACGGCATTATATTCGGCGGTGAGGTGAAGGGGCAGGCCGTTGGTATGGCTGACATCCACATCATTCCGCAGAAGCTTATCTTCGATGTTGGCTACAGCGATATAAGTAAAGTACAACTCATGAGCTACAGTGGGCGAGGCATGAATTCTGACAAGGACGACTTTCGTCTTATTGAAATCAACGATGCGGTGTACTACGGAGGCAGAATGACAGCCACGTTTTATGATCGCCGCCTTGAGTTCTACGGGGGATGGTACAAGGGCGCTTCGCAACTGAATAACATCCGTGATAAGGACGGTAATATTATTGTTGAGGCACAGGACTCTCCGCGTGAGTGGAGCTACACCACCCTTTTTGGCGCTCGTCTCGACTTCACCGACGACTATGCAGATCCACGGCAGGGGCTTCGCCTTAACATAACCCGCTCGTCGACCCCGCCCAGCGACTCCGGTCCTGACTATTATGTGATGGACTACAACATGACAGCCTATCTGCCAATTGGTAAGCGTAGCACTTGGGCCTTCAATTTATTGCGCTCTGACGCGTTCGTCACTCAGCAGGGCCAAACCGATCCAGCTAAACTGCAGGATCAGCAGGGGATCAACTGTGGTGAGCCTTCGCTCACGCCGTTAGCACAGCAATATTGCACCGAAGTGATCAACAATATGATCGCGGAAAATACCTACGGTTCAGCCAGCTCCCTGGGTGGCTTCAGCTATCTACGTGCCTATTCCCAAGGAAGGTACAGTGGCGCGCATACTCAATTCTACGGTACTGAAGTTCGCTGGAATCTCACTGACGAATCTACACCCTTCGATATTTTTGTGATGAAAGACATTCGCACCGCCATACAGCTTGCTGCCTTCTATGAATTAGGTAGTACCGCCGATTTGCGCAGCGCCGTCGGCGACACATGGCGAGATGCCTTCGGCATCGGGATCAGAATGGTGACAGCTTCGGGCTTCGTATTTCGGGGCGATTTAGGCTACGGAGATGATGGTTTAGAACAGCAGCTATTTATTGGTTACCCCTGGGAGCTTTAACAGCGTGAGGTGTGACATTAAAGAAATCTCTACACTGCTGTCCCGTTAACATTAGACAAGCCCGCCTCTTTAGCAAAGAGCAGCCATAGGGCATAAAGGGTTGGGGGAGATTTGAAGGCTGATAAAAATATCAGTTATATCAGTAAGCTGCAAAGCTTATAAATCCTTCTCAATAGCCAATGCATTTCGTGGGGCCTTTAAAAAAGGGAGGTTGTAGTGGCGTGTTTTGAAACTCATGTCCAGCTTTGCAAAAAGATTCGTCACTTGCTGATTGTTATCAAAATCACAGTATCTTTTCCGAGCTTAACGGAACAGCAGTGATCGATTATAATTATGCGTTTTCTATCCGGTGACCGACATGGATGCTAATTTCGAAGGTATTGCTTCCCCAATTGATTTTGAATTACTGCTTGAGGATGCAGTGACCAATATTCTCACTCATGAAGATCCTGGCCAATTTATGAATTGGATTCGTCTTCACTTTCATCAATACGATATCAGCCCGCAACAATTATTTTCACAAGATGACGGCATGGTAACGGCCATGGCGCTCACCTTTGGTCGTGCAATCTGGAATGCCGTGCCATTGCCCGGAAATCATTATCGTGCCAAACCATTACCGGTGCCTGGTCGCAACGAACGTTGTCCCTGTGGTTCCGGGCGAAAGTACAAACAGTGTTGCGGAGAGTTGCCACCGCTTCCTCCATTAGAAGATGTGGCCATGTGGCCGCTGGTGTTGGATAGACAACCGGCAAAGACAATCAATCAGCTCATCGCAACAAAACGTATTCCGACGGCAGTGTTACTGGAAATGGCCGACGATGCCTGGAACCTTGGCGAAGTGAAACGGGCAGTGAAATACATACAACCGTTATTCGATGCACCGATTACCAAAACCGATGAAATTCACGATTACGCCCTGAATTGTCTCTTTAACTACTACGATGATCTCGGCCAGAAGACCAAGAAGCGTGCGTTAATCAATCGAATCATCGAGACAGTGCCTCGCTCACCGGTGCGTTCCGGGGCTTGGCAACGTTTGGCCACCATGCGCATCGATCAAGGAGACGTTGATGGGGCATGGGATGCATTTCAACATGCGCAGCGGGATGATCCTAACGCCACTGGTGTCGCCGTACTCGAAGTCCAACTTCTGATGGCCACCAATGAGACAGAACTGGCGCAAGAGCGAGCACAGTTCTGGGTTAAACAGATGGAGCGGCTTGGATTCGAACCGGATGAATCGCCGCTCGATTTTTTGCATGCAGTCGCAGCGGATCCAATCCAGGCCATGGCAGGCGTCGGATTAGACGTTGCCGGTGATGCGGGATCACGTCTACAAGACTGGCTGGAAGCAGTCGAATCACGCCCAGTACCCAGGTACACCGTATCAGATCCGCACAACAATTCTATTGAAGATACTGTGGATACAGTTCGCGCACAGTTGCGAAAACTGGATATTGATCAGGAAACGATATCTCAACAACCGGCCCAAACCGAACTTGACCTGTTTGACGATGACAGCCGGGATATTGAACCTGAAGACGAACCAGAGACGCAGCTTCTAAACCCGCCGGCAAAGCTTTTGGAAATAGAAGCGATCTGGAGCAACACCTTTCCTCTGGAGAAACCGTTCTCTGTTCATGATGAGGCGCACGGCATTGATGATGTCTGGG
>Ga0316192_10002575_pt1 | contig 13259 bp, 8 predicted proteins | sample MerIslwburrow_MG_FD_204931 | JGI IMG/M metagenome (GOLD analysis project Ga0316192, IMG submission 204931) | Coastal sediment microbial communities from Maine, United States - Merrow Island worm burrow | ecosystem: Environmental > Aquatic > Marine > Coastal > Sediment | place: USA: Maine...
ATACCCTCTCCCTGTATATTTTAGAAGCCCTCAAAGAATCCTTGATAGTAAAGCCTTCATCAATATTCATGCATTGAAAGGCAGGTATGATATGATTGGATGGGTTAAGAATCAAAAAGGAGTACTAGGATATCGGGTAGTCAATGAGAATGGAGATTTTTTATATGACGGAAGAATTGGTTTTAGGGGTGAAAATCCTATTTTCATTGATGACACTATTATTGAAGGTCCGTTCGTTAATCTACTTGGTCATGAAGAGGCTACCATATCCTTTGAAACAAATTTTAAAATTGTTGGTTCGATAGAGATCAATAATAAGAAATTTTCTGACGAAAAAGCAACCACTCACCATGAGATTAAGGTCGAGGGCTTATCTCCTAAAACCGAATATGAATATAGCGTTCATTACGGAAACAATAGTTTATCTTATTCTTTAAAAACAGCACCCCTACCAGGTACAAGATCACAATTTACATTTGGTTACGCAAGTGATTCCAGATCAGGACAGGGTGGTGGGGAAAGAGATTTTCATGGAGCCAATGCCTATATTATGAAAAAAATAATGTCATTGTCGGCATATAAGGAATCAGCTTTTGTCCAGTTTACCGGTGACCTTATTACTGGTTATAAGATTGATCCAAACGAGCTCAATGTAGAGTATGCTAATTGGAAACGGGCTGTTGAACCCTGGGCACATCATTTATCGGTAGTTTCTACTATGGGAAATCACGAGGCATTAATGGCCTATTGGGCAGTACCAGGAGGAGATTTCTTCTCAGTTGATAAATTTCCATTTGAGGAGGTTTCATCAGAAGCTGTTTATGCTCAAAATTTTGTTAATCCGTTAAATGGCCCGGAAAGTGAAGATGGAGCTTATTATGATCCTGATAAAAAAAGAATAGATTTTCCTCCTTACAAGGAAACTGTTTATTACTATACCTATGATAATATTGCCATGGTGGTACTAAATTCAGATTACTGGTATGCTCCGAGTACTTCTCATGTTGATGTAACAAGCGGTAATATTCATGCTTACATAATGGACATTCAGTTAAAATGGATAGAAGAAACCATCGAAAAATTGGAGCAGGATGATAATATTGATCATATTTTTGTCACTGAACATACTCCCTTTTTCCCCAATGGAGGACATGTAAATGATGATATGTGGTACGGGGGAAATAATATTTACAGACCCTATGTAGCAGGCAAGCCCGTTAAGAAGGGTATTATTGAAAGACGAGATGAGTTATTGGATATTATTGTTAACAAATCGAAAAAAACTGTTGCCCTCTTAACCGGAGATGAGCATAATTATTGCAAAACTGAACTGACTCCTGAAACCAATATCTATCCGGATAATTGGGAGTTGCCAAAAATAAAAATATCGCGAACCGTTTATCAAATTAATAATGGTGCTGCTGGAGCTCCCTATTATGCCCAGGAAAATACTCCATGGACACCTTTTGTAACTGGATTTACCACGCAACATGCCCTTGTACTTTTCCATGTTGATGGTGAGAAGATTTTTATGGAAGTATTAAATCCTGACACCCTCGACAAAGTTGATGAACTACAACTTCGATAAAGGCCTCCTGGTTTAATTTCTTTTCGAAATTATAATGATAAGATAAGTTATTCTACTATATAAAATCACATTTATGCATACAGAACAGGCCATTATAGTGAAATAAACTGGCTTGAATACTGGTAAAAGAGGACAGGTCAAAAACATGATAAAAATCATATTTTTGCATGATAGCCGTCAATCAGGATATCATTAGTTTTAATCAATTTTACATCGTTGTTTGGTTTAGTGGTTCTATAACTTCAGTCTTGTTATTTGATTTTTTGCTGAGGATTTATTGATAGAAGATAATTGCCATAATAGGTTGTGTAAATTGAGAGAGGTGATTGTCAAGATTTAGAATTGGAAGCGTTTGGAGAATGATAGTGGATTTTTTAATTAGTATAGGAATTTAAGATTTTTTAAACTTTTTACCTTGCCACGTATCTTTTTCTTCCATAACGCTTTCAATTTTTTTTTGTACCCAATCTGCTCTTTTACCTCCCCATCCTTTATTTAGGCGATGCCACGGAGGAGCTTCACTCACCAGTCTTTCAATGGATATACCAGGATTTAGTTTTTCCATGAAAGAAATAATAAAATCGATATACTCATCCAATTCAAAAAAGGAAAAAGCATCTGGGTCATTGATGTATTGTTTTCCAAGGACTGTGTTCTTCATTACCTGTAATTGATGCATTTTCAAAGCATTCAAAGGCAGTTCTGAAAGTATCTCAGCCTCTTTTAACATATCTTCTTTTGATTCACCGGGTAGTCCAAAAAGTATATGCCCGGTAACATGCAGATCCTTTTCTGCAGTTTTTTGTATAGTCAATATTGAGTCCTCAAAGGTATGGCCCCGGTTGATACGTTTTAATGTTGAATTATAACATGATTCTATGCCATATTCAAGGAAAACAAAATAATCATTTTTTAAACGTACAAGGTAATCGAGAATTTCCTCATTGATACAATCTGGTCTAGTAGAAATTACAATACCATTAATCTTCTTGTGACTTAGTGCTTCTTCATACAATCTTTTTAGTTCAGTTAATGGTTTGTAAGTATTTGTGTAGGACTGAAAATACGCAACATAATATTTTGGGCTTTTGTATCTTTCTTCAAGAAATTGTAATCCTCCTTCTATCTGGTCATAGATATTATTATTATCAACACAATAGGAAGGAGTAAAGCTTTCATTATTACAATAAGTGCATCCACCTCTTCCTTTGGTTCCATCCCGGTTTGGGCATGTAAATCCTGCATTTATAGATACTTTTTGAACCCTCCCTCCATATTTATCCTTTATTCGGTTAGCATGGGAGTTATACCTCCTATGATCTCCCCAATAGAATGATTTTGTATTTTTCATTTTACTATAAACGCCTTCAAAAGGATTTCTACAGGGTGCAGTGCAGTTTTGCCAGTACCATCCATAATTTGTTGCCTGCAACTGGTTCCTGATGCTGCTATAACCGAGGAGGATTCTGATGATCTTACTGCAGGAAATAAAGTAAGCTCTCCAATATCCATCGAAAGATCATAATGCTCCTTTTCAAATCCAAAAGATCCTGCCATTCCACAACATCCTGATGGAATAAGTTCTACTTCATAATTTTCAGGAATGGACAACATATTTACAGAAAAGGATTGACTTGACAAAGATTTTTGATGACAATGGCCATGGTAATAAATCTTCAATTTATCTCTGCTGAAAGAGCTGGAATTTATATTTCTTTTTTCAATTTCTTTACTTATAAATTCCTCAATAGTAAATATATGATTTGATAATGAGACTGCTTTTTCCCTGAGATCCTTGTTTACCAGGTCAGGATATTCATCGCGAAAACTTAAAATGGAAGAGGGTTCAAGCCCAACTAATGGAGTATCTTTATTGATTAAAGGATAAAAAATTTCTACCTGGTTTTCAGCCAGTTTTCGTGCTTTCTTAATCATTCCTTTTGACAAAAAAGCTCTTCCACTTTCAGGATGAGGAACAGTGATCACATGATATCCTAAATTAGATAGCAATGATACGGTAGCAATACCCAAATCAAGGTCATTATAATTAGTGAATTCATCTACAAAAAAATACAAGGATTTTTGGATGTTACCCTCCAAGGGAATCAGTTTGTCAGGATTTCCGGCAATCCACTTCCTAAGACTCATTCTTGAAAGTTTAGGAAACGAACGTTTTATCGTAAAACCTAAAGATTTTTTGAAAGTATATCCAGTAAACCGGTTAGAAATAAGAGTGTTATAAATACTTCTGAATGGCATTCCGATTCTATTAATACCATTTATATTCCCTATCAATCTGGATCTTAACCGAATACCATTTGCATCATGATATTGCTGTAGGAATTCGGCTTTTAGACGGGCCATATCAACATTTGAAGGGCATTCCAGTTTGCAACCCTTGCATGAAAGGCATAGATCCAGAACCTCATAGATTTCCTTATGATTGAAAGGATTTTCTTTTTTTGAAAGTGTGAGCATTTCTCGCAATATATTAGCCCGCGCCCTTGTAGAATCCTTTTCATTTTTGGTCGCCATAAAGCTGGGACACATAGTTCCACCAGCATCAACAAACTTCCTGCAATCACCTGATCCATTACACATTTCAGTTGCTCTGAGAATCCCTTGAGTTTTAGAAAAATTAAAATAGGTTTCTATTTCTTTAGTTTCCTGATCAGGTTGGTAGCGCAAATGGGTATTCATCGGGGGAGTATGTACAATTTTCCCTGGATTAAAGATGCTATTTTCATCCCAGCTATATTTTATCTTTTCCAGAAAAGCATAATTCTTTTCACCGATCATGAAAGGAATGAATTCTCCACGCAGTCTTCCATCCCCATGTTCACCGCTTAATGATCCACGATATTTTTTAACCAATTCTGCCACCTCTTTCAGAATGGTTTTAAACAATTCCTGTCCTTCAGTAGATTTTAAATTAATGATGGGTCTTAAATGAAGTTCACCGGAACCCGCATGGGCATAGTGTACACAATATAAATTATATTTTAGCAGCGTATCATTAAAGGTTTTAATATAAGCCGGCAGATCTTTCACATCTACTGCTGTATCCTCAATGACAGGTACCGGCTTTGCATCTCCTGGGATGTTAGATAATAGCCCGAGTCCTGCTTTTCGTAATGACCATACTTTCCCAGCATCAGCGCCCTTAAGCACAGGATAATGGTAGCCATATTTGAGGGTTTTAAGTTCGCTGATAAATGTATTTACAGTTTGATTTAGGTCCTCTTCAGTATCCTTCGCAATCTCAACAATCAGCAATACTTTCGGCTCACCTCTTATAAAAAATCTATTCTTTCTTTGTGCTAAATTTTCATTGGTGCATTCCAGAATATAATGATCCATCAATTCACTGGCATATGGATGGTACTTCAGGGCTATCAGGTTTGCTTCCAATGATTCGTACAAATTGTCGAAATGAATGCATACAAGGGCTTTCTCTTTTGGTGGAAGAGGATTCAGGTGTAACTTAATCTCAGTAATTATACCAAGGGTTCCTTCAGAGCCGGCTATCAATTTACACATGTTGAATGGATCTGAATAATCCCCAAAAGGTTCAGATTCCATTAGCATGTCAACAGCATACCCGGTATTTCTCCTGGTTATTGATGCCTGCGGGAATTGTTTTTTAATCTCAACCTGATTTTCCTTATTACCTAGAATGTCATTAAGGGTAGCATAAATTTGGTGTTCTAATTGTGAGGAGCAGTTTTTCCCGGATACCTTTTCCTGGAACTCTACCTCTGATAATGCCGAAAATTCAACCTCCTTGCCATCGGCTAAAAGCATTTGAACGGATATCAGATGATCACGGGTGCTGCCATAGACTATGGAATTGGAGCCACAGGAATTATTGCCTACCATCCCTCCAATCATTGCCCGGTTGGACGTTGATGTTTCTGGTCCGAAAAACAAACCTTTACCCAAAAGATGAAGATTTAGCTCATCACGGATTACTCCTGGTTGCACACGGACCCATTGTTCTTCAACATTCACTTCAAGGATCCTGTTCATATGCTTCGATACATCCACAACAATACCATTACCTACAACCTGGCCTGCCAGAGAAGTACCAGCAGTACGTGGTATTAACGAGGTTTTATGATCCCTGGCAAAACTGATAAGACTAATAATGTCCTCATTAGTTTGTGGTAGCGCTATTGCCAAGGGTTTTTCTCGAAAAGCGGAGGCATCTGTTGCATACAGAATCCTATGCGTATCATCAAAAAATAATTCTCCTTTTAGTGATTCGGACAATTTTACTAGTTCACTTTCAATCATTTTTCTGAATGGATAGAATCATTATGGAATTCAAAGATACATCTTAGCTGCGTTGGATACATGACCATTAATTCAAATATTTTTTCCACCAGGATTGAAAAACGATTAATGCCCAGATATGTGCATGAGAATCCTGTGGATTAGAAGAAAATAGTTTCTTTTTCATTTTTCGAATGATTACTTCATTAAATATTCCCTGCTTCCTGATAAATGAGTCACTTAATAAATCTTCAGTGATCAAAGGTTTCAGATCCTTTCTAAGCCAGTTGAGCATTGGAATTTCAAATCCATGCTTCGGGCGTTTATGAAGATTATTTGGTAGGAGTTCTTTAAGTAATTCCCTTAGAATAATTTTTTGTGATTTATTATTGATTTTATAAGCTTCAGGTAGCCCTAATCCAAATTCTACAATACGATGATCCAGAAATGGCACTCTTACTTCCAATCCATGTGCCATACTCATATGGTCTACTTTGTATAACATATCGTTAGGCAAAACAAGATGTGTATCTGTAATCAGGATCTCATTGATATCAGTTCCGGAGCTTATGTTTTGTAGAACATCCTGTTTAAAAGGATGGTATCCTTCTAATGATTGATCAACCAGTAAATCAGTATTGATCATGCTCATAGCATTTTTCAATCCCATAAAACCTGCCCAGTGCCAGTATCTTTCTTTTGGTGAAAGTTTCAGTCCAGAGCCATATCTTTCAAGTTGTCTGAAGCTATTCATCATTGCATTATTCCTTGACCTGGGCATCATACGCCATAGAGGCAGCATGAGTTTCACCATGGAGTTAAAGGCATTATTTTGTGATGCTTTATAAAAAGCCCGGTGTTTGTTATAACCTGAAAATATCTCATCAGCTCCATCACCTGATAAAGCAACCGAAACATAGTCGCGGCTAAGTTTACTTAGCAGATAGACCGGGATGGAAGAGGAATCCGCAAATGGTTCATCGAAATGATCAAGGATATCATTTAAAGGATTTAACAGATCCTGGTTGCTTAAATCAAAAATATGATGCTCTGTTTTGAAATGATCAGATACTTGTTGAGCATATTTTTTTTCATCAAAAAATGAATTATTCTGATATCCCATGGAAAAGGTTTTCAACTTCTCCTGATATCGTGATGCCAGGGCAGTTATAATGGAGGAGTCAATTCCACCGCTAAGGAATACTCCAATGGGTACGTCGGATATCAATCTTTTTTCAATAGATTCTTCCAGGTATTTTAAAAGAATGCTTTTTGATTCATCAAATGAAATACCATTATTATAGTTTTTATTCTTATTGATCGAATAGTACTCTTTGACAGCAACAGATTTTTTCTTTACCCGAATATAATGACCAGGCAGAAGTTTTGAAACACCTTCCAGTATGGAAAATGGTGCAGGTATATAATTCAATTGCAGATATAGTAGTAGGCTGGTCATTGAAAGGGATCGGTTAATCCCATAGTTGATGATTGATCGAAGTTCAGAGGCAAACAAAAACTTATCCTCATCATGAAAGTAATAAAGAGGCTTGATGCCTATTCGGTCCCTGGCAATGAATAATTCCTGTGCCTGACTATCAAATATCGAAAAGGCGAAAAAGCCGTTGATCATATCCAGGCATTTTTCTTTATACTGGATGTAGGCATATAGTAATACCTCTGTATCGGACTCAGTACGAAAATTAATATTGAATTCCTGGATGAGTTGTTTTCTTATTTCCTGATAATTATAAAACTCACCATTATAGACGATCGTATATCTTCCACTAGAATCCTTCATGGGCTGGTTGGAGCGTATATTAGTATCTATAACTGCGAGACGGCGATGACCCAATCCTACAAATTCATCCAGGAATGATCCCTGGGCATCCGGGCCACGATGTTTAATTGCCTCAATAGATTTTTGCAGATTAATCAAATGAAACCTGCCTGCTTCATTGAAAGCGAATATTCCTGTTATACCGCACATTCAGAGAATAAAATTTAATATTAAGGATCAATTTTACGTATTATTTAAATATAATTTGCATAATTGACCTTGAAACCTATGCGAAATTTATTCTTATACGGACTTTATTTACTATTTGCAATGTCGGTGATGGCTTGTTCAGCTACTAAGAAGGCCAAAACGCGAAAAGTGAATACTATTATCGAAACTTCCCGGTCATATACAGGTACACCTTACCGGTATGGAGGCATGAATAGGTCTGGTATTGATTGCAGCGGTTTATTGGTGCGATCTTTTGAGTCTGCCGGATTGAGTATACCACGAACCTCTAAGGAGCAAGCGAAGTATGGGAAAGGCGTTTCAAAAAGCGAACTTCAACCTGGTGATCTGGTATTTTTTTCCAGTAAAAAGGGGAAGAGAAAAATCACCCATGTAGGGCTGGTAACTGTAACCAAAGGCAAGAATTCGGTTAAGTTCATTCATGCTTCTACCAAACTTGGTGTTGTGGAAACCGAATTCTATGTAGATTGGTATCAGAAGGTTTTTGTAAAAGCAAGGCGTCCTAAATTTTAATTTATCAGTTTTTGAAATATATTTGCAATCCATTGAGTGATTTGGCGATATGGTGATTTAGTGATTTGTGAACTCTTTTATGGAAACGAAATTTCAAATCACCAAATCATAATTCACAAAATCACTAAATAATAATTGGGGCATTAGCCTGTCTGCCGACAGGCAGGCTCAGTTGGCTAGAGTATCCCACCGATGGCGGGCGGGTCAACGGATCAGATGTTAAGGTGGTTTTGCTTAATTGTTATGCGGTCATTTGTTATTAAATTACCAAGTCACAAATCGCTAAATAACTTTTGGGGCATTAGCTCAGTTGGCTAGAGCACCACGCTGGCAGCGTGGGGGTCAACGGTTCGAATCCGTTATGCTCCACCTTCGCCCTCCGAAGTTCCTGCGAAGCAAGGAACGAAGGAGGGCTTTTTAGTTCCTGGATAAAATCAGCTTTCATATTCATCCTTCGGGGTACGGTGGATGCAATCCACAGTATAAACCAACAGCTATGTGGCATGTTTACATTGTGCATTGTTCAAACAATCAATATTATACCCCCATTAACTGCTATATTGAGGCATCCAACGGTGTATTTTCCAATCACCATCTTCCTTTTTATAAACTGAGATACACCTCATTTTAGTATTGACGGTCTTTCCTCCATCATTTGGAATCATGTTATGTTCCAAAAGACTAAATTCAAATGCCATATTGTTCTCAACAAAAAGTTCTAATGGTTTGAATTCAACAAATTCCCATTTATTATTATCTACGATATTCTTAATAAAAGCAAGCATTTCTTCCCTGTTCTGATTGATACCATAAACAGGCATATTTATGCCATCATCTGTCCATAGAGATGCTGCAATTTTTAAATCCCAACTTTCAGCAGTCATAGACATTACATCCCAAATCTTTAATAATTCTCTTGCTACTTCTTCCTTTGATTGGACTTGCTTTATTTCATCTTTAATTTCTGTGGCGTTCATGATTAAAATGTTTATTTTAATAATTGTGTATAATTGATAACAACAATAAACTTTTAATCGTTCCGCAAATAAGTTCAGTTAGTTTCAAGGAATCATCTGTTCAGAAAAAATTTAGTGATATTATATCTCTAGCTAAGAGAATACGTAATAAATTTAGAGAACTGTTTATGTGAGAAAAAGATTAAATACCAATGTATATAACGTATTCCTCATTGATTGAACGAATTAAAAGATAAATACTATGATCATACAAATTATCAAATTAAAGTCGGGTTTGCGGGAAAAAGAGCTATTGGAAATAGCAAAGGAGAGGGAGCCACAGTTTAAAGCCATACCTGGTCTTCTTCAAAAATATTATGTAAAAATGGGAGAACCCGGACAATATGGGGGGATCTATGTCTGGGATTCAACGGAATCACTGAATTCCTATCGGGCGTCTGATTTAGCTGCGAGCATTCCTGATGCATATAAAATTATAGAGGCTCCCAATGTTGAGATACTGGATGTTCTTTTTCAATTAAGAGAATAAAAAATAAAGTGTCAGGTAAACTATAAATTCATTAAAATCCAGCTTATTCAGACCGTTAGATTTTATATCTAAAAGCAATCGTTATGTTCGAAAAATTAAGGAGATATTCTAAAAGTGATTATTTCTACTTCTTAAATGTTGGGCATATAGCTAAAGCCTATAATGCCCACCAAAATGGCAGCGTATTATTTTTTTGTCCAAGCTCCGGCTCACGGTAGAATTGGGGGTTCTAGACTAACAAAACATAGAAAATAGAAGCCTTTAAAAGTTGCGGAAGTGATCCTGGAATGAGCCATGATTTAGAGGATATCATCTATGTTATTGATAATAACGCGAATCTAATAAACAATGTAGTTATCGCAGGTAAAGATGTACAAGTTATGACTTTGAACAGAATTCCTTAAAAGATCTTGTAGTTAAGAACCTGATCGAAAAAACTCATGATCACACCTGGTTCTATAATGATGCTGAAAATAACACCGAACAAGGCCCCATAGAGATGAGCATCATGGTTTATATTGTCGGCCATTCTTTTTCCCTGAAAATAGGAATAAGCCAGGAACAAGATGCCAAATATGAATCCAGGGAGACATAACAGAGGTAGAAACAGGCATATCTTAGCAGTAGGATTAAATAGAATGCTTGAAAATACTACAGCACTTACAGCACCCGATGCACCCAGACTATTATAATTTGGGTTATTTCTGTTTTTATAAAGGGTAGGAAGATCTGCAATCACCATACCCATAAAATACAATAAGAGATAATAAAAGGTTCCACTTCCTCCATAATAATATTGAAAGATCTGCTCAATTACATCCCCGAAAAAATAAAGGGTGATCATATTGAATCCCAGGTGCACATATCCATTATGAATAAATCCAGAAGTGATCAGCCGATAGTACTGCTTTTTATGTACGACTGCATAAGGATTCATCATCCATTTTTGATAAATATCCTGACGGTTCCAGGAATATATACTGGCGGCAACAGTAAGAATAATAAGTATTATTGTAATGCTCATAGTTTAATTTTCCCGGTTCATTAAATAGTTGATAAGCGACCTCATATTAGACTTTTTCTCATCTTCTACATTTATACAATTGAGTTGCTCAATTCCTGCTTCAAAAAATGTGTTCATCGCTTTTTTAGTTAATTTCTCTATTTCCAGTTGATCATATATAGATGTAATAGCAGCAATCTTCTCAGAATTGTCAAACTTAGTGGTGTTTAACCAATATTGAAGTAATTTCAAATCCTCATCTTCAGCTTTTTCCAGAGCTTTAATCAACAAATATGTTTTTTTATTTGCCAGGATATCACCACCAATTTGTTTCCCGAATTTTTCATTTTCGGCATACACATCCAGAAGATCATCCATCAACTGAAATCCAATACCCATGTTAATACCAAATTCCCTTAGATGTAATAATTCAGTTTCATCAGCCTCTGCAACTAATCCTCCCAGCTCAGCACTGAAGCCAAGCAATACAGCAGTTTTAAGTTTAATCATCTGAATGTATTCTTCTTCTGTTACAGTATTTAACTGTTCAAAATTCATATCAAACTGTTGTCCTTCACATACTTCCGCTGCACAATTATTAAATTTAGTGATTGCTGATTTTATTCGTGATTCATCAATAGCCAATAAGTGATCATAGGCTCGAACCAGCATTACATCACCTGATAATATGGCGATATTTTCATTCCATTTCTTATGAACAGTAGGTTTGTTGCGCCGTAAGGGGGCATTATCCATAATATCATCATGAAGCAAGGTGAAATTATGAAAAACTTCTATTGCCAGGGAAGGTTCCAGTATCTTTTTGATATCATCCCTGAAGAGCTGATAGGATAATAAGGCAATAAGGGGCCTTATTCGTTTGCCCCCAAGATCAAAAATATATCGAATGGGTTCATATAAATTTTGAGGTTCGTCCCCGTAACTAAGCTTTTTGATCTCCCGATCTATTAAGCCGATCATATGTTGAACATCCTTATTCATGGTCAGCAAAGCCCAAATCAATTGTCCTTCTGTCTATATCAGCTTTCAATACCTTAATTTTTACAGTATCCCCTAATGTATACATTCTTTTACTATGCCTTCCGACCACTCGCATGTTTTTTTCATCATATTCGTAATAATCATCCAGCAATGCAGACATCCTTATCATTCCCTCAACCTTAGTGTCAATGATTTCAACGAAAATTCCCCATTCAGTGATTCCACTAATTAATCCCTTAAACTCTTCCCCTACACGGGAAATCATATATTCTACCTGTTTGTATTTTATGGATGCTCTCTCTGCATTTGAGGCTACCTTTTCTCTTTCGGAACTATGTAAACAATGTTCCTCATAAGCTTCAATTTCTACAGATTTCCCTCCGGCTAAATAATGAGTTAACAATCGATGAACCATCATATCAGGATATCTACGTATGGGAGAAGTAAAATGAGTATAATGTGTGAATGCCAAACCAAAATGACCTTTAGGTACAACAGAATATTTAGCCTTGGCCATTGTTCGTATTGCCAGATTCTCCAATATGTTCTGTTCCGGCTTCCCTTCAATTTCTTTCATTAGTCCATTCAAAGCATTGGAGATTCCATCTTTTTCAATATTCATCCGATAGCCGAATTTCTTAGCAAAATCAGAAAATATCTGTAGCTTTTCAGCGTCCGGATTATCATGTATCCTTGAAACAAAAATATATTTTCCGTTATTATTATTGATTTTATAAAGAAACTCAGCCACCCTTTTATTAGCCAGTAACATAAAGTCCTCAACTAATTTATGAGCATCTTTCCTTTCCTTAGGAATGATCTCCAACGGCTTTCCGTCTTTGTCAAGTCTGAATTTTACTTCGGTCGTTTCAAAATTTATTGAACCATGCTGAAAACGAGAATTTCTTAATTTTAAAGCCAGATCATTGAGTATGGTTAATTCCTTTGAGAAGTCCCCTTTATAAGATTCCAACCTTTCCTGGGCTTCATCATAGGTGAAGCGGCGATCCGAATGAATTATCGTTTTACCAAACCATTCTTTTTTAACCTGAGCATTGGAATCCAACTCAAAGACAGCAGAATATGTAAGCTTATCTTCCTTCGGACGTAAAGAACATAACCCATTCGACAATCTTTCCGGTAACATAGGAATGGTACGATCAACAAGGTATACTGAAGTAGCTCTTGTATATGCTTCCGCTTCAATAGCAGTTTCATCAACTACATAATGGGTTACATCAGCAATATGAATTCCTATTTCATAGTTTCCATTTGGTAATAATTCCAGTGACAAAGCGTCATCAAAATCTTTGGCATCATCAGGATCAATTGTAAAGGTGGTG
>Ga0316192_10002576_pt1 | contig 13258 bp, 11 predicted proteins | sample MerIslwburrow_MG_FD_204931 | JGI IMG/M metagenome (GOLD analysis project Ga0316192, IMG submission 204931) | Coastal sediment microbial communities from Maine, United States - Merrow Island worm burrow | ecosystem: Environmental > Aquatic > Marine > Coastal > Sediment | place: USA: Maine...
AATACCGGAACAACTATATGAACTCCTGCTTTTCTCATTATAAGGAAAATCTTATGTATGCAAGAGCAGATCTTTGAGAGTAGATGATAAAGAAAAGGGGAAGGCTAAAAACCTTTGGCAATATAAGAAAGAATTACCATCTCTCATATTAAAATTAAGCCAAGAAGACACATAAAATGGATTACTTACCCAATGCCTCAAATGATCCCTGCATTTCACAAAATATGTGACCTAGGCAAGCAGCCACAATTCTAATAAGGTTACTTATTTTATCAGGCTGTTTGGAGTTTTGGCTCAATTACATAATACATTTTCATCATTCCCTTATTTTTAACTTTCATTTTGCCTCTGTATTCGCATTCAAATTCATCTTTTATCAGTTCATAGGTGTTTTCAGAAATATTTATCCTGCCTGTCTCTGAATTTGTTTCCATCCGGGCAGCAACATTTACAGTATCTCCCCAAATATCATAGGCAAATTTTTGGGTGCCCACTACTCCCGCTATGACGGGGCCCGTATTAATACCAATGCGGATCTCATAAGGCATGATATTGTCTTGATTTTTAATTTTGACTTCTTCGGTGATTTTAACAATTTCAAAAGCAGCATGTACCATTCTGATCGCATGATCTTCTTTATTCAAATGTATTCCTCCGGTACACATGTACGCATCGCCCATGGTTTTGATTTTTTCCAATCCATGCTTCTCCATAACTTCATCAAACCTGGAAAAATAGTAATCTACGCTTCTAACTAATCTTTCCGGACTTAAGTCCGCCGAGGACCGTGTAAAATCTTTAAAGTCTGTAAACAAGACCGTAACCGATTCAAATTTTTTGGCTTCCACATGCCCCGTTTCTTTTAATTCCTGTGCTGTTTCTTTAGGAAGGATATTGAGCAACAGGCTATCAGACCTGTTCCTTTCCTCCTCAATAATTGTATTGGTTTCCTTTACAAAACTATAGCGCCTATAGAGAAAGAAAAGAAGCACAAAGATGAAAATCAGGGCAAGGACGGTTGCATAAATTATAATCCTTTGTCTTTTATCTTTCAGCATTTGGATTTCCGATTCTTTTTCTAGTAGATCTACTTCAGTTTGTTTCTGCGAAACTTCGAAATCTGCACGTAAATTAGCCATTTCACGTACTTTTTCAATATTACTTACACTGTCCCTAAATATGACGTGGTTTTTGTAATACTTTAGAGATTCGGCGGTATTTCCTCTTTTTTCATAGATTTCTGAAAGTTGAAGGTTTGCATCACTGATCTCTTTTTTAAGCCCATATCTTTGCGCCAGATCCAAGCTTCTTTCGGCATAGGTGCGTGCAGAATTAAAATCTTTCTGTTTTAGAGAAATATCGGACAGGTATGTAAGGTAGACTGCAATAGCGGAATAATCCCTCTGTCTTTCCAGAACTGTAATAGCTTCCTGGAGATTTGACTTTGCCAGTTCATCTTTTCCCTGCATGGCATATACCATTCCCATATTTCCCAAATTATAGGCAGTTCCCAGTGAGTTATCAATATTCTTAAAAATCTGAACTGACTCTTCAAAACGCAACATAGCCGATTCGTATTTTTTATTATTGAAATATTCATCTCCCATGTTTGTCAAGGCTATGGCTAACCTTGTAGAATCATTTGTCTTTCTTAATAATTGAATTCCTTTATTGTAGTAGATCTCCGCGCTGCTTGAGTTCCCAATTTTGGAATAAGCATCCGCAATAGATATATTCAATGCGCCGATTCCTATTTCATCGTCAGCGTGTTTGGCATAATTCAGACTTTGAAAATAAGATTCAAGTGCCAGAGTATAATTTCCTTGATCCAATAAGGCGTTACCCTTTTGTAAATATCCTGTGTGAAGAAAATTAAATAAAGAATCTGAAGAAACTTTTTTGATCAGTAACTCAGAATATTCAAGTTTTAATTCTGGATTTTTCTCATTCACTGCAATATTACTAAGTATTGCTGCCTCGTCTCCCTGGTATATTCCGGATTTGTAATGAGCGATGAGGCTATCGGCCAATTTCTGATTTTGACCGGAAACAAAATGGATAGAAATACATAGGAAACATATTACATAATAGGCCTTTTCTTTAAAAAACATAATTATTGATCAATACATGTGCATTTTTGGGTCTATGGTATATGGTTTTTGTTCATCATCATTAATTAAAAATGTCAAACTATACTCTTCTATTCCCTCTTTAGAATCTTTTTTGACATGACCCACTACCACTCCTTTGCCATTTTTATCCTCATATTCGTCTTTCTTCAAAAGAGATGGGCCTTTTATTTTTTTCATACGCTTTATTGCTATCGTATTTTCTTCATAAGCTTCTAAATAATCTTCTGTATCATTTGCTTTATAATATTTTGCAGTGTTTTGAATACCTAACCAAATTATTTTTTTTGATTTGTATATTTTTGAATCGAAATTTTTGCCATTCCCAGGTGCTGCGCCGCTATCGTCTAAAAAGTACACCCATTCCTTTAGTTTATCATCCGAAATAGGATATTCTGCTTCTAAAATTGAATCTGTGTCCACCATCAAAATGACAATGGTATTTTTTGAATGTTCTGTATTTGCATCTTGACAAGACATAAGGCTAATAACTGCCATTAAGATTAAAATTAGATTCGTTGTTTTCATAATAGTGTTCTTTTAATGATTAATTAGGTGAAAATTATTCAATATTCTGATCAGAGCTCAAAGAACCTGAATTTAGGGAACTATTGTGATTACTTTTCCAACTTCAAAGGCCTTTTATCACAAGGATCAAAAACCCATTCTTAAGATAATGAATTTTAGTAACTTAGTAAAACTATCGTGGGTGAAACTGCACTTTTATTGTCCGAAAGTAGTATTTTTCTTATCTAAAGAACTTCTGATTTTCATACATTAAACTCTTATCTTTCTTTCAAAAATTTAGCTATGTCCTATCAAACTTCTATCTCATGCCCCTGAACAGCAAGTTCAATAGGGAAATCATAGGTATGGGTGCTCATAAACTTTTTAAATATGTTGGATCTGTCTTTATCCGTTTGTGCAGGATCATGATGGAACATTACCAAACGCTTGGCCTTGGCTCTCGCAGATAGTTCCGCCGCAATTTCCATTGAGCAATGCCCCCAACCCACTTTGTCCTCATACTCCTCCGGACTATATTGGGAATCGTGCACGAGTAAATCTGTATTATTGCAGAGATCAAATCCGGAGATCCAATTATCTTCCTTAAATAAATGTGGGTTACTCAATATGGGTTCATGATCGGGGATATAGGTAACCGATTTGGAGCCAACTTCAATTCTATAACCAACGGTTGGACCGGGATGACAAACAAATTTAGCAGTGATTAAAAACTTCCCAAGCTTAAATGGTTTGTTTGGCAATTCGTGTATGATTAATTTACTGGGGATATCCCTAAGCACCACCGGGAAAAGAGGAGGAGACAAAAATCTGTTCAATCTATCTTTTAAAGGATAGGAACTACCGCCAGGCCCCCAAATATGAATCTCTTTATTAGCATCAAAAATGGGTTTGAAAAAACCCAAACCCTGAATATGATCCATATGTAAGTGAGTTAGCAGGATATCTATTCGATCTGAGTTATTATACTTGTCAAAAGCTATATTCAAAATCCCTGTACCTGCATCCAGTATTAGCCTTTCGTTCTCCCCTATGATTTCTATACAGGGGGTATTGCCTCCAAGCTTTCGTGTTTCTTTAGAGGAAGTGGGATATGCACCGCGGGTTCCATGCAGTTTAACTCTCATAGCCTGAGACATTATCCCAAAAAATAGCTAAAGCCCCTGAAAACTCTTTAGATCTTCCAATGATAGGAATGGAAGTAACGGAGATTTTAAAGGATTTACCTTCCATGTTTGTAATCCAGAAGGTCTTATGGGCGGGTTCGTGTGAGTTTATGGTTTGCACAAGTGGTAGGTCGGCCGGTGGAATAGCATTTCCTTTTTCGTCATGGGCAGAAAACATGTTACCCCAGTCTCCAACCCTCATTTCCCCTGTATCCTGAAAACGCTTTCCCAATATTTGTTCTGCAGGTTCGTTGTAAAAAATAAGGGTCCCTTCAGGGTCTACTATAAAAACCGGGACGGTAAGACAATCTGCCAATTGCCTGCTTAAAATAATTTCAATTTCATGTGCTGACATAGGCAGACAAGTTTTACTGTAGAACTCTTTTAAATATATAAAAAATAAATCGGTTTTGTTCTATAACGCCCGCTAGAATAAGCTGTTATCAATAACGCCATAGCTCGGGAGAAAGATCTTATTACAAGATAGTAATTTCTAGTCTTTATCACTAAGTAAAAACCTTAGAAAGTCTATGGGTTCTATGTAAAGTAACTTATTCTCAATTTATTAGCATATTATGGAAACTGAACAAAAGAGAAATTATAGAATATTTACAAGAGTCTTGGGATAGGAATAAAAAAGCCCTGGATGTGGTCCAGGGCTTTATACATTTTACTCTTCTATCTCTAATTAGACCCGGCTACGCTTAACTCAGGTAAAAGAGAATGAAATTCCATCCCTTTAAAATTAGCGGCGTCGAGCCAGTTTTCCCAAAACTCATCCCAGGCATCGTCCCCGTACATTTCATTATATTTTTCTACAAAGGCCCTGTCTTTATCCAGGGAAGCCCAATTGTTATGCATCCACAGAATTCCCCAATCGCGGCCATCTCCAGCGTTGGCCTGATTTGTAAATACATGAAGTCCAATGTCGTAATTCAATTCTTTATAGGCTTTTATAATCGTCCCAAACAGGTGGCGGGCGTTGTTCCCTTTATTTTCATTAATCTCAAACCAGCGGATTTGCATCACTTTAGCCGACTGACCTTCCGGTGCATAAGTCATCCCTTCAGCAAGCTTCCAGTACTCCCATTCTCCCATATCGGAATGTGGTTCTACATTAGCCGTCCAATCTGCAGAATGCGCATCAGACATAGGGGTGTCATTATCGGTCCAGGTCATTGGCCCCATTACCCAAACAAGGCTGCCTGCCCGTGGCCCTGAGTCAATTGACCATACGTTGACCTGTTGAGCGCCTTCGGTATGGTATTTTTTGTTGTGTGCTTTCAAGCCATCATTAAGTTGTTTGGTGTGTCCCGATTTTGGAGTGAGACGGATAGTAGCATACATCACATAAGCACTATCATCCTGAGCACTTAGTTGGCAGGTGATCAATAAAATAAGTAATAAAGTTAATTTTTTCATTAGTAATGGTTTTAAATTGATTATTGATCCTAAATGTATATTTATTTTAGGGCAATAAATCCATTTAAGGACGAACATGTATATTTAATGTCCGAACAACCCTATTTTTTTAACAAAACAAATGGTAGGCTTAGGAAATTTCGGTTTTGATCCATGCTTTGCAAGCTAAGCTCACTTTATCCTTGATTAATAATTTGCTGCCTTAGAAGGAACAAAAAGAAATTCCCTGATAAGACCTTGCCATTTGAATACCTTAAATATGCCATTAGGAAGCTTGTTTTAGTGGTCAATGAGATCAAAATAAGACTTCATTCAGTTGCCCACATATAAAAAAATGTCTATTATTAACTAATTAAATCAAGGAATAATGGATTATAAAAAAACAATTTTACATCTTGTAATTAGCCTGCTATTATCACCTATAATAGTTTACATTGTATTAATGACAGCCAAATTAGCCGGTTCCACTTATGAAATGACTCATGGGGAAACATTTATTATTTGGCTACTTATGGCAATTTTGATTAATCTGTCTTTTACTAAAAAGACATAGACCAGAGACCTCGATAGGAGACAATTTGAACAAGGGAATATACCTGTCAATTGCAGTAACAAAAGATAAAATTCTTTTGCCAGCTGCAATATGGGCTGTTTAATATGCTTTTTATCCTGGTCTAATTCTTCATTGTTAAGGAAAACGGAAGCTTATCCTACCTTTGCTGCTTTTTCATTCCAAATAAATCTTCATCCACTCTTTTCCAGAAAATCTTGGTTTAATACTCCTGTGCTATAATCCTCTTTGAATATCTCAAATAATTCCCCATGAATTTTCTTAGAAATGTCAATATTAAAAACAGCTGCGGTTGCATAATTCTTCTGTCTTTTAAATCTTATATGTATCTTCGAGACACCAAAAATATAAACCTTGTAACAGCGCTGCCTCCGACAGAAGATTATACACCTTTAACAAATTTAATATGGCAATGACAAAGAACATAGTATTGCTTTTTTCTCTTATCCTTTTTCATAATTTATCATATGGTCAAAACCAAAAATGGCAGGGAAAATTTGAACCCATAGATAATATGATCTCACCTCCTAACACCTATAGGACGGCAAGTGGGGCGCCGGGAAGAGATTATTGGCAGCAACGTGCCGATTATAAAATAAAGGCGGCTTTAGATGAATCAAATAACACAATCACAGGAGAAGAAACTATTACTTACTATAACAATTCTCCTGATGATTTAAGGTATCTATGGATTCAGTTAGAACAGAATGTAAACAAAAAAGGAAATGAAGATTTTGGTTCCTTTTTTAATAATATAAAAGACTCTATAACTGCACGCCAGATGCAGTTACTTACCAGAGCTATTGATTTTCCTGCCGGATATACTATTAAATATATAAAAGATATTAATGGGAATTCCATGAAATCAATGGTTAATAACACCATGATGAAAGTATTGCTTAAAGAGCCTCTGAAATCAGGTTCATCTTTAAGTTTTTCTATTGCCTGGTCCTACCCTATTACAGACCGAAGCATGTTTTTTTTATCCAGAGAAGGTTATGAATATTTCCCTGAAGATGATAATACTGTTTACCTTATTGCCCATTGGTTTCCCAGAATGGCAGTTTACAACGATACCGAAGGCTGGCAAAATCAACAATTTCAAAGACTTGGGGAATTTGCTCTGGAATTTGGAGATTATAGTGTTGAAATAACGGTCCCCGAAGATCATATAATTGCATCAACAGGTATCTTACTAAATAGTGATGATGTGCTCACCAAGACACAACAAAATAGATTGCAAGAAGCACGTGGGTCTTTTGATAAACCTGTAATGATTGTTACTAAAGATGAGGCTGAAAATAATGAGAAAACCAAGACTGCCAAACAGAAAACCTGGAAATTTAACGCTACAAACGTTCGCGACTTTGCTTTTGCTTCATCTCGTAAATTCCTTTGGGATGCACAAGCCGTAAAGTTGCCTAGTAATACAGTTATGGCGATGTCTTTTTACCCTAAAGAGGGGCTGCCTGTATGGCAGGAAGAATCTACAAAAGCTATAAAAAATGCGCTCGAAGTGTATTCTGACGCTACCTTTGATTATCCTTATCCTGTGGCTATTTCAGTGAACACCTCCAATATAGGTATGGAATTCCCCATGATTAGTTTTAATGGCGGAAGACCTAAAAATGGCCGAATCAGTAATGCTGCAAAGCAGGGTATGATTGGTACAATTGTTCATGAAGTGGGTCATAATTGGTTTCCCATGATTGTGAGTTCAGATGAGCGTAAATGGATGTGGATGGACGAAGGTTTAAACACGTTCCTTCATCAAAGAACTATTGCAGAAAGATACCCGGGATTTAGCAGTACAACACCTAAAACCATTGTTCCCTTTATGAGTGGTGATAAAAATATTCTGCGCCCTATCATGACAACCTCTGATAACGAATTACTAACTCAGTTCGGAAATAACTTTTATATGAAACCTACTGTTGGTCTGCAAATGCTTAGAAACTCAATTGTTGGACGCGAGTTATTTGACCAGGCGTTTAAGGAATATGCCAATCGATGGAAATACAAACACCCTAATCCGGCAGATTTATTTAGAACGCTGGAAGATGCAAGTGCAGTAGATCTGGATTGGTTTTACAGAGGTTGGTTTTTTACAACTGATAATGTTGATATGGAACTGACTGATGTAAAATGGTATAAAGTAAATGAAGAGGAGTTTAATAATAAGGATCAGAAAAAGACCATTAAATTAAAGATTGAGGGTGAAAACTCCGGTGAAAAAGCAAAGGATTTTTCCAGCGGACCCGAAGCAATAACCATGACCTCAACTCCCGATGCAAGTTATGGCGGATTTTTATCAAGAATGGATGAGCCCGAACTTCGCAAACAATTGTCTGGTAAAAATATTTATGAAGTTAGTATTAAAAATGTTGGTGGTCTGGTTATGCCTGTAACCATAGAATGGATATATACTGATGGCTCTAATGAGATTGATACATTGCCGGCAGAAGTTTGGCGTAGTAACGAATACGAGATTAAAAAGACTTTTATAAAAGAAAAAGAAGTTTCAAAAGTGAATTTAGACCCTAATTTTGAGTTTGCAGATACGGATATGAAAAACAATTCCTTTCCTAAAGCAGATACTCCTTCAGAATTTGATGAGTTTAAAGCGAAGAAGACTACTAATTAGCGTTTATAGAAATAAACAGACCCAAATACAAGGGGTATAAATCAAAAAAGACAGCCAATATGGCTGTCTTTTTGCATTCTAATCACATCTAAATGTGATTAAACAGAATTTTTAAGAATTATCTGCAACCGTAGCTTTAGGCGCATTTTTTTTAACCGATGCAATCCCGCTAGCCATAGAGGAAGCAGAGGCATACATCTGACTGGCGCCTATAACCTGCCCATTAGACGCTTTTAAATTAAAATAAGGGCGGCCGTCCTTTGCCTTATTCCTCTCGAACATGGCATCATTTTGTGAGTTTTTCCTAACGGATTCTATCCCGTTATCACATGCAGCTTTAGAATTGTAGGCTTCACTGGTGAGAATTACCTGTCCGTTTGATGCTTTAAGATTGAATCTTAGCTTTCCGGCTTTGTCTTTTTTAATTTCAAATTTTCCCATTGGTATGTTTTTAAATACTGTTCGTAAAATTAACGAAAAAATTGCATATTCCTTTATTATTTTAATACCTCATACAATTTTATCCCCTCTGATTGTGAATAACTTGGCATTAAAAATCGATGCTTTTCTTATTCCAGATTATTGTCCAAAATATTGTCATGAAAAATTAGAAATTAGGCAGGATTTTTACTGCGAAGCCCATTCACAAAATACATTTTCATTTTGCCCCGGTTCTTTACTGGAATTTCTCCCCTGTACTCACAGTTAAATTCATCTTTTACCAGTTCGAAAGTGTGTTCACTGATATTGATCTTCCCTGTTTCGGAATTCGTTTCCATGCGTGAGGCCACATTCACGGTATCTCCCCAGATGTCATAGGAAAACTTTTTGCTGCCAACCACCCCGGCTACTAACGGACCTGTATTGATCCCTATCCGAATGTTAAAGGAGAGCCCATCTTCTGTTTCGCCGGACTTCGCATCTTCTACGAATTCTAAGATCTCAAAGGCAGCCTTTACCATTTTTATGGCATGATCCTCAATAGGAAAAGGCAATCCGCCGGCGCACATATAGGAGTCTCCGATAGTTTTGATTTTTTCAAGATCATATTTTTCAATAATGTCGTCAAAGGCGGTAAAGTAAACCCCAAGTCTTTTGACCAGTACTTCAGGATTTGCATTTTCTGAATGCGCCGTGAACGCCTCAAAATCTGTAAACAATACGGTAACAGATTCAAATTTGTTCGCTTTAACCACCCCTGATTCTTTTAATTCCAGGGCAGTTTCTTCCGGCAAAATATTAAGTAAAAGTCTATCGGATCGGTCCTTTTCTTTTTCGATTATAGCCTTGGTTCTTTTTATATATATATTCCGTCTGAACAAACCAGCTGCTATCAGGAAAATAAGAAATAAAGCGGTTCCGGTGGAGATGGTCACTATCTTTTGTGTGCGTTTCTGTTGATTCGCTAAATCCAGTTCTATCTGTTTTTGAGCAACTTCTATCTCGGCCATTTGCTGAACTGAGGTGATGTTTTGAACACTATCCCTGAAGGCAATATAATTTCGATAATATTTCAGAGCAGCGGAAGTATAACCGGTTCTTTCATACAACTCCGAAAGCTTTAAGTAGGCACCGCCCATTTCTGCTTTCAGTCCATATTGTTTGGCCAGGTTTAAAGAACGTAATGAGTAACCAAAGGCAGCATCCCAATCGTTTTTATCGGCATAAATATCAGACATGTAGGTAAGGTATGTTGTAATAGGTCTGTAGTCTCCTAATTCTTCAAGGATGGCGATTGCTTCACTGATGTTTTCCTCTGCCCGGGTTTCCTCTCCTTGTTGAGCATAGGCCAGGCCTTTGTTGCCAAGATTGTACGCCAAATAGTCTTTTCTTTGCAGAGCTTTAAAGATGGGTCCCGATTTGTTGAATAAAACAAGGGCAGAATCTGGCTGGGCCCATTCCAAATAAGAATCTCCCAGGTTTTCTACTGCGACTGCCAAATTAATTCTTGCGTCCAGGTCTTCGAAAATTTTAATGGCATTGTTATAGTATTTTTTTACATTCTGTTTATTCCCCATTCCGGCATAAACTCCAGCTATTGCCGTATACACTCTACCTAGTTCACTTTTTTCTCCACGCTCATTACCTATGTCTTCCGCTTTAAAATAACTTTCCAGGGCCTTGCTCAGATCGCCTTTTATCTCCAGGGAATTCCCCCTTTGTAGATAACCCTCATAGATATAATTACTGGAATCCATACGTATGGCCTCTTTTAAAAGTAAATCATTGTATTCTAAAGCTTCATCAGGGTTCGGATTTGAAGAAGCAATAGCCCTTAACAATTCCAGATGCTCTGAAGGATCATACTTACCGGACTCATAGAGAGTAATAAGACTATCAGATATTTCTTCGCGATTTTGACCTAAACACGGCGTTAGGGCAAGCAGAAGTATCCCAAGCAAATAAATTCCCTTGATAACAAACGCATATCTCTTTTTAACGTAAGGCTTCATAAGATAGGAATTGGGTTTATCAACAACCGTTTCTATTCTCCGATTTGGATTTTTGGATCAATGGTATACATGCCGCTATTGGTACCTACACTAAATTGAATTTGATATTTGTAAGGGGCCTTGCCGCCGCGTATTACTGTAGCCTGAACAAACTTATCCCCTTTTATGGTGTCTGAAGTAAAAATTCTTGGGCCACTGATATATGTAATAGCGGTGATCTTAACCGGGATATTGGGCTCTGTGGATGATACCCCTTTCCATACAATATTATCCCCCACCTGGGCGAAAATAGTAAAGGTCTCAGGAGAACTGTTATTTAATACCGTTGTATTCTTGCCCGCCATAAAGAAGCATGCCTTTCCAGGGTTTGGATTCTTTGTATCCACGTTAAGGGTAATTTCATGTGCCGCCTGTGCATTCAAGCCATCTGCAGCCAAAACCATGGTCAAAACAAAGAAAATCCAGCTAATTTTATTCCGTTTCATTTACTCTGATTATAACTATCAAACAAAAAAAGAGGTTATTCAATACTTATCCTATTTATTTAAAGAGATTATATCAGAAATATACTATATATATCTAAAATTACCTCTATTCCTAAAAACGAAAACCCGGGTTAGCCCGGGTTTTCGTTAGTTGAAAAGTATTCACTTTTAGCCCTCAATGGCTAACTCACTTCTCTGTCTTATTCTTTTACAACTTTAATTTTTGGATCAAATTGATACGTTTCCCCAGCTACCGTAAACTCTATGGCATAACTGAATTCCATGCCCCTAGCGTTACCATTAACTTTTTGTTTCACTTTCTTTTTTGATCCATTTTCATTTCTACCTTCACCTCTATTCCCGTTAAATATATTTTGGCTATTGCCCACCGCTCTAAATTCTATCATCTGAATATCAACCGCTTCCCCGGAGGTGGTAATACCTTCCCATTCTACGAAATCTTCGGGTTTAACAAGGATGGTAAAATCTTTAGCTGGTTCGCTAACCTCAACAACTGTAACATTTGCATCAGCAACATTAAAAAAACAGGCAGCAGCAGGGTCTTCCTGTGTCAATTCTGCAGTATCTACCGTTAATATAATTATGTGATTGGCGCCCTGGCCATAAAGGTTAGTGCCAAAACAAATTAATAAAAGGGCTATTCCTAATAAATTTCTTTTGAATAGTTTCATGATTGGTTTTTTTGCTAATTAGTTATCTTATCCTATTGTATTTGGATCTCATTTTTCTTTCGTCAAGGTAAGTAATATTATCAAATATAAAAGTAGGTTTTTACCTACATAAAATAACTGCCGGCTCACACCACTTTGGTTGAGCTACTTTGAATATTACAATTCATTTTCCTTCCTTAAGACTTAAGAAATTCAAAATGCGATTTAGTTAAAGGGCAAGACAAGATTGAAAAGGTTAGTATAGGAATGACTTATATTTACTCAATGGATTTAGAACAAACCAAAAAGCCTATACCATAATATGAAGAAACTTTTAACATTTTTACTAATCATTGCCGGGCTATATCTCTTACTTCTTATCCCCATACCTGAAAATAAAAGTGAACCTCAAAAGGCATCAGAAATTCCTTTTATTTGGGATCAGGATGCGCTTTGGGAGAATTTGGAAATTGCTTTTCTCCGGGCAAAAGCAATTCCATCTGAAGAATTGGATTCTATCGTACAGGAACTGGCTTTTGAAAATGATAGTATCCTAAACGCCTATGAAAATAAAACCATAAAACCTGAAGATGGATTTTACGCATTGATAGAGCGCAGGTTTTTCCAGATTGCTCCGCTGATTGCGGCACAGGATAACAAATCTGACTGGCACGTCCGGTTTTATAATAGGGTAAGAAAAAAGATGAAATTAGATTCCCGTTTTTGGGATATGAACAGCGCCAGCGCCCGCAATACCTCTTACCGCATTCTATATGGTATGAGAGCTGCAGTGGAGGAGATTTTATTGCAATCCAGTGATGATCAGTTTGTATCCACAACCTTTGTTTCCGACGAACCTTCTGCTACTCCTTCTGTAGATATCCTGGGAATAGAAGTGCATAGTGGTGATTTGCTCGTCAGCCGGGGGGGAGCAGAGGTTTCAGCTTTTATTTCGAGAGGAAATGATTTTCCCGGAAATTTTTCACACGTGGCTATTATTCATATAAATAAGGAAACCAATGAACCATATTTAGTGGAAGCTCATATTGAAAAAGGTGTGGCCATAGCAACTCTGGATCAGTATTTAAATGATAAAAAACTGAGGTTTATGGTTATGAGGCCCAGGATTGATTTGGAACAAATGATCGCAAATCCTATGCTCCCCCATGAAGCATCCTTATATATTTTTAAT
>Ga0316192_10002578_pt1 | contig 13239 bp, 10 predicted proteins | sample MerIslwburrow_MG_FD_204931 | JGI IMG/M metagenome (GOLD analysis project Ga0316192, IMG submission 204931) | Coastal sediment microbial communities from Maine, United States - Merrow Island worm burrow | ecosystem: Environmental > Aquatic > Marine > Coastal > Sediment | place: USA: Maine...
TTTTCATTTTTACATGAAATAGAAATACATATTATAAGTACAAGTGCTATTGTCTTTTTCATATTCTTTTGATACATATAAAAACAAATTTATTCAGAGCTTGCGGCATTTTAAATTGTTGCCAACGTCTTGATAAAATGAGTTTTAATTCATTTTATCTTTTGTTGGACTGCGTATCCAGGCAGTAAGAGGAACCCCTGGTATTTGTGAAATTTGAATTTTTGATGGCAGCTTACAGCCAAAAGCGGCCGTTCACAACTTGACTTCAAATATCTTAATCCTTTGGATCGGTATCTGCCATTCCCAATACCCTCTTCATCAGGATAAACATGCCAATACTCAATGATATTACTTAATCCACAGGTAAATTCATTTTATGTAGAAGAGCAATATATCTTGGATTATCTTTTAAATCCTTGTAGTGATTCATTGAAGAAAGGTAAGGAGGGCTCGGGTTACGTTGTTCATACAATTTTTCCAAATAATCAAGTGCCCTTTCTGGTTTACCCACGTCCAAATATCTCTGAAATTGAAAAACAGAATCCTGTCCTTTCAATCCATATTTTTCGTTGAGCTTAATTTCCTCTTTAATGACGCCAGTCCAGCCTTTTACTCCGAAGATACTATCCATGAAGTGCGTTACTCCATATTGTTCCCATAAATGTTTATATGGTGGAAATTGTTTTTTTATTTGATATGCCTTCTCATACTCTCCTAAACATACATAAGCCTCTGATAATTCGCTCAATGTAAAAAGGTGATTTGGGTCAATTGATAGGCCTTTGTCTGCATGTTCTTTTGCCGCCTTGCAATCTCCGGCTCTTCTTAACACATCGGAGTATAACCCCTGGATAAAGGGATCTAACGGCTCCAACTCTTCTGCTTTTTTAGCTTGAGATAAAGCCTCATCCGTGCGTCGCAGAATCGTCAATAGGTGTGCAAAGAAAATTCGGGCATATGCGTGATTGGGATTAATCTCAATAGCTCTTAAGAATTCTTTTTCTCCCTTTGCCCAGTTGAACTCAGTCCAAACGGCATTCACCGCATTCGAATAATGTGTGTTGGCAGAATTGGGATCCAATTCCAATGCTTTGTTCAGGTTTTCCTTAATAAAAGGCAAAACAATCGCAGCAGGCATAAATCCCATCTGTTTCTGGTAGACTCCAACATCAGCAAGACCTGCGTAAGGTGGACCCCATTGCTGGTCTTTTTCAATGGCCAGCTTAAAATATCTTTCTGCGATTTTCAGGGACGCGTCGTTGATCTGATTTAGGTAGAACTTTCCTTTCATGTATAAGTCGTAGGCTGTGGGATCAATAGCATCTGTCGATGCCAGCAATGCTTCTTCGGCTGGTGTTATAGTGATCTTTATTTCATTAGAAATCTCTTTTGCAAGTTCTCTGTACCAATTAACGATTTGATCTTTTTCTACATTGAAATCCTTCACCCATATTTGTTTCTCTTCTGGGAATGACGTTATCAATTTCACTTGAAAACAATAATCGTCCCCAATACATGAAATGGAGGTTTCGACAATAGCGTCCACATTCAATTCCGAAGCAATCTCTGTTGTGGACTGAGTAGCATCCCTGTAAGAATTTGCTGTTTTTGTTCCTGGTACTCGTAAGGCTTGTATTTTGCCTGCCTCACCTATTAGTGCATTGTGCATTCCTGCCATTAGATAATCCAGCGAATCAGTACCCGTGTAGTTGTCGAATGGCAAGAATACAAGGGATGAAATTGTTCGTTCATTACCCATTAGCTCCTTTTTAGTCCACCAGCCGGCTAGCGTCAAAACAATGATCACCACGTAGAGCATTGGAGACCTGAGGGCCCTATCTTTCCAATTCTTACCTGTCAATTCTTTGATTTTTGATCGTGAGGTTTTTGGAAGATGATACCCTAGTACGGCATGTGTTCTGAGCTTGAAATCAACATTTTTTAATTCAAATTCACCCAGGAACCTGGTTTGAATGTCTGCCTGTGCCCTAATAGATTTTTGAATGGATTCGGAAATATAAATCCCTCCTGGATCAGCGATGGATTGTAGCCGGGATGCAATGTTAACTCCATCGCCAAAGGTATCATTGTTCTCTTCGGTAATTTCACCCAAATGAATTCCAATTCGAATTCTTTCATTTAGGTCGGTTTTTTGTGCTTGCTTCTGTATTTCAATTGCACAATGGATTGCATCTGTTGAACTCGCAAATTTTGCCAGGATCCCATCGCCCATTTCCTTTACTAAATCACCGTGGTGTTTTTTAATCTGGGTCTGATGTATTTCTCTATTATTTCTTAGCAAGCCAAGGGCATGCTCTTCGTCGGAACCCATCAATTTAGTATACCCGACAATATCGGTAAACATGATGACAGCAAGTTGACGGGATTGACTCATTCAATTGCGAATTACAACTTACAAATTACGAAAAATTCTCTGCTAACAAATGCGTAATTCGTCATTTGTAATTATTGCGACCATCCCCTTTGGGTCGATAGCGGTCATTGGCAAATAACTTTTGGGATTGCAAATGCAGCCCAACGGTTTAGGTATGGTTTCGTCCCGAGTCCTCGGGATGAACTATACCCTTCGTTAGCAGCTTTTTATCTATTTTTATTAATGGTTTTGTTATTGTTTTCGAAGAATATATAACCTCACATAAGTTAATCAAGGAAATGGTAGAAGGTAGGATAATCTGATTAAATATAATTTCTTATTTTCAAAAAACAAAAAGAGAAGACCTTTTTTGGCCTTCTCCTCTAAAGTTTGTAATAATTTCTAACTCTGTTTATTTGTTATAATCTTCCACCATGCTGGTGAAAGCCTCTACCGTATCCATTTGGAAGCTGGATTCAAAGACAGGTCCTTTTATAAAAAGATCTCTAAAACCATATTTGTTTTTAGCATAATTGGTTAAAACGGTTCTATTATCGCCGACAAGCTTCTTTATATTGAAGGAAGACATATTTTTTGCCTCCTCTCCTTCTTTTTGGGCAAGAATTTCAAAGTTATTTTCCTGCCATTCAACATATTCGGCATCACTAACCTTCGTCCGGTCAGGTAAGTGGGAAGTAACGATACCCTGGGTGTGGTGATATTTTTTAAAAACGGTAATCTCCCCTTCCGTAGCAACTTCAAGCATCAACTTTTTAGGTATCCGGTCTTGCTTTCTTTTCGCAAATACATTGGCATATTTTGCCTGTTTGAATTTTTTACCATTTTCAAGCGTAAAACTTTGCAAGTCGTTGGCATCATAAACCACAGCGTCTTTATGTACGTCTTCCCCTGATTTGTAAGCCGCATAGGTTTTCTCGTCAATCAGGTTAACCCTTTTTTGAAATAGCTGAGGGTTCATCATATCCATATAGATATAGCCTTCAATTTCATTTCCATCCATAAGAGTTACTGTGCCTTTTTCATATTTCCAAACCGAACTTGGTGTTTTTAACTGAGCTTTAGTAAGGTTAAATGTTAAACTGAAAAACACTATTAACATTAGTGTAATCGTTGAACGTTTTTTTGCTGTTTTCATAAAATTGATTTTCATTAATATTAGTAATAGTTATTCAACACAAAAAATAGCATCAATTGATAAACGAAATTTATTGCATTAGATTGTTGAATTCTCTATTGAATTCCTGGGTAGTTGGTAATTGTCCCTAACGGAAAGGCCATGATTTCCGCCTCTGAGGTGTGAAATCAAGCCGATTGTTTTCTTTGAGTATAATGTTGGAAAATATTTAAATGGGATGGGAGATAAGGGCTGAATTATAGCCGTTGTTAGCACCAGTTTTATTTTTTTTCTTCACGTAAAATTTTCTCCAATTTACGACCTTTAGCTAATTCATCAATCAGCTTTTCCATTCGTCTGCAATCACGATACAAGGAGAACTCTTCAGGTATTTCTTCAATACGATATCCGCAAACCACACCTTTAATCAAATGAGCGTTTTCATGAATTTTGGCTCCCTCAAAAAAATCTCCAAAAGTCCCACTACCTCCAATAAAAGATTCCAATTTATTCTGATCATAACCTGTCAGCCATAAAATAACCTGGTCGAGTTCTTCTTTGGTTCTACCATGCTTTTCGATTCTATTCAGGTAATGCGGATAAATGGATCCGAAGTTCATTTGTGCGATTTTCTCATTCTTTTCTGCTGTTACTTCTGCCATGACTTGGAATTTATTGCTGCTAACGGTGTGGCTATAAACAGTACGGGGGCAAACTAGCGTTTGCTTTCCGCAACGCACTTAGCGAAATCTTTTGGTTTTCTTTTTTTCTTTATCCCACTAAAAAGCAAAATCCCAAAGATTTTGCGAACCTCATAAAAATACGCAAACCTTTCGATTTAGCACGAAGCCCGTTTTGTTTATAGGTGTTGTTGGGTGTAGTTTTTATTCCGGTATTCTATTCTCCAAGTCCATTCGTTCGTGCAATATTCTAGTAACTTCAATATCATTTTCCGCAATTTGCCTATAAAATATGATATGTCTATTAGTCCTTAATCCGAACAGATTTTCAGTAATCCCGTTATAGTTTTTTCCTAAACTTGGATTTTCAGCGATTCTCTTACAATTTGCTATTAACATATCATAATAAGTGTCCGCTTGCTTTTCCGACCACTCTTCGTAAGTATAATTCCATATATCAGCTAAATCTTCAACTGCCTTTTTGGTCAAATTGTATTTAGCCATTCGAACGCTTATTAGCTTTTAGAGATTCCAAGTGCTTTTTTGGGTCGAAATCATGAGCAATTCCGCTGTCTATTCCTTCTTGAATAGCACTACGAAGTGCTTTGACTTTATTTTCTTCCTCCTCCAAAAGTCTAAGTCCAGCACGAACTACTTCGCTGACGTTCTTAAATCTTCCTTCCGAAATTCGATTATGGATAAATTGGTCAAAATAATTTCCGAGTGATATCGAAGTGTTTTTACTCATTTTAGTATGATTTTACTCAAATATACCAAAAATTGGTAAAATAATCAAATTTTGTAAATTATACCCAACGGTTGGTGTATGAAGCGTTGGGCATTTCGAAGCACTTCATTTTCAATCCGCTGGTCCGTTTATTAATTGTACTTCTTTTTAATTTAACCACTTATTGCCCAATGATTTATACACTTTGTTGTATGCCCGTGCTTTCTTTTCGGTCAGCATTGAGCAGCCATACTCTTTGGCAAGTTTTGGCTGGTGCGGTTGACAAGAGCGACTTGGCAATGTGTATGGGTGCGAAGTAAGGCACTTTAAAGTCCGATTTTCTTCGGTGGATACTTTTTAAACGTTGCAGCATGCGCTTTTAATTGTGCACCCAGAGAAGCCAACCATGCGTTTCTTCGGTGGCCTACTGGCATTTCTTCTTTTGGGTCTATGTATAAATTGAACAGCCAAGGTGCCAAGCCAACATCCTGAATAGTTGCATAGTCAATCCACATGTGTGGTGCTTGCGGAACAATGACTTTAATGTGTTCCTTATACTCTCGCATTCGAATGCCCATCAGTTCGGTACCCCACCAAAAATATACTGATTCTCGATTTCCTTTTCCTTCGTCATGAAATAGGAAACTGGATTGGTCAATAAAATCATAATATCTGTCCCCGGGCAATGCGTCTTGCGAAATACCTGCCAGACGAAGGCTGGTGCCAAATAAATCCATCAAGTCAAATACGTCATCACTTTGTCGTCTAGGGCTGATCATTCCTTTCCAATAAGCAATGCCCGGCACACGAACGCCTCCTTCAAATGTCGTCCCTTTTGCACCTCTAAATGGGGTATAACCTCCATCAGGCCAGGCGTCCATTTGTGGACCATTGTCTGAGGTGACGAAAATAAAGGTATTTTCTAATTCGCCGGCATCTTCCAGTGCTTTGACAATACGGCCAATATGCATATCAACTTCAACTACAGCATTTTTGTATTGATATTTCGCCAAACTTAATCCGGGATAATCAGGATTGTCGTGGTTATCGGCATGCACTTTAATGAAGCAATGTTCAATAAAAAATGGCTTATTTGATTTGGACAATTCCTGAATTTTTGAAATAGTAAAATCTGCTAATTTATGATCGGCACGTCCCATATCTTCCAAACTTTTAACTTCTTCAAGTTCTTCTGTTTTCCCTCCTTTAAAACCATGTGTTAAATGATTTGCAGGTTTTATGGTTTCAAAAGCCTTCAAAAGCTCTTCGTTTAGCACAAGATCTGGATAGCGTCTGGAATCGACTCCTTGTGTAATTTCTTTTTGGGCTGGATAAAAGCCATAGTATTCATCAAAGCCAACATCGTGCGGACGCATACCTTCCGCTTCGCCAATATGCCATTTTCCAGTCAGCAGGGTGTAATACCCATTATCACTCAATAGTTTTGGCAGACTTACTTCATCCGCCCAAGGATTCTTAGTTATATTATCACCAGCAAGGATAGGACGTGTTAATCCGGTTCGTACTGGGAGTCTGCCTGTTAAAATGGCTGACCGAGTCGGTGTACAGGTTTGTTGGGAATAGGCTGAGGTCAACTTTAGACCTTCAGCGGCCAGTCTATCCATATTTGGAGTAGCAGCTCCAATAGCCGCACCACCACCATAACAGCCAGGGTCACCATAACCCATATCGTCAACAACTATCCAGACGATATTGGGCTTTTTACCAGTTTTTCTCTCCAGGGCAGCTAGTTTATTAGCTACCTCCTTATCTTGTTTCGGGTGAGGAATGGCCGCTTCGAAGTTTTCTTTGGCTTTTACGGCCCGGTTAAAATTTTGGGCCTGAATATCTATTGTTATAAAAGATATAAGAATAAATAATAAAAGTGAGTTTGCAATTTTCATTTTATTAAAAGTGTTAGTTGGTTTGTAACTTTTTAAGATTTGCATAGCTAAATACTGCAGTCATTTTAAACATATTGGCTTCAACATTTGATGGATTGTTAAACACATTACCATATGAAATATTGATTCCTAAAGGAGGGATAATTTGATAACCAATAGTTGCTCCACCGCCAATTACATTGAGCATATTATCTTGTTTTACACCATCAGCCTTTAATTCGCCTCCATATTGATAACGTAAATCTAGAGACGCCCATAGTTTATCGGTAAAATTATGACTCAGATGATTTTCTAAAGAAAATAATGGCAATTGTTCTGTCTTATCTGCCCTTGTGATTTTTGTTGGTGCTGTATTAGCAGTGTATAGGTGAATAGCAGGATACACTTCTAACCACGTATTCTTTTTAGGATTATTCTTGCTTAAATAAATATTCATCGGAAATCCAACTTCAAACGTCCAACGATTACTTCCCAGATTTAAGGCTTCATTTTCATCATAAGAACCCGGATACCATACACGTGTGTAACTTGTCATTGAAAATGTTTTGTGCTGGTAGGCTGCATATTCTTTTGCGTTTAATGCAGGTTGATTTATGAGACCTAGTTTAAATCCCACAAAACCATCAATAAATCCAGAAGCATTTACTGAAATTTTATCAGGAATTTGAGAACCCAAAGGCGGTGCAAATATTGAACCCGTCACATTTCCGGGCACCGCATTAACCATTACCTGTGCAAACCTATTTGCAATACTAAAATTATGAATAACTGCAATTGGAAAAGCATTAATTTGTAAATCCGCATCGTTTACTAGAATATTTGCAGGTGTTATATTTTGGTTTAAACTCATCCATTTAGGAATTACTCCTGTAACACCCGTTGGTCCCCATAGCGTCATCCTAGCCCCATCACCTTGTGCAAATGAAAGTTGTAAACTAAACAGCAAGATGACTGTTGAAACAATAATTTTTTTCATTTACAATAATTTGATATGAACAGAATTGATTGTTCCATTAAACTTGAATGGTGCCTTTTCAAAATAATCGAAGGAAACAGGCGAGCCTAAATCTGTACCAATATCCAAAGTTTCACTAGCCGAAAATGCCGCTGGCACTGTACCCAAAGTGGTCATGGCGCCAACTTCTTTGCCATCTACTTTCAAAGTGATAGTTGCTGGTGCTCCGGGCTTATTGTCTTTTATCTTTGTGGTAATTTCAAATTGATGCTTACCCATACCAATTTTATTTTTACTGCTCACTTTGAATTGATGGATAATCATCATATTGTATTCGTATTTTAAATAGCCATTATCCATATAACAAGTTAATCCACCACCACTACCACCAAGTGCATATAATACACCACTTTGGTTTTCTTTTACCTCCAAGTCTATCACCACGGTATTGCTTTTTTTACCAAGACCTGGAGCAGCAAATTCGGGCATCCGGGTGGTGTTTTGGTTAAACGTCCATTTTGTATAAGGTGACGTAATCACATCTTCAGGATGCAGCCTTAACCAAATACCCGCACCAATAGGGAAATCTTTATTGTCATTGGCTTCTTTTAAAAACAGTTCTTTTAGTTCAGCTAGTTTTTCTGGATATTCGGCTGAAAGATCATGTGCTTGTGAGAAATCTTTAGTCAAATCATATAATTGCCAAACATCATTATCCGAGTTCCACTTATCCAATCCTTTTTGAGCAGAAACCCAAGGGTATAGCGGTCCAAATGTACTAGCAAACCACCCTTCATGATAAACTCCACGACTACCATTGTTGTCAAAAAATTGTGTCTTTTTTAAATTTTCTGCATTAGGGTCAGAAAATGTTTGCGCAAAACTTTTTCCATCCATCTGGTCTTGCTCAAATCCATTAACCACTTCAGGTTGTGGTATACCAATAATATCATACAGCGTGGGAACAATGTCATTTACATGTAAAAATTGGCTGCGAATAGCTTTGTCAGGTTTAATTCCTTTGGGCCAGGAAATCACCATTGGGTTTCGCGTTCCACCGAAATGTGCAGCGACCAATTTGGTACTTCTAAACGGAGTGCTTCCTGCCCATGCCCAACCAGAATGATACATGTTTTCTACTTTGTTGGTTCCTAGCGCATCTAAGCCCCCAATTTTGTCCAATGCAGCCATTTGTTGACTAATGGTGTTAGGTATCTGGTTTTGAGCTAGCAACTCACTTATACTACCGTTTTGTCCTTCTGCACTAGAACCGTTATCGCCAAAAATGTAAATCACGATGGTGTTGTCTTTGTAGCCCATAGCATCCATACCATCGATTAGCTTACCAACTTGTACATCCGTATGTTCTACAAAACCTGCAAAAACTTCCATTAAGCGCAATTGAAACTCTTTTTCATCTTCAGGAATATCATCCCATGCAGCCATTGTGGGGTCTCTTTGTGTTAACTCAGTCCCCTCAGGTATTATCCCCATAGCTAACTGACGTTCAAAGACTCTTGTTCTGTATTCATCCCATCCGCCATCAAACTTGTCTTTGTATTTCTCTGACCATTCTTTAAAAATGTGATGAGGACCATGAGCAGCTCCCGGAGCCCAGTACATGAAAAAAGGCTTGTCTGGCGAATAGGCTTTGTGCTCTCCCAACCACTTAAGACCTTGCTCTGCCATATCTTCTGTTAAATGATAAGTAGGGTCATGGGGAGGTTCAATGGCATTATAATTTTCAAATAATCGTGGTTCATATTGGGAGGTTTCTCCCGCTAAAAACCCATAGAAATATTCAAATCCATATCCATTTGGCCAAAAGTCTTTTGGTCCCATTGACGTAGTTTGGTTGGCAGGTGAATTATGCCATTTTCCAAAGGCAGCAGTATGGTAACCATAGTTTTTAAGCACTTCGGCTACGGTAGCTGAAGTTTTGGGGATGACGCCTGTATATCCATCAAAATTAACAGCTCGTTCTGCAATGGTGCCAGATGACACTCTTGTGTGGTTTCTTCCAGTTAGCAAAGAAGCCCGAGTAGGAGAACAGATTGAAGTGGTATGGAATCGGTTATACATAATTCCTTCGTTTGCTAGTTTTGTAAGCGTAGGTGTGGCTACTTCCCCTCCAAATGTTTCTGAAACCCCAAAACCAACATCATCTATCAAAACAATAAGTACGTTAGGAGCGTCATTAGCCAGATGTTTGTTGTCTGGCCAGGGAGCTAATTGGCTTTCGGCCAGGGTTTGGCCTGTCTCGCTTTCAGAAGCAATTCTTGGAAAAGGGAGAACACTCCCGTCTTGCTTTTGCAGGTTTTCTGAATGATCAGGATTTTTTTGAGGATTACATCCTGTTATCAGTATTCCTAAACCAAGAATAGCTATTAAGTGGTTTTTAAATTTCATACTAGTCCTTATTTATTATTCTTAATTCTAAAGTTGGCAAAAAATAGCTCTTTTGGTTTTTCAGCGTTTGCCTGTATGTCGGCAAAAACCAAATGTGCTATTTGTGCGGTCGGCTTTTTCAGCATGGCATACAACGTATTTGTGTATGGTTAGTTGCGTGGTTAAGCAACTAATTTAGCAAATAAATCACAGTTAGAAAGTCCGCAGGAATGTTCGTAAGTAGGCGATAACGAAGCAATTGATTATACCCGTTGTTACCAAAAGTTTTTACTTTTCAGCATACCCTATCATAGCCGAATGCGGAAAGGAATATCCATTCTCCGTTTTAAAGGATTCACAATTCTTAATTACATCACTTTTTATGTCATTTTGCTTATTTTCAGGAAATAAGTGCAAATTTCCCCAATCCCAGCAGCCATTCATTAACGGGTCAAGTGATTGCATATTCCAAGTTGTGTTTAGTTTTTCTAATTTGAAATTTTTTAAACTAGCATTTGATACGAATGTATTATAAGTATCAAAATCTGTAACACCAAATAATGGTCCATGAGGTAGTTCGGATAATTCGTGATGGTTTGCAAAGGCTTGAAAAAAAGCTCCTAATGAACTTTGTTCTTCCTTTGCTCCCCAAACTGCAAAAGCAAATTTTCCATTTGGTTTTAAAACTCTGTTTATTTCCTTAAAAACTTTATTTGGTTCAGGTAAATGATGAACTATAAAATTCGCTATTACAATATCTATTGAGGTATCGTCTAATGGAATATTTTCAGCATCCGATTGTTTGAATATAATATCACTATGGGCTGAACTAGCCTCGAGAATCATTTTTTTAGAAAAATCAATTCCGATAACATTTGCTCCTGTTTCGCTAATTTTCTTTGTTGAATTTCCAGCTCCACAACCAATATCTAAAACGGAAACATTAGAACCAATATTTGTTTTATTTATTAACAATGGAAGAGTTTCATTTGTTAAGGTAGCCCAAGTTTTATTGTAACTAGGTGAGCATCTCGACCAAGTATCTAATTCATATTCGCGAATAGCATTGTAGTTTGATTGTTCCATAATGTTAATTTTATATTATTAATCTTTTTTTTAATTTTTGGTAACGGTCTTGTATAAAAACGGTTTTAATCGTTTTTATACGTTGTTGGCATTTCGTTTTGTTCTTCAATATAAATCCTTAATCCATAAACCACAGATGGATTTATAGTAACCCTATCCATATAGATTGAAAGAATATTTTTTTTGGATAAGAATTCTTTTGCTACGTCCATATCTTGAACAGCAAGTGTAATCCAATCTACACCAACACTTCTATCTGAAACCGTATAACTAATTGTTGGACCTTCGGAAAGGGTCCACTTATTTGCAGTATCATTTCCAAATAAAGTCCGCCAGTCTTTCATAGATGATTCATTAACAGTTAAATGAACTTCCTTCAGTCCGACTATACCTAATGGATTGGACTCCATGGCAGTATTAAGTTTTGCGTCTAGTCTTTCTTTCGATTTGCCTATAATCGTTCTATCTGCAAAATTGTAACCTGGATTTAGATACTGCCAAAACGCAATGTTCACATTAGAGCCTTTACTCATGGAATCAAGATTGATTTGCTTTCCTATTATAACCTCGGAGTCGTTGGAAATAATTCTAAAATCGAATGGAGGTTCATGAATAATCCCAGCAGTAGCAATAGCCGTCGAAGTTGAATCAATATTTTCAGAACGAAATAATATCCTGTTGTATTTGCCCTCCTCTTCTATTTCGGGTATTGGAGGATTGACAGATAAAAGTTCCAATGTTGTATTTCCTAAATGAAATGCTGCATCATATACTACATTGTCGCCAAATATATCAAAGGGTTCCCATTCTACGGGTAATTTAAGGGTGTCACGAAGAAAATTACTGAAATGGTTTACTTTAACTGAATCCTCAAGATAAATTTCAAAGATTGAGATGCCATTTGTTATTGGAGTTGTGATAATATCTTTAGGAGTTTGATTACATGAGAAACATAACATCGTAATGGCTAATGAAAGATAGTATCGGATCATTATTGTTTTTTTAAATGAATGCCAACGGTCTTGTATAAGATTAGTTGCGTGTTTTAAGTAACTAATTTAGCAAATACAAAACGAATAGAATCCCGATAACTATCGGGACGCAAGGATTTTCGTAAGTAAGCATGAACTAGCAATTAATTTTATACGGTGTTGTAACACGTTTTTAATTATATCTTTTTTTTACATTTATTCGTTGTTAATGACATTTAGATCTTTTTTGAATAAGAGTCATTTTGCCAAAATTACTTCATTTAGTTTGCCTACTTACAAGTAGTTCAAAAAATACTAACGCTTCATTAAAATTATCAAGTTTAGCCAATGGCAACCCGTTTAACTCCAAATTTTTTAATTTTAGAAGCCAAAGTTGTTCTTGGAAGGCCAAGTAAATAAGCAGCACCATCTTGCCCCGAGATTTTCCAGTTAGTAAGGTTTAAAGCTTTTATAATATTATTTTTTTCCAGTTCTAAAATATCAGCATCAGTTAATACTCCAGCGCTTTCTGTTTTTTCATCCTGTCTATTTTGTAAAGCTGGAAAAATCGAATCAAGATTGAATTTCCCGTTAAACGAAGTAATAATACCTCGCTCAATTATATTTTGAAGCTCCCTTACATTTCCTGGCCAGCTATAGGAGGATAGTTTATTCAAATCTTGTTTATTTAAAGGCATTACTGAAAGCGCTTTATTTTTCGTAATCTTTTCAAAAAAAGCTTTAGCAATAAGCATTATGTCATTTCCTCGTTCTCTTAAGGGTGGTATATTAATGGGAAAAACATTTAATCTATAATAGAGGTCTTCTCTAAATTTGCCATCTTCAATTTGTTTTGGAAGATTTCTGTGTGTAGCAGCAATTATTCTTACATCTACCTGCTTAGTTTCGGAACTTCCAACAGGTTCAAATGTGCCTTCCTCTATTACCCTTAATAGTTTAGCTTGTAGGGGTAAAGAAAGTTCAGCTATTTCATCAAGAAAAATAGTTCCTTTATTTGC
>Ga0316192_10002580_pt1 | contig 13234 bp, 15 predicted proteins | sample MerIslwburrow_MG_FD_204931 | JGI IMG/M metagenome (GOLD analysis project Ga0316192, IMG submission 204931) | Coastal sediment microbial communities from Maine, United States - Merrow Island worm burrow | ecosystem: Environmental > Aquatic > Marine > Coastal > Sediment | place: USA: Maine...
CACCATGATGACCATGGCCACCATGGCTTATCTTTTTTACAATTATGGGCTGTTTTTTATCAATCACGCCGACTTAGGGCCTGTAAACGCTAATTTCGAATTCGCGACGGAGGGCCATAACTAGTCACCGCTATTCTTGACGTGTTCTTCTAGCTCAAGAAAACTGGGCCGATCACTGGCGTACATCACCTTGCGGCCAAACTCCACCGCTACCTGCGGGTTATAGCCATTTACTGCAGCCAACAAACAGACCTTAATACATTCGTAAAACTTGGCCTCTTCACGGGCGACGTGTTCCATGGCCGTGGCCAGCGGCCCAACAAAACCATAGGCCATCAAGATACCCAAAAAGGTCCCCACCAGGGCAGCAGCGACATGATGGCCGAGCACAGCCGGATCACCACCGATAAAGGACATGGTGATGACGATGCCCAGTACCGCCGCCACGATACCGAAACCAGGCAAGGCATCCGATACCCTGGTCACCGCCTCGGCGGGCATCTCCGCCTCCTTGTGATGGGCCGCCAATTCCATATCCATCAGATTTTCCAGCTCAAACGGATTCATGTTGCCACCCACCATCAGACGCAGGTAATCACAAATAAACTCGGTAATATGATGATCGCCGACAATCTTGGGGTACTTACTGAATAAGGGGCTCTCAGCGGGTTCTTCAATGTCGGCCTCAACCGCCATCATGCCTTCCTTGCGTGTCTTTTGTAGTAACTCATACATCAAGGAAAGTAATTCAAGATAAAGGGCTTTTTTATATTTGGAACCCTTGATCGCCCCTAGCGTGTTAGCTATCACCGCCTTCACCACCTTCGTTGGATTAGCCGCTAGAAAGGCACCAAAGGCCGCTCCACCAATGATCAACAACTCAAACGGCTGCCATAGCGACCCAAGATTACCGTGCGACAGCACAAATCCACCTGCGACACTGGCCAAAACAGCGATAAATCCAATAATAATCAACATTTCGAGCTAACCCTGCCCCTGTTTTTGTTCCCTACGTCACTTCATATCGACGCCAGACTCGTTTCCTTAAACCTTAAATTTAATCTACGTTTTGTTTGCTTCTATTTATTAAAGCTTCTACTGACAAGGCCGTAATTGAGACAGTAAGGGAATGCCTTGCCTGACGAAAATGGATATGGAAGACAGAAAAACACTTGAGCAATGGGTGGAATATCTCAGCGAGCTGGATTTGCCGCTGTTAAAACACTCATGCCAGGAGCTAAAAGAAATAGGGCCGTATGAAAATGTCTCCATGGCCAAGTTTTCCAATATCGCTCTCACCGACCCCGGCTTAACTCTGACCATATTACGCGCGGCCTGCGCCATGCCCAGAAGCCGCCTGCAAGATGAAATCCACACGGTCGATAGTGCAGCAATAAAACTTGGCGTTAGCAAAATGATCAGGACGATCAAAGCCATGCGTTATCTTGAAGACTCGGTGGACGAAACCAATAAGTCGCTTTATATGCAGATTGTCGCTCGCGACTATCACGCGGCCTATCAGGCCTATGGCTTCGCCCGTGAGCGGGTTGATATGGCTCCCGAGGAATTATTCACCGCCGCCATGCTGCATGACGTCGGCGCTCTGATGCTACTGGTTCATGGTGACGGCATTCTTAGCAAGTGCACCGCGCTCAACGATGTTGATAATCAAAAAGCGGTGCTCGGCTTCAGCCTCGCCCAGTTATCCCAAGCCCTGGCCAAACACTGGAAACTCTCCAGTTTCATTATTAACAGCCTGGAAAATCTTGAGATAGATGAGAATGAGCGCATCAATCCACGCCTCTACGAAATCCAGCTAGCTGGCGACCTGGCCCTGAGCGCAGAAAAGGGCTGGCAAACCGAAGAGATGGAAATACTGATCGAAAAGATTGCAGCGCATTTACACTGCGATATCGAAGAGGCCATATTTGAGGTTCGGGATAATGCCATCCACTCAGCGGATGAAACAGTCTTCTACGGCATAACACCTGCCGCCGCCAGCCTGCCAGACCTGGATGAAAATATACTTCAAACATTCAGTCCAGTAAGCACCACTGCAATCGATGATGAGGCCGCTGTCGCATCAAGCCCAGATATAAATACCGCTATCAAGATAACCGCTGCGCCACACCAACAAACTAAAGCACCACCAGCCAGCCTGGCGCCTGCCGACGAGCCACATTCGCCACTCAATCATGCCATCTTTGACAAGGCTGTTCAGGATATAAAGGCTCATCTGGCCGGCCAATTCAATCTGGCCGAGTTCATGGGGCTGCTAAAGCGAGGCTTTCAGGATGGCCTGAAACTCAATCGCGCCTTTTTCGCTATGCTGGAACCAGACAGAAAAAATCTGGCCTGCAGGTTCATTTTTAGCAATGAGACCGGCCTGCGCAACCTGCGCATTCCGGTCAACAATCACAATATATTTCAACGCCTGCTGGAAAAACCTCAGGCAATTCGTTGTCGTGAAGAAAATCTACAAAAAATCACGCCATTGATTCCAAAGGAATTTTACAAATTTATCGACACAAATCAGTTTTTTATAATGACCATTCGCGCCAAAGACAGACCCCTGGGGGTGATATATGTTGACCGCTATGGCAATGATTTTGGTCTTGATCAAGTCGACTATGAAAAACTCTGCCAATTATGCCTGTTACTCTCCAAAGGCTTCGAGCGTTTGGGTAAATAGTATATTAGAGTCGACAAATATAAATAATGTATTATCCTTTAATTGGAGATTGGAATTAGAGGCTGGTACTTTTCAGTCACCTGCGCGGCAGGCCTGTAATCGAGGAGAAAAACATGGTGCTTGAAGATCGTATACATGAACGCATGCAGGTCAATTACGAAGACGCCAATGACTGTTTTCATCTTGAAGTCTATGACCAACGTTATGTGCTTAACCGCATCCATGACATCTCGGTATCCGGCACCGGCATCCAGATCCACGATAAAATAGCACCAGGCACACCGGTCAAGCTGGTAATGCGCAGTGGCGGCCACAGCATTAGCGTCAATGGCACCACCGTCTGGAGCGACCCCATCACCTCAGGGGTAGAAACCGCACCACCGCAGCCCACTTACCGCACGGGCATCCAATTCGACCCCCGTGATCGTAGCTGTAGCCTGTTTTTCATGGCCCTGCGCGATTTTATCTCTGGCCGTAAAAAAACAACCCCTTAATCATCATCAAGAAAACTCATCACCTCATCACGGCGTTTGATGGTGTCGGAGTAACCCAAGGCAATTAGCTCGCGGCAAAAGGCCTTTTCAAACAATAAATAACTCAGCAGGCTGGTACCGTCTTTATTCAGGGCCCCCAGACCGCGCAGGAAATACCGCACAGTTCTGGGCAGATGATGGGCGTATTGCTGGGCGATTTTGCTGATATCGCGACTTGGCGAGATAGACAACACATTAACCGGCTTAAGTGAAACTGTGCCGTCTTCTATATATTTCTTTGGCACCATCTCCAGCGTACGGTTAATCCGCTGCAGGCGTTCCAGATCCATCTCCATGCTATCGAGAAAGATGCTGTTCATGGCGTGACCACCAATCTGTGCCAGCGATGGATAATCAGTGGTTTTTTCGCGATTACCATCTTCATCATCATCACCACGCACACCGATCACCACCACCTTGCTCGCCCCCAGGTGCAGAGCGGGGCTGATAGGCGCAATCTGACGCATTGAGCCATCACCAAAATATTCGCGATTAATCTTGATTGCCTCAAAAAAGAAAGGAATCGCCGACGAGGCCATCAGGTGCTCAAGTCCAATCTTGGTCGGACAACCCACCCTGATAGCCCTGTCCCAGGCCTTAATCTGTTCAGCCGATTGATAGAAGGTCACCGATTGGCCAGAGCTGTAGCCAGACGCAGTAATGCTCAGAGCATGCAAATGACCTGCCTCAATGGCACCACTTATTTGCTCAAACGGCATAGAGCGACTAAGCAAATCCGCCAGTGGTTGCCGGTCAAATAATGCCGAGGGATTGTATTTTCCCATCCCCCCCAGCATCAGCGCCGAAAACCAGTGCGCCCCTGATTTGGCAATGCCGAGAAAATCACTGCGAAACACCTTATCAACAGTAAAATTGGCCCAGACACTAACCAGACGGGTAACCGCATCCTGAAAATCGGGGGAATAAATGGCCAGGGCCGAGGCATTGATCGCACCGGCTGAGGTACCACAAAGAATTGGGAAGGGATTGGCGGTTTCCGGCGCCCGCATTCGGGCAATGGCCTTCAACACCCCGACTTGATAGGCGGCACGAGCTCCGCCACCCGCCAGTATCAAACCCGTACGGGGCTGTTCTTCTGTTTTGCTTCCTGCTAACCAAGCCATAACGTCTTGTCTGGCCTCCTAATCATAACTATAGGTTTAATCTACAGTTATTTAACGGCAGCAGGAACCTTAAAATGAAGTGAACAGCAGCAGTTGAACCACACAAAAAAGCCCAGCTACAGAACGGCGGCGTCCGCCAACCTGCTAATCCTGTCTGTCCTGGCGATGACTGGCGAGATCCACAATCTCGGCTGTTTTGTTTTTATTATGGTATTTACCATGCAGGACATTGGCCAAGCCGGTTTCACCATAAACCGAGTCAAGCATCATGTTCGACAAACGAAGACAGGCAGAGATAGGGGTTTTGGAGCGATCACGCTCAACATCAATACGCCATTGCAGGCGTCTAAGGCGATCAGAATGTTTTGTTTTGGCAAGCAAGGCTTCAATCACACGCCGGCGATCGAACTCAAAGGCTTCAGGATTGGTCTCCGCCAGCTCTTTCCACTTATCGAAATCGAAGGCACATTTACTATTTTCAGGCATAACCACCACCTCTTTTCGTAAAAAATACATCCTACCCTTAGTGTATAATTATATAGCAAAACACCCCTACTTTCTTCACTATAATTAACCGAAAAACAAGACCTTACAACTTTAGCGCTCAAATTGGACTCATATGCCAGGCGAAAACCAAGCAACAAACTACCAACTAATCATCCTGCTCAGGCAGCACTGCCAGATCCAGGTTGGCGCCTTAGGGCTGTTCAATTTTGAAGCCGGTTACTATGCCTACTCGGGCAGCGCCAAACGCAATCTGGAAGCCAGACTGGCACGCCACTGCCGCAAGAACAAGCCGCTACGCTGGCACATTGACTATCTCACCTGCCTGCCACAGGCAGAGGTGATTGAAACAAGAACCTTTGCTGGCGATGAGTGCCAACTTAACCAGGCTTGCCCGGGTACGATCATAGCCCCCGGTTTTGGCGCCTCAGATTGCAAGGCCGGTTGTGGCGCTCACCTCAAATATCTGGGCCATACACGCCCCCTAACAACCTGCTAGACCTCCAGCTCGTCCAACACCTCAGCCAGCTGCTTGATCACCTCGTCGATCTGCTCACGACTGATAATCAGGGGTGGCGCAAACCGCACCACCGTTTCATGGGTCTCTTTGCTGAGTATGCCGCGTGCCATCAGCCGTTCACAGATTTCACGAGCCGAGACCCGATCAGGATAAAACTCAACCCCAATCAACAGGCCCCTGCCACGCACCTCCTTGACCAGAGGGCTACCCAGCTGCACCAGGGCAGCCATGAAATAATCACCCATCTCGGCAGCAGCCTCGACCAAGCCTTCTTCCTCAAGCACCTTCAATCCTTCCAGCGCCACTGCCGCCGAAAGAGGATTACCACCAAAGGTGCTGCCATGATCGCCAGGCTGAAAAACCTCCATCACCTCACGACTGGCCAGGAACATCGACACCGGCAGCATGCCGCCCCCTAGCGCCTTGCCGAGAATCAAGCCATCCGGTTTGACCGCATCATGATCACTGGCCATTAGAGCGCCACTACGACCCAGACCGGTCTGGATCTCATCACAGATCAGCAAGACATTATTGTCGCTACAGATCTTGGCCACCCGCTTCAGATAACCCGGCGGTGGCACGATGATGCCGCCCTCACCCTGAATCGGCTCCAGCAAAAAAGCCGCCGTATTCGGCGTGATCGCCAGTTCAAGGGCATCGGTATTGCCAAATGGTATGGAAATAAAGCCGGGGGCGAAGGGACCAAAACCGGCCTGATACTGCGGTTCGGTGGAAAAACCGACAATACTGATAGTACGACCATGAAAATTGCCATCACAGACTATGATCTCGGCCTGGTCGTCGGCCACACCCTTAACGGTATAGGCCCACTTGCGCGCGCCCTTCAGCGCCGTCTCCACCGCCTCGGCACCGGTATTCATGGGCAAGGCCATCTCCTGGCCGGTCATCTGGCAGATCTTTTCCAGCAACGGCGCCAGCTTGTCGCTATGAAAGGCGCGCGAAACAATCGCCAGTTTGCCGGCCTGCTCGATCAGCGCCTTAACCAGGCGCGGATGACTATGGCCATGACTGACGGCGGAATAAGCGCTCATCATGTCGAGGTAGCACTTGCCACTATCGTCCCAGACGTAAACACCTTCACCCTTTACCAGCACCACCGGTAAAGGATGGTAATTAGGTGCACAATACTGCGCTTCAAGCTCAATGATCGGATTCATGCGTCACTCCACTAATTAGATCTAACATCTGCAATACCAATTGCAGGGTATGTTGTTCGACATCGTTGACCGGGTTGAATTCAGCCACCTCCAAGGCCCTGAATTGTGTATCCAGAGCCAGACCCGCCAACACCGGCAACAACTCTGCTGCTCGAACTCCACCCACAACCGGCGATCCCACCCCAGGCGCATCGGCAGGGTCAAGGCCATCAAGATCAACAGAAATTCCATAACCGGCGGTTCCCGTCCGGGCAATTGTCAGTGCCTCGGCCATGGCCTCTGCCACACCAATGCGATTCACCTCCGCCATGGTGATCACCCGCACCCCCAGCCGCTGCAACAACTCAGCCTCAGGGGGTTCAAAACTGCGCACCCCGAGCAAACAAAGGTTTTCTGGCCGAATCACGGCCCCCTCGCTACCCAACGCCCCCTGTCCCAGCAATGCCGCTAAAGGCATGCCATGCCAGTGACCACTAGGGCTGCTCTCAGGCGTGTGGGCATCCATGTGCGCATCAATCCAGACCAAGCCCAACGGCCCATCAACGGCCCGGCTGACGCCACGCCAGCTACCAATGGCACAGGAGTGATCGCCACTGAGAATAGCGATACGCTGCTCAGCAGCCAACAAGACGGCTACGGCATTGGCCAGCTGGGCCACAAAAGACTCCAACGCTGCCCGACCCTCAATCAATGACGGCCTGACAACCTGAGCCTGCCGCTCAAGGGCCGTGATCACCGCCTCGGGACCCAGCCCACAACGCTGATCCGGCGCACCAATCCCGGACGCAGCGGCAATAATATTAAGCACTGCCTGTTTGCCAGCCATATTTATAACCATAGTTCATCTGCACACCCTTTAAGTATCGACCAAACAGGGGCAACACATTATTCATTATCTTTTCATAAACATGGGTTTAGAACCTGTCAAACAAACAGCAGTGCTAGAATCACTGCTCCAGCCAAAACAATCCGGATCAGCTACATGTCGGTAATAGAAAACAAATCGCTCTTTATAGATGGTCCCAGCGGCGTACTGGAAAGCCTGGCAGAAAACTTCGACCACAGTGATAACGGCATCATGATTGTCTGTCATCCCCACCCCCAGCATGGCGGCAGCATGGACAACAAGGTGGTGCATAGCCTGGCGCGCGCCGGGCACGAACTGGGGCTGGCTACACTACGATTCAATTACCGCGGCGTTGGCAAGAGCGAAGGAGAATATGCACAAGGGATTGGCGAAACAGATGACCTGCTGGCAGTGATGGACTGGCTTGACGACCATTTTCATGGCGTACCCATCTGGCTGGCAGGATTTTCTTTTGGTGCTTATGTGGTCATGCGCGCCAGCAGTCAGCGCGACATCAAACAGCTAATTACGGTAGCACCAGCGGTAAACCTGCTGCGCTTTGAAGGGCTGGCAGCACCGACCTGTCCCTGGTTACTGGTTCAGGGTACTGAAGATGAGATTGTCCCATTTGATAAAGTGCAAGAATGGCTGGAGCAACTCACCACACCACCCAAGACCGTCTTTTTTGAAGGGGTCGGCCATTTTTTTCATGGCCAACTGGTAAAGCTGCGTAGCAGCCTGGTTGAGAAATTATCGAATCAGGCTCAACAGCATTAAGCCGCCAGCAAACGCACCATGTCGTTCAAACTGGTATCGTGTTCAAACAACTGCGTTACTACCTTGATGACCTGTTGCGGCTCCAGACCCAGCTCCTGCAACAGCTGTTGCGGCAACTCGTCATCCAGCACTTCGCCGGCCTCATACATATCCAATAACTGATCCGTCAGGCGCGACATATTGACGTAAATACTAGACGCACCGCTGTAATCTACACTGTGATGTTCACGGGACGATTCCACCAACTCATCTGGCAGATTCCAGGCCTTAAGCAACCAGCAGCCCAGCTCACCATGGGTAACACCCAGATAGTCTTTTTCAATCTGCATCCGATTCTCCAGCCCCTGTTCGAGCAACAGTTTATTCAAACCATCAAACTCTTCACGAAACAGATGCCCCAGCACCAGATAACCAAAATCATGCAACAGACCTATCAGATAACAGGTTCCGGGACGCGGACGATGCTCTTTAGGTATTTCCTTACACAACATCTGCATCAGACTGGCACTGTAAACGGCATGTTTCCAATAATGATCCAGCCCCAGCGGACCCTGACGAGGAATCTTGAACGGTTTAGCCAACGTCAGCCCCATCGCCAAATTCATTACCATGTCAAAACCCAGCACTCGGGAAATGGCATCATGAAGACTATCCACACCACCTCGATAATTGAAATAAGGGGAATTGGCATAACGTATAACCTGTGCCGCCAGACTGGGATCCTGCCCAATCAGCTTGGCCAGGTCAGCAATCTCGGCACGTGGATCAGCACGCAATTGAAAAATACGGGCCGCCATTTCCGGCATGGGTGGCAATTCAGTAGTCTGCTCGACGCGCTGGCGAATCTTCGCCCTCAGGTCACTGCTCCAGGCCAGATTGGCCACTTGCTCATCTGGCTCTAGAATCCCTTCAACCGGCTGGGCAAAATCACTCGCTAACAGGGCATTGGTCTGTAGCATCATAAAATTCTTGCGCGACATCTTGATCAGTCGACTGTGGTCACCGGCAACAATATAGACCTCATCCGGTGTCGTCAGGGCTGCATCAATCACCGTGCGCAAACCATAGGCAATTCCAACCGGGGGAATATGACCAGGCTGACAATCGGCAAACACTGAAGATAACTGAGTCTGATAGGCAGGACCGACCTTACGATGCAGCAATTCAGATAAACCATCAAAATCAAGTTTATGCGAAGCCGGGATCACCGCCATCATCAAACCAAATGCATCACGCATCACTACTGGGTAATACAGAGATCGCGGTGGAATATTTGCCTGAATCGCAGCCTCAAGGGGTGACTCGAAACGAGACACCTCGACTACCGAATAAACAATATGCTTGCCATCCAGGTACTGCTTAATTGTTTTTGCTATTGCCATGACGCTTTTTTCACCCCGAAAGCTGCGCAACAATGTGCACCATCTTTATTATAGGACCTGGAACTCCATAACCAAATCCACCCTAACACTTAAGTCTCAATATATGGCTTTTAGATTAAGTTCACTATTAAAGTGATTGATTTTTAATAAAGCCAACAGGATTTACGACCGCAACGGAGATATCTTGATAGGAATAGCAAAAGTTTTTTGATAATTGAAACAACGGTCATGACGATCGCCATGACCGTTGCTGTGAAACTTATTAGTTAGTCAGGTGCTGAACAGACCTGAGCGTAATCGTCATAACCTGGGAAATCACCCTTACCACTGCAATGCGGGCAGTCAGGATTTTTTCTCAGCTTGAATTCATCAAAGCTACTGCGCAGGGCATCGTAATAAAGCATCTTGCCCAGCAATGGCTTACCCATATCGAGCAGAATCTTCAAGGCCTCGGTGGCCTGCAGCAGCCCCATCACACCAGGCAAGATCCCCAGCACACCAATCTCGGAACAGGAAGGCGCCGCGCTGGCATCGGGCGGGGTTGGAAACATGCAACGGTAACAGCCACTGGGATTTTCCGGATGGGCCGGCCAAAACACCGTCAGCTGACCTTCAAAACGATACACCGCGCCGTGAACATTGGGTTTGCCCAGTTTTACACAGGCATCATTGACCAGATAACGGGTTGGCAGGTTGTCAGTGCCATCGATGATCACATCGTAGTCTGAGAAAATCTCTTCGACATTGCTGCTATCAAGGCGAGTCTCGTAACCCACCACCTTCACATCAGAATTCAATTGTTCAATGGCTTCACGCGCCGAGGATACTTTTGAATTTCCCACCCGCGCCTCGGTATGAATGATCTGGCGTTGCAGATTACTGCGATCCACCACATCCATATCGACCAACCCAATGGTGCCAACACCAGCGGCGGCGAGATAAAAGGCACATGGCGAACCCAGCCCACCGGCGCCAATCAACAACACCTTGCTGCCAAGCAGTTTCAACTGGCCCGCCTCGCCCACCTCGGGCAATAGCAGGTGGCGTGAATAACGTTCCTTGGCGTCGGCGCTCAATGTCTGCGGAATATCAAAGTCCAGGCCCTGATTCTTCCAACGGTTAAAACCGCCGGCCAGGTTGCTAACATTGCTATAACCGAGCTGGCGCAACGCCTCGGCAGCAAACAAGGAACGCACCCCACCGGCACACATCACAATCAGAGCTTTATCTTTGTCAGGCACCGCGTCTTCAATCCGCAGCTCCAGATAACCGCGCCCCATACGCAGTGCCGCAGCAGGCGTGCCATTGGCAATTTCGTCGGCCTCACGCACATCCACCAACAGGGCGCCCCCAGCCATCAGCCGATGAGCCTGATCCGGCTCGACCTCTGGAATGACCGATTTAAGCTCGGCCATGCGGCGTTCCATTCCTTTCATCAACACACCCTCTCTAAGGTAATTCTTTAATATATCGTCGCATCATTCTGCCAAGTTTAGGCTGTGATGGCTATTCCGCATCCTGGGCGCAGCGAAAACCCAGATCAACAAAGGTATAGCTCGGCTGCAGATTGAAGCGATAGGCACCGCGGTAAAAATGGCTGATCACATAATGACCCAGCCCACCCCAGCCACCGCCGCGCACCACCCGCAGTGTCTCGCCGAAATCATCGCTTTTATACTCAGACCCCGGATAGGGCTGATACCAGTCGGCAGTCCACTCCATCACATTGCCGGCCATATCAAACACGCCATAAGGCGAAACGCCGTTGGCATACGAACCAACCGGTGCCACGCCATGCTCCCAGCCTTCACCCGAGCCATCATTCAAACGCGACTCATCCCAGTCGTTGCCCCAGGGATATTCACGACCATCATCACCGCGGGCGGCCTTTTCCCACTCCGCCTCAGTCGGCAGGCGTTTGCCCTGAGCCTGACAATAATCACGGGCATGAAACCAGGTCACACCGGTCACCGGCAGATTATCGAGTTGTTGTTGATGCTCCACCAGGGCATCGAGCAAGGCATCAAACTCCATGGTGCTGACATCCAGATCGAGCTTGAACAGATCCGTCGCCAAAATCCGCAGACGCTCCAGACTGGCATAACTCAAAATGTCTCGCGACAACAGGTAGCCATTTTCCTTCCAGCCGTTGGGAATAAAATAATTATTGGCCATGACAAACTCACGATACTGAACGTTGCTAAGCTCAAACTTATCCAGCCAAAAGGCCTTCACCATTTGCCGGTGTTTGGGCGCCTCGTCCAGATACCAGGGTTTGATTGAACCGTACTCCTGCGCCTTGCCATCATCGTCACGCGGTTCCGCCCCCATCAGAAACGGCCCGGCCGGAATCAACACCATATCCTGATGTTTATCCTGGGACGACTCCTCGGCCGCAACCGTGCCTGCAAAGGCAAGTGCCAACAGCACCACAGCACCACGCATTCCCGTCACAGCCATTCAATTGCCCTCACCCAAAAAGGGAACATGGTATAGAATTTCCCCAGCACCTACCATCTACTGAGGCACACCCATGAACAAAACTAAACTCATCAGCGCCTGTTGCGGTCTTGCACTGCTAGGCGGTTGTGCCAGTTTTCAGCTTGGCAATGACTTCAACCTGGAGCAGTTTGCCAATCAAATCCAGCACGGCGTCACCAGCCAAACCGAAGTAAAGTCCTGGCTCGGAGCACCCCAAAGCAAGGGCGTAGTGGTCGACCGCGACGGCGAGAAACTGCAACGCTGGCTCTATTTTTATAGCAAAGGCTCGCTCGGCAACATGGGCAACGCCGGCATGAAAACGCTGGAGGTGCAGTTTGATCAAAACGGCATCGTCCGCAGCTACAACTGGTCAGGCCAATAACATGCCAATGAAACCAAAAACCAAACTCATGGCCGCCGGCACCATGCTCGGTCTGACACTGGGGCTTGGAGCACTATTTTTCTATATCGAAGAAAAAAAGTATGAAGCCCTGTACTACCAAAACGAGCTGGGCAAATTGCAGCAACAGAGCGGCTTCAGCCATCTGATGCAACAAATTGCAGAACAGGGCCACAACGGCGCCATCAAGACACTACACAAATCCAGACAGATTCAGGCCTTATCAGCCGAACAGGCCCGCCAACTGGTCAATGACATAAACGCAGACCGCAAACCCGACAGCGCCTTATCTGCGACAGAAATAGACGCCATCAAGGCGCTGTCGGATTTGTGGCAGGAAAATAAAAAATGATCAAAAAGCTAGACATCGACGCCCCACATCAGGGCCTGTTCATGATCACCAGCGAGGTTAACCAACTGGTACGTGACTGCGGTATCCACGCAGGCCTCTGCACCCTGTTTGTACAACACACCTCAGCCAGCCTGATCATTCAGGAAAATGCCGACCCCTCGGCACGACAAGACCTGGAAAACTGGCTCAACCGCCTGGTGCCGGAAAACGACCCCATCTACCGCCATATAGACGAAGGTCCAGATGACATGCCCGCCCACATCAAATCAGTGCTGACGGCCACCAGCCTGAGCATTCCGATTGATCAGGGCCGTCTAGCATTGGGTATATGGCAAGGAATTTACTTATGGGAGCATCGCCATCACGGCGGGCGACGATCGATAGTTGTTCACGTCGCGGAATAATTGTAACTATTAAAGTCCCAGTATGATCTGGGCGAGCCTT
>Ga0316192_10002582_pt1 | contig 13232 bp, 12 predicted proteins | sample MerIslwburrow_MG_FD_204931 | JGI IMG/M metagenome (GOLD analysis project Ga0316192, IMG submission 204931) | Coastal sediment microbial communities from Maine, United States - Merrow Island worm burrow | ecosystem: Environmental > Aquatic > Marine > Coastal > Sediment | place: USA: Maine...
AAGAATTCGATAAATATTTTCATTTCATAAACCTATCTTTTACACAAGCAAATATGAAAATCAGCAAAAAATCGGTGCTAACGATTAGTAATTTCATTATCTTCCTTTCGATTTATATTGTTGTCTTATTGTTTCAAACAGGGCTTAGTGCATTTCTAATGTATTCGACAGGCATTGGTGGGTGTGGCTTGCAGTTCTGAACTAACGGTCCTAAATACGCTATGATTTATTCCTCATTTGTTGATTACTACAATTGCGATTCAATTGGCAGTAAACTCAGAAAGCCGCTGGCGAGTCGTTGCCAGAAACTGGTATGGGGCTCAACATTAAAGACCTTCTGTTCTCCATCGTCAAGCCCGTGCCACAAGATCTTGTCATTCCCGTCCCTGTCTTTTCTCAGTTCCAGCCGGAAAGCCTCTTTTTCGATGTTCTGGTCAAACCTCTCCGCCAGTTCATTGGCGATTTCCTTTGAAGCGACAACGACGCCGATCTCAGTATTATGGTGAATTGCCCGCGGATCGAGGTTCAGCGAACCGATAAAAACATGCTTGCGGTCAAAGACAAAGGATTTGGCGTGCAGGCTGACCTTGGATGAGCCCCTCATGCGTCTTTTTGCTTTGCGCTGCTCCCTGGTGAGCTTTTTGTTCATTTCATACAGCTCGACCCCGGCGCGCAACAGATCTTTACGGTATTTGGCATAACCCGAATGTACGACGGCGACATCATTGGATGCCAGTGAATTGGTGAGAATACGCACCCGCACGCCCCGCTCACAAAGTTGCCTCAGAACAGCAGTGCCGGACTTGCCGGGGACAAAATACGGCGAAAAGATGATCAATTCTTGCGTGACGCCTTCAAAATAGGGCTTTAGTTTAGGCGCCAGATGATATTGTGTTTTATCGAAATCATGCTGAAGTTTTTCCGGCTGATCATAGATGACGTCTGCTTCACCCCAATGATAGCGGACCTGACCCTGCCGTATCGTGTTGGCCAAATCCGAATTTTTCAAAGACTGGAGGTAGGCTGAATCGGTCTGCTGTGCAATGAACTCGTTTAGCTGTTGATGTTTCTGTTCAATTTCCTGTGGCGTCGGAGCTTTACCTCTCAGTGCGATGGCCGAGTAGGCCAATTCGTCGTTCCAGTATTTATCAAATGATGCCGAGACCTCCTTGACGACCGGCCCGATGGCCAGCACATCCAGATCACTGAAGGCCAGATCCGGGTCGGCTTCGAAGTATTCGTCCCCGATGTTACGACCGCCAAGAATGGTCATCTGATTATCGACGGTAAACGACTTGTTGTGCATGCGGCGCGTCACCGAACCGGCACGCGTCACGAACTGGCTGATTCGGTTTGTTTCACGGCTAAAGGGATTAAATATCCGCACCTCGATGTTGGGATGGCTGTCGGCCACAGCCGCCCCCAGACCTCTACCTCCAAGATCCATATCATCCACCAACAGACGTACCCGAACCCCCCTGTTAGCCGCCTTGAGCAGATGATCGGTAAATAATCTGCCGATGAGATCATCGTGATAAAGGTAGTACTGGGCATCGATGCTGCGTTCGGCGTTCTCGGCTAACAGGGCTCGGGCTAGAAATGCGTCCAGGCCGTTGCCGAGCAGTAAGAATCCGGACTGCCCGGGATGAGCGTTTATTTCATCGCGGCGGGCTTGGCCAAGGCGGGTGTCGTCCGTATCAGTGTAAGCATAGGATTCGGGCTTTTCAAAACCCTCCGGCAGGGTGGCACATCCGCCAACTATGATCAGAGCCAGAATGACCCAAAGAAAAATGATCGAGTTTTTTTGATTCATGGTTAGCCATATCTAGTTGAATATATCATAATTTGTAAAATCTACAGAAATCACGGTGCTCTTTGCGGACATTGTCCTGGTATGCCGCTTGGAATGATGGCCTACGGGTCAGAGAGTAGGGCTTACAGACCGGCTTCCGGCTCGCAGAGCCTACAGCTCGGAGAGAGGGTAGCGCCTACAACTGCGTATGGAAAAAGGATGTCCGTCGGACATCCATTTTCTGCTTTCGCCCTATAAAGTGCGCCACTATTAAGAAAAAATCAATACAATTCTTCGTCAGGATTCAACGCTGGGTTCAAAAGAAACTGTATGTCCGTTTCACCCTGAACATCGCGAAGGTTATTAATCAACACAACATCAGCCATCTTTATCCACTCCAGATAAAGACAGCGATGAAACCATCGAAGCTAAAGTTAAATGGTTTCGGAAACTTAAACTATCCGAGAGAATGGATATGCTCTGTGCATATACGGATCTTGCCCTTGAATTAAACCCTCAGCTTCCAGATAAAAAGTATGCTCAACAGATTAAAGGGCGTATTCAAATCCTTCAGAGACGTTGACCTTGAGGATGTCCGTTTGCTGGAGCTACCGGAAGATTAAGCTACTACTCTTCACGATACTCCGTAACCTGAAAATAAATTCTGTCTTATGCAATTGAAGAATTATGACTGTACGATAGGATCGTCAATTCAGCTCATGGCAATATATTCCTGCCTTCGCTTCGATTTCTGCTGCCAGCTCAAGGATCCTTCTGATGTGTTGGTTACCGGAATGCTGATCAAGTGAATCAAGGTAATGCAGAGTCTATCTCGATGGCAGGGTCCGAGAGCGTGGCTCTCGAACCCATAGATGGGATAATGACCACAAAGAATAGGAAAACCTCTGGTAATCAAGGGTGCGCCTTCATGCCGGTTTCCTTATTTAACGCCGCCAATTGCTATTTCCACCCGCCGGTTTTTTTTTCGCCCTTCAGCAGTGTCGTTGGTTGCGATCGGGTTGGTGTTGCCATACCAGAATGAAATGACGCGATCAGGATCGATCCGGCTTTGCTCCAGGATAAAGTTCTTTACACTTTGCGACCGCATCCGCGAAAGCTTCAGATTGTACTCTTCAGCGCCGGCACTATCGGAGAATCCGGCAAGGACAGCAAACGCATCGGGGTTATTCTGAAGGAAATCAGCAACCAGTTTCAATCTGTCATGACTATCGGGCGAAACCTCTACCCCATCAAATTCGAACTGGACATCTTTGGTTTTGACACCCACGATTTTCGACTCGGTAATGGTTTCAACTTCAACTTTAGAGTCGATAACATAAAGCGGTCCGAGGCCGTATATCGGATTTTGGTAAAGGCTATCGAAAGGGATGACCCGAGAGCCTTCATTCAGCGCGGCGATATCTGCCAGCAGTTTTTCGGCTTTGGGTGTTGTCGCCGAACTGATTAAATAGAAATTGACATTGTATTTTTCGACAAGGTTTTTGGCCATGTCCAGCGGACGCAGTTTTTGTCCACCGAGTTGATACGTGCCATCGCTGAATATGAATATGGCAGTTTTACCTGAAAGATTTGCTAAAATTGGATCAAGTTTTTTGATCCCCTCGGCCAACGGGGTGGCCTGGCCGACAAAGCCACCCGTTTTTGAGCTGGGAAGACGGTCAATCGCCTGTCTGAAATCTACCTTGATGTAAGTCTTCATTTCATAATATGTTTTAAAGGGTGTAAACGTGTAAAGTCCTGCATTGTATCCCAGCTCGAGAAGGATTTCATTCTGCTGTTCGAGGATTTGAAATTCGGCATCGATTTTTTTGATTCCTTCCTTGTATTCATCACCCATTGATCCGGAAGCATCATATAGAACTATAAAATTATCTGCCGTCCTTATGAGAATATCCTTGGTGACGATATTTTGTTTGAAATCCTCGGCGGTGAGAATCTCAAAGGCTGAGCCCTGGGTGGCCGTAAACATTGACACTGCTGCGATAATCACAAATAACCGAAAAATAGTGCTTTTTTTCATAATAGACCTCCTTATCAATTTTTTGTTTTGGGTTTAAAACAGTGCTCGTGCGTAAAATTGTTTCATAATCTTACCTCCTTTCAAATAACTACTTTTTTTGTTTGATTCATAACGGAATCAAACATCACTTACCTGATTTTGAGAATAGAGATAAACGCTGGGAGGAGACAAACCCCACCCAGCGCTGCGAAACCTTGGCTACATTAATCCGCCCACCGCAATCTCAACCCGCCGGTTTAAGGCACGTCCGGTGCCATTAGAATTGCTGGCGATCGGATTGGCTTTCCCGTACCACATGGTGATTACCCGGGCGTGATCAACACCGAGCTCCCCTGTTAAATAGCTGTATACAGATTCAACCCTTTTTTGTGATAATGACAGGTTATATGTTTGAGAGCCAACATCGTCTGTGTATCCATGAAGCACAACATAGCTTTCAGGATGTTTCGTCATAAATTGCCCGATTTCGTCTAACTCTTGATAAAAGACCGACTGGATGTCATGTTTATTATGTTTAAACAGAATATTGTCCGTTTTGAGTCCAACAACTTTCTGGTCGTTTATTGTAACTATATTTAATGTTGATCGGACAACGTATAATGCCCCTGAATTATATTCCGGTCTGGTGATATACTCATCAAACGGAATAACACGTGAGCAGGGATTGTAAGAAGAAACCTTTTTTAGCATGTTCTCGTTAACTTCGCTATTCGCCGAGCTGATGATGTAGAAGCAGATGTCATATTTTTCTGCCAGCTCTTGGGCATAGTAGCCGGGTTCTCTGACCTCGGTCTCCGTATAGGACCCGTCGGTGAAGAGGAACACCACCGTACGTCCCGAAAGAGTTTCCAAAATAGGTTTCAGATTTTTCAAACCCTCCACCAAATATGTCACACCATCCGGCTTATCAGGCAAGGTTTGCAGCGCATCTGCCACTTTTTGCTTGTCATAGGACTGCATCGGATAGATGGGCGTCCAGGGCGTGTACAGATAAATACCTATGTTGTAGCCCAGATCCGGCATTCGGTTATTCCCGTCTTCCAGGAACGTCTTGGCGAGCTCATAGCGCGACTTACCCGAATCTTTATAGGTTTCATTCATCGAGACGGAAGCATCGAATAGGATTATCACATTGTCGGCCATCTTTGTCAGGTGTTCTTTGGTCACTATTTTCTGCTCAAAATCCTCGACTGTGATAATTTCCGCAGCCAAAGCACTCATGGTCAGACATCCGAAAACGAACAACCCTACAATCATTACTTTGAATATTGGTCTATAATTCATGGTTTTTTCTCCTTTCACGGTTTTGAGTTTATGATAATACAGATAATCCTGCTGTTTCTCCAACTATTTGATTACAATCGCTTCCTTTTTTTCCCTCCTTTCATGGTTTTGTGCCTGTTGACAGCAGGACAAGCACCAATTTTTCTGATCTTTATCCCGAATTCAGGCGCATATTAAGTGGCGCTGACAACCGGTGGTTTTCAGTTGAGATCAATATCCTTATAATACTTTGTTCCCTTGCATTGAGGTCACTTCACTAATTCAATCTCACCAGGCCGCCAAGTTTTGTCGAACCAAGGCTCCGTCGGACTGTAAAGACGCAACAGGCAGAACCATCCCTTGCCGGGAACCGTTTGGAGCCAGTTCGCCTCCTTGCCGGCAGGTGCCTCTGGGCCGAAGTAGAGATCGATCGACCCGTCGTCGTTCTCTGCCGCTTTGCCCTTGTGTTTCTCGCTGTTGTAGCTGGGGAACGGCTGGCTGGTCTGGAGCTGGGAGCGGGTCTGGAAATCGTAGAGTACGATCGATATGAACTTCTTGGCGGGTGGGTCCTTGGGAAGGTTCAACTTATAGGTCTTGCTTCCGTCCAGATAGTCGCCATTGGCGTCCAGATAGCCCCAGGCGTATTGCGATCCCTTGCCGATCAACTTCCAAACTATCGCCGGCGTATTGACGGTTGCGAAGTAGAAGTACTGGGTTCTCGCATCCAGGTTCCGTCCGCCCATGCCTCCATCCTTGAGGAACTCGTAGGATCCGCCTACGAAACCCCGCTTCCAGTGGCTGCCCTCGTAAAGGAATGCCGATTTGTCACGTTCACAGCCTCATTAAAGAAATCAATTTGGGACAGATATCATCCAACTGGAGTCAGTTTTACCAGATATTACACTGCTACAGATTTGTTGAGAAACTAACGACTATCAGTTCAGCTGAAATTATTACAGATAGAATTTCGATCATAACAGGTATCGGTAGTTTCGTTGGTCCTCTAATCATTCATCGTCAGGTTAACTGGCGCCCTTTGCCATCCATCCAAGCATAAGTAAACCTACAGCCACGATCCAGCTCCCGGTGACTCGAACCACCACTCGTGCCCAGGCAGCCCTAAGAGAAATGACAAGAGCAGCAGCTATGGCTACCAGGGCAAATATTATAGAAGAGATACCGAAAAGTCCCGAGATTCCAGGTCCACCTTCCATGGCTATACCGTTATAAAAACCGTGTATGGTTCCTACAGCTATAACTATTACAGTAATAATATTGTCGGGAAGGCGCAGATCAGACGCGATAAGACCACCCAGAAGCAGAAACGAGAGTATTTGCACAGGGAAGACCGGTATACTGGTTGCCATAAGTCCGGCAAAACCTCCAATCAACCATGCCAGAGGAAATAAGAACAGCGTCTGTCTGCCTGGATCCTTTCCACGTAAGCCGGCATACAAGGCAACTGCCATAGCTGGTATCAGATCTTCAGGGGTCAGGAGCAGGTGTCCGATACCATCATAAACCGGGCCCATACCAGTTGTTAAAAGATGGGCTCCTGCATCTAATGGGTTGAGTAACTCTGCACATGCAGCTACACCTGTAAATAGCAGGGCTGTTGTTGATTGATGACTTTTCATGCTACCGCCTGCCATAAAAAGAAAAAGCCCATTGCCGCTATTAATCCTCCTGAGCCACGCAGCGCCACCTTGCCCATTGGCCAACGATGGATGAGGCCGACGGTGATACCAAGGCCGTGCAAACATCCGGTAGCAATGACAAACCCCATGCTATAGAGAAAGCCGCTGTGCCCGGCTGGTAGTTCAGTGCCATGGGCATGACCATGAAAAACAGCAAAACAGCTTACAAGGATTACAGCAACAATCAGTTTTGGACGTACCTCTCCCAGGACCATTAATCCCAGGACGATTGCCGATACTGCAATGCCAGCCTCGATAGCGGGCAGGGGCATGCCTAGTAATCCCATCATGGCACCGAGTGACATTGCAAGGGGGAAGGTTATCGGGAGAGTCCAGATGGCAGGGTTGCCAAATTGTGCGCCCCAAAGACCAACTGCGATCATGGCCAGTACATGATCCAGTCCAGACCAGGGATGGCCGAGGCCAGTTACAAAACTAATAGCCTGGCTCTGTTCAACATGGGCATGGGCAAAGGGTATGGCAATAAAAAATCCTGATTGAACCAAAAAACAGGTGATATAATTCAGATATTTCCCCTTCCTTGTCATTATAAAAGGCCTCCAAAAAGGATAACTGTGCGTTGAAGGGTCCAGTATGCTCCCAGGCTGCCTACGGTATATCCAGGCACCGCCAGTGCCCATCGCGGCCAACGAATCTCCAATGTCCTGAAAGACCATGCCAGAGTCAGGGCCAGAAAAACAAAGATAAGTTGCCCAAGCTCGACCCCCACATTGAAAAAGAGCAATGCCCACGGTAATTCAGCACTCGGCATACCAGTGGTGATAAGTCCGCTGGCAAATCCGAAGCCGTGGAGCAGTCCGAACACAAAAGCAACAATCCAGGGGTATGTGATCGTGATGCTTTTTTCTCCCCGCCACGAGCGAATAACCTCCGGCCCCAGAAAGTAGATGCTCAATGCCACAGCAGCATTGAGGGGAGCAAGCGGGACACTGGCGAAGCCGAGAGTAGCAATGGCCAGGGTGATACTGTGGGCAACTGTAAAAGAGGTGATCGTTTTCAAAAGCATCATCCTGCCCTGCACAATCAGGAGCAGCCCAAGGACAAAGAGAAGGTGGTCAACGCCGAGCATTATGTGATGAAAGCCAAGGCCGATATATTCACCTGCTGTAGCATGCCAAGATCGTTCACCCCGCAGTTCAACAAAAGGCCTGGTAGGACGAACAACGGCAGTCATCATAGTGGAATCAAGTCGGGTCAATCGCACATACACATCTGTTATGGTGGATTCGAGTCCTGGAAAGCGGACAATGTCCCCCTCGATGCTCTTTGGACCAACTTCAACGATCCAGTGAAAAATGATCGAATCTGACATGCGCCGCTCGGTTGGCTGGACTATATCCTTCCAGTTTTCGGGCATCTGTAATCGCGCCGGGTGAGGTTCGCCATAATAGATCGGTGCTTTCCAGATCACATCGTAACGATTCTCAGCCAGTTGTTTTATTTCCAGCGACCCTGGTTGGGATTCGTGGGCGAAAGCCGGGACAGTGTTGGCAATAAAAAGCATAGAAACAAGAAACCAAGCCAAACGCATCATTGCTGATTCTCCTGAGCAGCCTGTGCTTCTGATATTGCCCGGACGGTTTTTTCTCCGCCTGTCTGCTGTTCAAAAACAATAGTGTATCTTCCACGGAGCTCGTTGTAGATGTTTTCTTTGAGTTCCGTCCTGTGAGCAGCCGTCCATTCCCACTCAATGGTCTCCCGGATCTCATCCAAGCGAGGAAGTCTGCCTGCAACATGCTCGGTTACCAGAATCAGGTGCAAGCCGTAACCTGACTGGACGGGTCCGGTCCATTTATCAGGTGTGATGTTGTTAAGTTCAATGCTAAATGATTCGCCAAACAGCTTCGCAATTTCACTGACATGGGTAAGTTGGAACGTTCTTGGGAGCATCAAACTGTCACCCAGGGTTTCCGGATTTGATTCGCTCCTTTCATCAGACAGTACGGCGAGCAGTCGGGCGGCTTCATCAAAGGCCGAGTTGCCACGTTGAGCGATATCAAGAAAAACATGGCGGAATGCTATCTGCGGTTCAATTCTGAATTTGTCAGAATTGGTTTCCAAAAACTTTTGTATCTGGTCATCTGTAGGAATCGTAATCCCAGCAAGATCATCGCTCATAAGATCCAATTTCTGCCTCAAGCGGCGGCGGATAACCGGGTCATTTTTATCCAACCCAAGGGCCAACGCCTCACGGTAAAGAATCTCTTCACGCACATAGCCGTCTATAAGCCCCTGTAGTTCCTGTTCGGTTGGAGAGTGTTGCCGAGTCCGGGTAAAACTTGCCTTCAGGTACTCAATCTGACCATTTGTAATGACAATCCGGCTGGATTGCGGGCCAGCCGGATCATCGCATACCGCGAAAATAAGAAACAGCGTTGCGCCAATGAGCAGAAAGTGAATCAGGGGCTCTCGCAAAAAGGATTTCAATGGCACTACAAGCCTCCTAAGGTGTGTACCAGATCGGAGATGAGTAGGCTCGTTCCTGATGGATCAGCTTAGCCTCCTTAGGAATCTCCGCGCCAAGTCTTACCTTGTCGTACAGTACCCAACGTGGTGTTGGAATTTCCAGGATCCGAGTGTAGTAGAATGCTTTTACATTTGGGTCGAAATCCGGATCGGTCCAGACAGCAGTAAGCTCAGAGGCTCCGATGGTATTGGTCCAGGTTGCGGCCTCCAGATCAACAGTATTACCAACCGGCGTTTTGCAGCGCCCGTCCTTGCCGATGGAGCGATCGTCCGAGACCGCTACGTCATAAATGCGCTCATGGGTTTTGCCATCCTTATCAAGCCAACCTTTGATAATCTGGATACGGTCGAGATTCGCACCAATAGGATCGCGCAAGGCTACGACCATAAAGTTTGGCCCCTTACCAGAAGTCGCTTTGGTTAGATCGCCGCCCATGGGCACGCCCTTTTGATAGCCGATGAAGGCCGGTGCGCGATTGCGCATGTCATTTTTATTAAAATCCCAGCCGCCGAAGAAGCGTACCAGCATGCGAGGGCCAGTAGTAGCGTAAGTCTCCTTGCGCTCCATGGCGTCGAAGATCGCCTCTCGTGTATTCTCCGTGGCCCATACAGCCTGATAGCCGGAGGCGGACAGTTCATAGCCTTCAATGGCGCCGAGTTTCGATTTGATAAAAGGATGCGCAACCCGTGTCGCGGAAGGTTCCACGCTGGTGGATTTTCCGAAAAAGTTATCCTCCTCAGCCGTAGTAAGACCGGTGTGGCTGTCCGTCGCGCCAACCATGCCGAACTTGTAGGGGTTCGTGCCGAATTTCTGCTCGAGGACGAGACCGTTCTTGAGTGCCTCACGCGCGTATTCCCGTTGCAGCATTTTGGGCTTCTTGAGTTCTGTGAGGTCAAGATTGCCCTTGTCCAGGGTCTCGAAATCGGCGAATTCGTCGCTGGGCGACAGGACCGGGTGGGCCTCGCCATCCCCTTTTATCTGGGTCACCTCGTAGAGTGGTTCCCACTTGGCTCGCAGCTCCACATAGTTCTTGTCAACCTTGCCGCCCGCATAGGTCTCCACCATGGGAAACATCCAGCCGTTGGAAAGGTTGCCGTTATGAGCGATTGCAAAAGCCTGACCACCAGTTTTGGCCTTGTAGTCCGCCAGCCATTGATAGAGATCCAGGGGGTCCTGGGTACCCAGAGGCGGCTGAGTGGTCAGCGGAATCACCATGCGCGCCCGGATACCATCATCACGCAAGATTACGTTGCGGTGCAGATTGAAGCCTTTGGGGACCGACGTCCATTCGTAGCCGATCAGGGTTGTGAAGCGGCCCGGATCGTTAAAACGATCCGCAATCTTGGTAGTTTTATCCCAAAGGCTGTTATAAATCGAAGAACCGGGAGAATATTGTTTAACGAGCTCCTCGGGAATAGTCATCTGGGAAAAATTGGTGATCAGGTCAAAAGCAGCCTTTCCAGCAGCCTCGCCGCCTTTTTGAAAACCTTCGGCCCATTCCTTGCCCTTCGGGTTCGCCATAATATTGGGCGCCCCACGCTGGATGTCAGTCGCGATGCCCATCATGTCGGAATGGTCCGTGATCACGATCCAGTCGAGCGGCCGGCTCAGCTTGACCGGCAGCCCGGTAGACGATTTAATTTCTTCGCCGCGCGCAAGGCGGTATGCATCCTCGTGTCCAAGTGTGCAGCCAAACAACCCGGCATCGAGCGACAGGCCGGTGTGCAGGTGTGTCTCCCCCCAGTAGACCCGGCTGGGGAAGGACCGCTGGGCGTAAGGTGAATAAGCCTTCCCGGGATAGAGTCCCTTAATGACTTCGGAGTCGGGGATCCCTCCTATGTCAAACGCCATTGTTGCGCCTGGCAATAACAGCAACGTTATGGACAGAAAAAACACTTTCAGCAGATAATTTTTGATGCGCATTTTGTCCCCTCCTTTTTGTTAGTAAGTATCTCCGTTGGTTTAAATTCCGTAATAGATTTTTGGTTTTCTTGTCGATAACGATGCCATTTCCACTACCGCCACCGCCGACAAATATTTTCATTTTGGTTTCCTCCTTTGACAATAAACTAATCCAGGTCCCGAAATCTTCATTCCATGGCGCTCATGACTCACTTTTATTCAGAATCTGTGTCAACTCTTCCTCCAACTCATAGACAAGTTGTTTGTATTCACTCCGGCGGGCAGCGGCATCATCCGAGCTGGATTGCTCCCAAAACTGTAATGCGTCGAGGTATGTCTCGTAATCCTTGTAAATGCTTCTGAATGTATCATCACCTTTGTAGAATTTTTCGATGATATGCCGAACTTTGGAAAATTTTTTTGGAATATTCGGAATCATGAATAATATCTCCGATATTGAATTCCGGTATCGAAGGCGTCTGTTCCAGTTATGTGGTTCAGTTTAAAACGCTAAGCGCATTGACTGGGGTCGAATGCAATCGTCGCAATATTTTAATATTGATTTTTTTTAAATCTAAATGTTAAGTTCACTTTGTGAACCTACGTTAGGATAGTTTATATATAAACTAGGTTCCCTAACTATTTTAAAATACTTATCTAATGTGTTTTTTTGGCATATCCCTTTGAGATCCAGTCATGTCTTCATACCCAAAGGATGACAGCCGCTCCATTGCGGACGGCAACACCGTTTTAGAGCTACGGGCCATCGACGAGCAGCTCCGTCGAATTATGTCCAGCCCGGAATTCAAAGCCACAGCCCGGCAAAAAAAATTCCTCCAGTTTGTCGTTGAAAAGACCCTTGAAGGGCAAGCCGATGAAATTAAAGGCTATACGATCGCTACCAGTGTTTTTGGTAGAAAAGAAACCTTTGATCAGGCAACGGATCCAATCGTTAGTGTCGAAGCCCGTCGGCTACGCCGTGCTTTAGAGCACTATTACCTGGCCGTCGGCATGCGGGATCCAATATTGATCGATATCCCCATAGGAGGCTACGTCCCGACTTTTCGTTCTCGGGCCGCATTGGAATCGGATTCACCACTTACTGAAACAAAGCTCGATGAAGGTGGCATTTTAGGCGGATGGCCGTCGGTTCTTATCCGGCCGTTTCAGGTTTTATCCGAAGATATAAACCCAAATTTTGTTGCGGAAGGATTTACCACGGAGTTGGCCATCGAACTGTCCCGTTATCAGGATATTCAGGTCCTGATGAAACCCTCAGACCCCGTAGGGAAATCCACCAGGGAACCGGAGGCACGTTTCTTAATCGACGGCAGCATGCGGCATGGGCTGCATAAGCTCAAGTTGGCGGTTCAGCTGTTTGATCAACAAACTGACAGCCAAATATGGGGAGACGTTTACAATTGCAATCTGAAGACTGCCGACCTTTTCGCTTTTCAGGAAGAGGTTGCGCAGATCATTGCAGCTACGGTTGCCGAACAAGAGGGATTCATTGTGAGAACCCTCTCCTTAGAATCGCGAAACAAACCGCCGTCTGAAATGGAAACCTATGAAGCCATTCATAAATTTTATAAATTTGAAACAACATACACTCCAGAGGCATTCAATGATGCCCTGGAAGCGTTGGAATATGCTGCAACCAAAGAGCCCGAATGCGCTCAGGTCTGGACGTATTTAGGAGGTCTTTATTGCGAAAACTACGGCCTGGAAATCGTCGACATGGAAACACCCATCGAAAAAGGCGTAGAATTTACTGAAAAAGGGGTTCAACTAGACCCCGCAAAACAGCGGGCCCGAGTGTGGTTGGCTGAAGCCCGTCTGTTGAATAATCAGCTGCCCGAGGGATTGGTAGAGGCCAAAAAGGCGTTGGCCTTGAATCCCAGTTCGCTAATTTACTTAGATGTGATTGGTTACGCACTGGCGCTTCTGGGAGACTGGGAGCAAGGGTGTGCTTTAATCCACAGAGCGTTAAAACTAAACCCGTATATCCGCGCCTATAACTATTATATTTTGTATTGGGACTGGCTGCGT
>Ga0316192_10002583_pt1 | contig 13232 bp, 9 predicted proteins | sample MerIslwburrow_MG_FD_204931 | JGI IMG/M metagenome (GOLD analysis project Ga0316192, IMG submission 204931) | Coastal sediment microbial communities from Maine, United States - Merrow Island worm burrow | ecosystem: Environmental > Aquatic > Marine > Coastal > Sediment | place: USA: Maine...
GCGTTCACTCTCTTCCTCGCTGTACCGGCCAGATATCTCCTGCAACACTTTCCTTGCCGCCCAGCCGCGTGCAGTGAAGTGCAGATAGAAAGCCAGTGCTGCAACTATAGCTGCCGCCGCCAGCGAGAATAACGGATTGCCCAGTATCTGGCGGAACCCTGTTTTCAGCGTATCCACCATAGCCGGCGGCAACATCATGGCGCTGGCTCCAACCACTCCCGCCAACAGCAGGTAACCAAGATCCCAAGCCAGGACCTTGCGCCGCCAGCTTGCGATCAACCCCCGGATTTCCGGAACGTAGTGCTCTTCGATTTCATGCGCGCGTTTCTCCAGTGCGGCCACTATGCGGTAGGCTCGCTCGACGCTGACTTGCTCGATGCGCTGATGAATGTCACTGAGATCCTGGTCGCGTTTCCACTCAAAACGCCGGCGCAAGGCTTCATTCTCAATCGGGACGCCCGCTTCAGGGTCGTAGATGCTGTAAAAACGCCCTGCGGTCAACCCTTCGCGGGCCAGCGCACGTTGCCATGCACCGATTACCTCTTCAGGGTTATCTTCCCGTGCCGTGGTATCAATCTGGTTAAGGATGTACAGGAACTTGCTGCTGTCAGCGCGATCCTTGGTGCCGCCTACCAGGTGTGCCAGCGTGTCGCTCATTGCTCCCGGCTCAGGGTGGCGCGCATCGAATAACACCAGCACCAGGTCAGACAGTCCGATTATATGATTGGTCAGGCGCAAGGTCGCCGAGCGCTGTTCGTCCGCATCAAAGCCGGGGGAATCAATCAGGATGCGCCCTTTGAGCGCCTCGCAGCGGCACGTTTTCAGCTGCAGGTAGGCATCAACCCTTCCACCCTGACCGGACTCGACCTTGTCAAGCTCCTCGCTGGTCCGGTAGAAAGGAAAGCGGGGGTCGGCATCCAGTGCCACCCCCGGAAGTGTACGGCCATTTTTCTCCCCGCCGTAACACATCACCGTAAACTTGTCGTCAACCGCCTGGTTGCCGGTATCCTGCAGGGGATAGGAAATGTAATTATTGATAAAGGTAGACTTGCCCGCAGAGAAGGTACCCAGCACTGAAATCAACGGCCACCAGGAAATCTGGGTTGCATAGGATTCTGATGGCGCAAGCAGGCCCATTGAATAACCGACACGGGACAACTGGCGGAATCCTTCCACAGCCGACACCAGGATCGGGTTTTCTTCCTTCAGATGCAGCTCAAGACTCTTGAGACGCTTGCGAATATTTTTGTCCGGGGGAAGCATTTACAATTCTCTCGTCACCAAGGCATAAAGTTGTTCATAAAGCGCATCGGTCCGGACACATTCTCCATATTCCGGCCCATTGTCTGGGTGTCGTAGCCCATGTTGTACATGGTGTACGACATCGAATCGATCGACTTATTCATCTCCCGCATGTTTACCACTATGACGCCCATTGCTGCATTCTGCTCCTTGATATCCTGGCTCATCTGATCCATAAATGCAGTCATCTTTACCATATTCCTTGCCACTGTGTTCATGTTGTTTGTGGTCGAAGAAAAATTCTTGTTGATATTCACCATGCTGACCGATATGGCTTCCATTTGACCGACGATCTCACCGATATCGTTAGTCAGTTTATAAATCAGAAAAAACCCGTACGCTGCCAATACAACAAACGCCAGCATGGTCGGGTATACCACCAACTCCCAGCGCCGCGCGCTGGCTTCAAAGCTGCGCGCAAACTGGCTCATATATTGAGCCATATCGGTAAACAGGAGCTGCTCCGCCTCCTTGGCGGCTTCCTCGACAACCTCCTCGTCTACATGCTCGGCATGCGTTTCAATAGTCTCCTTGCCACTGTCCGGAGTTGCCGGAGGCCGGGTTCCGCGCTCATCTACCATCCGCGGCCCCTCCACCGCCCGTCTGCGTCAAGCGCATTTCAAACTGACTGGCGCGTCTTGCATCCAGACGGTACATCACATTCAGCAATTCACGGGTACCCTCGGCATCGCCCTGCTCTACCAGCAGTTCTGCAGCATGCCCATAGGCATCCATCGCGTCTGATGTCCTTCTTATATTAAAATACAGGTTTCCCAGCTCACCCCAGACTTCTGCACGCTCGGGATAGGATTCTGCAAGACTCTGATACACCTGCAGCGCGGCAGGCATATCCTGTTGCCAGAAGTGGGCGCGCGCCAGTTCGAGACGCTCCTGAAAATCTGATGCCGCCGCAGTGTCCTGGTCAGCAGCAGCATGCCCCGTAACAACCTGTTCGGTGCTGGCCACGGTCTCTTCTTCGGTGGCGGCTACGGCCACTTCCAGCGGAGCGCTGACAGCGTCAGCCTGCTGTAAACCAGCTTCGCTTCCACCCACAGGTTCAGCAACTTCAACTGGTTGCGTTTCTGGTATAGGTCTGAACACGGGCTCGGAACCTTCACTGGTGGCGGGGATCTGCGGCTCAGCGGCCGGCTGGACAAGCTCCGCACCGGCTTGCGCCTGGTTATCCCCGGGTGCGGCGGCTGGCATTTCACTAACTGCGCCTGGTTCCAATGCGACTGTATCCGGCTGTGGCACCTGGCTGGCGACAGGGTTTTCTTCCTTCACCTGCGAGTGTTCAGCGGTTACAGGCGCTGACTTGGTAAACCACTGCGGAAACAGCTTTACACGATTCATATAGATGAAAAACACTGCAACAAAGAACGCTATCAACAGTCCATGACTTAATACTTTCTGTACGATTTTCATAAGCTGCCTCTCCTCGCTCTACGGCGCTGGTCCCGGTGGTACAGCCACGCTGGGGCTATCCAGCTTCACTGGTTCCAGTTGCTTGTAACCGGCCGGCACGCTGAACAATGGCTCGGGTTGCAGCCCGACGTTGATATTGCGCAACTCTCGGTAATTTCCACCCGGCAGTTCCTCACGAACGGCAATCTGCAGTTCCGGGTCATACCACTGGGTCGAAAGCACCTGTTTGCCATCCGGGCGCGCAACTTTCTTCTCCCAACGCTCGGCGGGTCGACCGTTAAGGGTCTCCTGCCCTAGTGGACGCAGTTCAGACACGCTACCGTCCGACCACTGTTCACGTAGCGGTATATGACGTTCGTCATCCATCCAGTGCAGACTGATTAAATTCTGTCCTTCCCTGTTAACAACCATTTCCCATTTCGTCACTCTTCTCCCGTGCAGGGATTCACTTGTCAACGGCCTGCATTTGGCAGCTGCAACATAGCTACAGGGATCGGACTGGCTGGGCGGCAACATCGGATTGGCCATCCTGCCATTCGACATCTGACGCAGCATGTAGCTTGCCTGTTGCGGAACCATGAGCAACAAACGCTGATTCTTCATGTCGTATATCTCAACCATAAGCTGGTCGTCTTTTGTATATTCCAGCCGAACCTGGTTATCTCCGACATAAATCTGTGCATTTCTGTTTTCTCCGTCCGTTACCGATTGCATAGCCTGTGCAGAAAACTGGATATTCGAACGTTCCGCTACCGTAGTTCCTGAAGAAATACACAAACAGCCGGCAAACAGAACTCCTGCAGCCCCTCTCACGAGCTTTACTCCCGGATCATGCGGAAAACCCCGGGGCTACGGACCTGCACAACACACAGATCCGTTCCCGGGAATCAGCTTACTTTGCAGGTGCTGGCGCCGGAGCCTGCTGTGGTGCGCCATAGGGTGCACCGTAAGGGCCGCCACCATAACCAGGACCGCCACCATAACCAGGACCACCATAGCCAGGACCGTAGCCACCATAACCAGGACCGTAGCCACCATAACCAGGACCGTAGCCACCATAACCGGGACCATAGCCACCATAGCGGTTGCCATAGTAGTCGTTGTAGCCACGACCATAACCACGACCTGAACCACGACCTGAACCACGACCGCTGAAGCTCATGTCGAAGTCGCCATCGCCGAACATATCGCCCATGCCGTCACCCCAGCCGTCGCCGCGGTTACCGTAGCGGTCGCCACCCCAGCCGTTGTTATTGAATGGACCCCACCAGGCTTGCGCGGAGCTCATGGTCAACACAGTAGCGCCAACCAGCGTTGCTGCAAGAACAGTCTTCTTAAACTTAATCATTTCGGTACCCTCCGAAAATTTAGAAAAAATAGCACGGAACACCCGCGCCACCGGTTACTCCCCTGTAACTGCCTCCAGGACGAAAAACGAGGGGAACAACGTTCTTCGTCAGCGCCTTCAATTTCACCATCGTTGCGGTGAACAGTTTTTTTATTGATCCTGTAAACAACATCACGCTACCAGGCCCCTGGAGCGACGATGCCGGGATAGCCATAGCTTCCGGGCCAACGGCCACCGTAGCCTCCCGGACTCCCATAGGGCGCTGCACCGTAGTAGCCTGGGTACGCCCCGCCGTAGGGATTCGCACCGTTGGCCCCGAAACTGCTGCCTGACCTGCGATCGTAGGGCGCAGCCGGCCACACGGGCGCCGGAACTGTCGGAACCGCCGGTACACTCCGGCTCTCCCTGGCCGTACGTGGTTTTTCCTCCAGCGGCCGGTACTGGCCAGTACCGGGAGGCTGCGCATACTGTGGCCGTTGCGGTTGCTGCCGACCCCAGCCTGGTGCCTGTGATTGCCGCGCTGCGCTTTGGTTTCCATAGCTATATGCCGGTTGTCGCTGCACCGCCCACGGGTTATCCGGATCAGCGGTTGGCAAAGCGCGTTGCGGCTGTGCATAGACGGGCGGTGCATAGACGGGCGGGTGATAGGACTGCTGTTCGCCGGGCGCAATAACCTGAGCCGGCCACTGGCGCGCAGGAATCTGCACCACAATGGCCTGCCTTGGGATTTCTTCCCCGGACTCCGACTCGACCACCGTTTCATCATCAGCATCTCCACCACAGCTTCGCACAGCGAAAATCAGCACCAGTAATACGCCAAGCCCAATAGCAGCATGGTGGAGTTTCCAGAACCCCTGCTGCTGACTTGTCGTTTGCTCACTGTTGCCCGCTGCCATACATCCCTCGTCAACTCACTGGTTCTGAGTGCCTGCCGCCGGTGCCGCCGGTGCCGCCGGATACGGCGAATAACGACCACCCCAGGCTGGTGCGCCATAACGTGGAGCACCGTATCCATAAGCCGGGGGCGGATAACCATAACCATATGCCGGTGGTCTTACCGGTTGACCATAACCATAAGCCGGTGCTGCGGGCGCAGCGGGAGCCTGTGTTGCCGCTGCGGCAGCAGGAGCTTGTGCTGCAGGTGCGGCAGCGGCTTCCGGCGCAGCTGCAGCCGGCGACTCCGGCCGGTACCTCGATTTCATGCGTTGTTCCTGCTCAGCCCGCATCTGCTCCAGGCGTTTATCCTGCTCAGCACGCATCTGTTCCCGGTGTTTATCCTGCTCAGCCCGGTGTTTATCCTGCCCGGCACGGTGCTGTTGCCAGCGCTTGTCCTGCTCGGCTTTGCGCTTTTCCCATTGCTTCTGCATCTCTGGATCCGGCATCGGCTGACCCGTGGCAGGCGCACCGCCCGGCCCGGCTGCACCCTCCGCAGCCATTTGATCCATGCGCTTCTGCATGTCATTGATACGTCCCTGCATCTCTGCCTCACGTGCATTGAATTCCTGTTCCATCTGTTTTCTGCGTTCTTCCTGACGATCCATGAACTCCTGCCGGTTCAGACGTCGAGGTTTATTATCCTGGAAACCTTGCGGCATGCCCGGTGGATAGTCACTCGCGGCACTATCAATCCCTCCGTCCGGACGGAAGCGCGCTTGCTCTCCCGCTGCGCCCGTTGCATAGGGTCCGGGCGGTGGTGGTGGCGGTACCGTACCGACACTCTCTGCATGTACTACGGGAACCTGCAACAGGCTGCCGGCGGCGATAGCGCCTGCCAGCAACAACTGTACACAGCCTGTGCCTGATTGTTTTGTCACTCTATTCCTGTTCACGATGATAGCCTCCGCGCTGCATCCTGTGTTTAAGACAATTCCGGAAGTGACACTTCACACTTCCTGAAAACTCTACTACCCGTCTCAAGCGGGCGTTTCATTTCTTGCTGCCTCGTCTTCCTGACCTATTCTCTCTTCAAGCGCTACACATCCATGCTTTACAAAGCGCTTTTCGGCACTGATACAGCCCATAGGTATTACTATCAGGGTAAACAGTGTCGCTACGCCGGTCCCGAACAACAGTGAAATTGCCATACCGTTGAAGATCGGGTCCTGCAAAATTGCCATTGCACCTGCCATCAATGTAAGCGAGGTAATCATGATCGGGCGGAAGCGTGTCTTGGCGGCAGCCACCGCGGCTTCACGAATATCCTTCCCGGTAGAAACTTCATGCTTTACAAATTCCACCAGCAGAATTGAAACACGTACGATAATGCCGCCCAGTGCGATCATTCCGATCATGGACGTTGCAGTAAATTCTGCACCCATAATCCAGTGGCCCGGGATGATCCCGATCAAGGTAAGCGGGATTGGCGCCATTATCAGGCCGGCCAAGGCGTAGTCGCGGAACTCGACCACGATAAGGCCGTAGATCAGCAGCATCGCTGCCATGAACGCAATGCCCATGTCCCGGAAAGTTTCATAGGTCACGGTCCATTCACCACCCCATTCAAAGCCGGACTGCAGGTCGTTGTCGGGCGGCCCCAGCAGACCCATCGGCATACCGGTTATTTCTACACCATCCGGCGCCAGGTAATCGTCCAGCAGGTCCTCCACGCTGAACATTCCATAGATGGGCGCGCCGAGGAAACCGGTCATTTCACCGGTCACGTACTCAACCGAACGCAGATCCTGGTGGTAGATATTCGGGTCTTCCTGGCGTTTTGCGAAAGTCCCGAGTTCGCCCAGCGGTATGGTCTTGCCACTTGACGTCGGGATGGGCAGATTGGACAGCCGCGCAACCTGGGAACGTACGGCCAGCGGCGCCTGGATAACGATATAGGTCGGTTCCAGCGGCGCGGCGCGCTTCACATCACCCAGCCGGCTGCCGCCCATGGCCATGGCAAGGTTACGATTGATGGCCTCTATCGTGACCCCGTTGCGTGTTGCCTTTTCGCGATCCACATCAAAATGCCAGTAGGTATGGGGATCTGTCATGTAGCTATCGACATCGACCAGGTCCTCGACCTCCTCAAACATGGCTTCCATATCACGCGCTGTCTGACGTCGCGTTAAAGCATCGGGTCCGTAGATCTCCGCGACGACGGTCTGCAGCACTGGCGGGCCGGGCGGCATCTCGACCACCTGGATTTTTGCACCCAGCTGCTTTGCAATGGGCGTCAGTATATTGCGCGCGTCTACCGAGAGTTCGTGGCTGTTACGCTCTCGATCATCTTTATCCAGCAACATCACCTGGATATCACCCATCCATGGCTTCTGGCGCAGGTAGTAATGGCGCACCAGACCGTTGAAGTTGAAAGGTGATGCGGTGCCGGCATAGGTCTGCATGGCAACCACTTCCGGCATCTCTGCGCGCAGTTCTTCCGCCAGCACCTGAACCACATTAGCGGTTACCGGCAGCGCAGTACCTTCCGGCATATTCACCACAATGTTAAATTCGGGCTTGTTATCAAAGGGCAGCATTTTTACCGCCACCACCTGGAAATAGAACAGCGAACAGACCGCCGCCGTGGCGCCGATAATGCTGACCAGGAACACAATGCCCAGTTTACGGTTCTTAATCAGCGGACGGATAAGGGGCTCGTAGATCTTGCCGACAATTTCATGCGTGCGCTGTTCGCGCGCTTCGGCCTTTTTGAAGGCCGCCAGGCTGGCCGGGCGCACGCGCACGGCAAACCAGGGTGTAAAGATAAAGGCCGCTACCAGCGAGAAGAACATGGCCGACGCACCGAGCACAGGGATCGGGCGCATGTAGGGCCCCATCAGGCCACTGACCCAGCCCATGGGCAGCAGTGCAGAAATAATAGTCAAGGTGGCCAGAATAGTCGGGTTGCCCACTTCCCGGACTGCATCGATGGCGACACCTACCGTGGTGCGGCCTGCGTCCATCCAGCGGCGGAAAATATTCTCCACAACCACCGTCGCATCATCGACCAGGATGCCTATGGAGAATATCAGCGCAAACAGACTGACACGGTCAATGGTATAACCCAGCACCCAGGCCGCCCATATGGTTATCAGGATGACAATCGGGATAACCGAGATAACCACAAATGCAGCACGAAAGCCCAGCCCGATCATACACAGAATCGATACTGCCAGCGCCGCTTCGAACAACGCGGTGAGCAATTCGTTGACCTTGTCATTAGCCGTCTTGCCGTAATCGCGCGTGACAGTGACACGCACGTTGTCGGGAATCAGGTGCCCGCGCAGCAAATCAAGTTTTTCCAGGATGTCGTCGGCAACCGTAACCCCGTTGGTGCCTTCCTTTTTGGCCAACGCAATCGTTACCGCCGGCTCTCCGTCCGCCGCAGCCTCTTCCTCGTCGGCTGCTGCGCCCGTGTAGTAACCCACCATCTGCCGTGGGTCTTCCGGTCCATGGACCACCTTGGCAATATCGCGGAGATAAACCGGCAGGCCGCCCCGTGAACCAATGATCAGTTGTGATATTTCGTCTGCGGTGCGAAGAAATGAGCCGGTGTAGACAGAGAGCGTGGAGCTGGCCGCTTCGGTCGAACCTGCATGCAGCTGCTGGTTGGCGGACTTGACGGTTTGCGCTATCTGGTCCAGCGTCAGACCGTAACCAGCCAGCCGCTCCGGATTGACTTCAATACGCACCTGTTCGGCGCGTCCACCCACCACAAAGCCCTGCCCGCTATTGGGCACTTCGCGCAGGCGTTGCAGAACATCCATGCCCAGGGTGCGCAGCGCTGCATCATCCACGTTGCCGGATGACAGGGTGATGGTTACAACCGGCACATCATCGACACCTTTGGGTTTTACCAGCGGCATCGAAACACCCGGCGGCATCTTGTCCATGTTGGACTGGATCTTGTCGTGGACTTTTACTATGGACGGCCCCAAAGGCTGACCGACCCGGTAACGCACCGTTACCATCGCCTGGCCGCGCTGACTGGCAGAGTACACGTGCCGTACCCCGGGAATCTGGTACATGATGCGTTCCAGTGGTTCTGTCACCAGGCTGGACACCTGGTCGGCGGAAGCACCCGGGTACTGGACAAATATATCGATCATCGGTACCGATATCTGTGGATCTTCCTGGCGCGGGGTAAACATCAGGCCGAGCAAACCGACGAACAGTGTCGCTACCATCAGCAGCGGGGATATCGGTGAATCGATAAAGCTGCAGGCTATGCGCCCGGCGATACCAAGATGCTTGCTCTCAACTTCCTCCCGGTCGAGAATCTCCAGCTCTTCCTGGCTTTTTTCAGGCTGGTCGTTGGCTTCTGTCTTTTCCGTCATGATGGCTGTACCGGTCCGTCCGGGTTGTTATTGGGGGCTTTTATTCCAGTCTGACGTGGCGCCAGTTGGAGGTATTGCATAGATCCTTTCTCCAACTTTCAGGCCGGAGAGTACAGCCACCCGGTCACCGCTGACGTACTCGCCCAGACGAATCAGGCGCAGCTCGGTTTTGCCATCAGCGGCTGCGACATACACGGCGGGCAGACTGCCACGCCACAACACAGCGCTATCCGGGATAACCGGCACTTCGCCGGTCTGTTCTGAATTATCGGGAACCATGATCTCCGCATACATGCCTGGCCCCCCGGGCACATCCAAAGGCAGATCAAACTTGACTTTGACGGTATGACGTACCGCGTCTGCGGACGGGAAAATCTGTGCGACACGCGCATCAGCGCGTATGTTACCCACGTCTATCTTCACCGGAATCAGCATGCCCTTCTTCAAGCCGGACATAAGCCGTATCGGGACATCGACTTCGACCTGCAGGTAAGTCAGATCGGCAAACTCGATCAGCGGTTGTCCCGGCTGAACGGTGTCGCCCTCTTCGACCATCTTCTTGATGATGACACCGTCGAAAGGTGCAAAAGAGCGTGCGTCGCGCAGCTTGGCATCAATTTCTTCGATTGCAGATTTAGCCTGCAATTGCTGGTTTTGCGCCTGGGTCAACTGCGTGCCATAGCCATAAAGGTCAGCTTGCCGGTCCATATAGCGGTCGCCGCCATAATTTCCGGGCATCATCGACTGTGAAAACGGCTGGGTAAACATCTGGTCAAACATGTTGGGCATACCCATACCACCTGAGCGACTGATACTGCGACTCTGTGGCGACACGAGTTCCCGGTCGTACTGGACACGTGCATTGGAGATAGACGCATGTGCATTGTTGTACTGCGCGACTGCTGAACGGCGTTTCGCCAGCAGATCATCATCGTCAATGGCAACCAGGATTTCGTCAGCCTTGAAAGCGTCACCTTCTGTTCCCGCGATAAATTCAACACGGCCCGGAATCTGTGCAGTCAGGGTCACTTCCTTGAAAGCGACAACTGTGCCTCCCAGCGTGACCGCACTGGCAGTTCTGCTGGCCTCAACAGTCACGATCTGCGAACCGGCTGCGGCAGTGTTTTGCGCCAATGCCGACTGACTCAACGTACCCAGAGAAAGGGTTAGCATTGCGCTCGACAGGCATGTCGCCAGATACTTGCCCGGCCCTTGCGAATTAAGGCGGGAGCGCGTGATCCGACCGCTCTGCCCATCGGGTTGCTGACCTAGTGACGCCACGGGTTTTCTCCTTAACGCAGTTGTTTAACACCCTGAAATGCCACTAACAGGCGGTATTCTCTTGGTGCAAGGTGTTTTGTACAACTACACAGCAATAGCTATGCCAGCCTGTAAGTCCTTGTAATTTATAAATATGATAATCACTAGACGACTGTACATCTGCAACGGTATTTTTAATCTTTTACTTTTGGTTTAATCTGTTATCCATTGATAACTATAGAATCTGCTGCTAACCCTGTTAGACTGCAACACACCTGCAACACATTCGGCATTTGCAACGGAAAGGTGTTGCACAATTGATTCACATATTTGCAATACGATCTATACTATTGATATGGTTAATATCCGCATAGAATTTAGAACGAAGCGGTGATAACAACTATCTTGCAGATTTGCACTGAACAATAACGATTGAAGACTAACAAGACCCAGGAGTCGTATTGGTGAATGCACTCGAACAATTCACACCTTTAATGGATGCGGTAATCTCGTACATCCACGAAGGCGTTATCCTCACCGATTACAAAGGGAAAATCCTGTTTCACAACCCCGCTGCCGATGAAATGCTGGGGTATCCGCCATTCGACTCGATACGCGATATTCGCGAGTCAACCGGATTCGATTTGCGTCATTGCCTTCCCAGTCCCGATACGTCCAAGAGCATGGTCAGGGACCACACTTCTATCGACCACCAGCGTTTTGAACAGCGCATAACGCGCAATGGCACTACCCGTTTTCTGGAAGTGAACTCGACAACAGTACCGGTGCTCGGCGAGCCTGAACCCATTCGTCTGATGGTCATGGCGGATATCACTGACAAACGCCGGCTGCAAGCGGTACTGGATAACAACAGCAACTCGGGCATGATCACGCAGGACCCGCGCATGATCGAGGTCACAGCCATAATGGAGCACATTGCTCCTACCCGAGCATCGGTCCTCCTGCAAGGTGAATCCGGTACCGGCAAGAGCCTGCTGGCACGCATGATTCACCAAAAGAGCGACCGCCATGGATCTGCCCTGGTTGAAATCAACTGCGCCGCTATACCGGAAGCGCTGCTCGAATCGGAACTGTTCGGTCACGTTAAAGGCGCGTTCACCGGCGCCACACATGACCGCGAAGGGCGTCTGCAGGCAGCCCATGGTGGCACCCTGTTCCTTGACGAAATCAGCGAACTGCCGCTGCACCTGCAACCCAAGCTGCTCAAGGCAATCGAGGAACAGTGCTTCCAGATGGTCGGCGCCGACAGCAATGTCAACGTCGACGTACGTATCATTGCCGCCTCTAACCAGAACCTGCGCAAGCTGGTCGATGAAGGCGATTTCCGCGCTGATCTCTACTACCGGCTCGCCGTAATACCGGTAGAAATCCCCGCATTGCGCGACCGTCCCGGCGACATCCCGCTGCTGATCCGCTACATCTGCGACAAGCTGGTCAGCCGTGGCTACCCGGCCAATCTGGACTGTGATCCCGACGCCATGCAACTGATGATGGACTACCCGTGGCCGGGCAACGTGCGTGAACTGTCCAACGCCGTCGAACACGGTATGATCCTTGCCAAGAACGGACGCGTGAAATCCAGCTCCCTGCCCTACGCCATCCGCCACTACCGGCCCAACGGCGACACCGATGCCCGGCAAACCCCCAGCAAGCATCAAGACGAGACCGATCCACACAAAAAGGAAATTCTGGACGCGCTGGAACAGAGCAACGGCAACCGCGCCCAGGCTGCCCGCCTGCTGGGCATTGACCGCAGCACCCTGTGGCGGAGGATGCATCGTCTGAACCTGGTCGACGATTGATTTTCATACGCAAAACCCTCTAAAATTCCGTCCTCCAATACCTTACCGGGCGATTAGCTCAGCGGGAGAGCACTGCCTTCACACGGCAGGGGTCACTGGTTCAATCCCAGTATCGCCCACCAATTAAATCAATCAGTTGAAAACCACAACGGTCCTTGTATGGGTTAACAACTAATTATTTGTCACACTGTTGTCACACTCGTTCGCGAATGAACGGAGTGTGACAGTGGCAACCTTCCGAAAGCGCGGCTCTTACCAGTGGCAGGCACAGGTCCGGAAAAAGGGCCAGCCCCTGCAGACCAAAACCTTCGAAACTCGTGCCCTTGCGGAGCAGTGGGCGCGTGCCATCGAGGTCGAAATGGACAAGGGCGTGTTTGTTTCCCGCGCCGAGGCCGAATCCACCACGCTCAAGGAACTGCTGGAACGCTACCTGGACGAAGTCACGCCCCTGAAGAAAGGCGCGGCATCCGAGACCAACCGTCTGCGCGCCCTGATGCGCCTGCCGCTCGCCCGGCGTTACGTCGCCGGCATTCGCGGCATGGACATCGCCCGCTTCCGGGACGAGCGGCTGCGCAAGGTCACTCCGTCCACCGTCAAGCGCGACCTGGTGCTGCTCGGCCATGTGTTCGAGGTCGCGCGCAAGGAATGGGGCATCTATGTCCACAACCCGGTGCGCGACATCCGGATACCCGCCGACAACCGGCCCCGGGACCGGCGCCTGCAGACCGGCGAGGAACCCCGCCTGCTGGAGGCCTGCCGCGAGGCGCGTAATCCCTGGCTACTGCCCATCGTGCAACTGGC
>Ga0316192_10002588_pt1 | contig 13224 bp, 14 predicted proteins | sample MerIslwburrow_MG_FD_204931 | JGI IMG/M metagenome (GOLD analysis project Ga0316192, IMG submission 204931) | Coastal sediment microbial communities from Maine, United States - Merrow Island worm burrow | ecosystem: Environmental > Aquatic > Marine > Coastal > Sediment | place: USA: Maine...
AACTGCCACAATGAGTTGCCCGATCAGACCGCCGAACACCAAACCAAGCGCTCCAAGTATGAAATTACCAATCAACGCACCGGCGATACCGAGCACGATGTTCATCAAAAGTCCCGTATCGAACTTCATTACCTTTTCCGCAATCCACCCGGCCAAAGCACCGAGAATGATTGTCAAAATCCAGCCAACACCTACCATAGTCCCCTCCTGATTGGGTTAGAACGGCAAGTCGCCAAGACTCACCTGCCCCTGATCATACGATAAACACTGATGAGAAGAACAGCCCCGACAGCAGACACCAGCACGTTGCCCCAGAACCAGCCGTCAAATACTTCGCCCAGTTTCAGGCCCAGCGCATTGGCAATCCATCCGCCCACAAACGCACCCAGGATGCCAATTACAATATTGGTCAGGAGTCCATGGCTGGCACCGGTCAGCTTTTCAGCAATCCAGCCGGCCACGCCTCCAATCAGCAATGTGCCAAAGACACCCACACCGCCGCCAAGATCCATCAACGCCATGTCCATTTCGCAAGTTCCTTAAATTATCCCCGTCTCGGGCTACATATGGATTACACGGCCATATGCATCAAGTACGCTTTCATGCATCATTTCCGAGAGTGTCGGATGCGGGAATACCGTGTGCATCAGATCTTCCTCGGTGGTTTCCAGCCCCATGGCAATAACGAAACCCTGTATCAGTTCGGTGACTTCCGCCCCGACCATATGGGCCCCCAGCAGCTGCCCGGTTCTCTTGTCGAAAATCGTCTTGATCAGGCCCTGGTCCTCGCCCAGCGCAATGGCCTTGCCATTGGCCATGAACGGAAACCGGCCGATCTTCACCTCGATGCCCTTTTCCTTGGCCGCCCGCTCCGTCAGTCCGACAGAAGCAACCTGGGGATGACAATAAGTGCAGCCGGGTATCTGCTGTTTCTTCATCGGGTGAACATTCGGTTGACCGGCAATTTTTTCGATGCAGATCACCCCTTCATGCTCGGCCTTGTGCGCCAGCATGGGCGGGCCGGCGACATCGCCAATGGCATAGATGCCGGGAATATTGGTATTGCCGTAGCCGTCAATCACCACACAACCGCGATCCGTCTTGACGCCGAGAGCCTCAAGGCCGAGGTTTTCGATGTTGCCGACAACACCCACGGCAGAAATCACCCGGTCCACTTTCATGTCGGATGTCTTGCCCTTGGCGTCTTCAATAGTCGCGGTTACGTCATCTGCACCCTTTTTCAGGCTCGCGACCTTGGTGCCGGTCATGATCTTCAGACCCTGCTTCTCAAGCTGCTTGCGCGCCATGCCTGCAATTTCGGTGTCTTCCACCGGCATGATCTGGTCCATGATCTCGACCACCGTGACATCAACCCCCATGGCATTGTAGAAACTGGCAAACTCGATGCCGATGGCACCCGATCCAACGACCAGCAGCTTGCCCGGCATTGCCGGCGGCACCATGGCTTCGAAATAGGTCCACACCAGTTTGCCGTCGGGTTCCAGCCCCGGCAATGCGCGCGGGCGGGCGCCGGTGGCGATGATGATATGCTTGGCCTTGTAGGTTCCGACCCCTGCCGCTCCCTTGGGATCAGGATGTGCCGGTTGCATCGCCTGCTTGGAAGACTTCGCCACCACCACTTCACCGGGCTTGGTGACTTTGGCCTCACCCCATATCACCTGGACCTTGTTCTTCTTCAGCAAATGTCCCACGCCGCCATTGAGGCGTCCGGATACCCCGCGCGAGCGCTTGACCACGGCTGCAGCATCAAAGGCGACATTGTCAGCCGACAGGCCATAGTCCTTGGCATGGTTCATGTAATGAAAGATTTCTGCAGAACGTAGCAGCGCCTTGGTCGGGATACAGCCCCAGTTGAGGCAGATGCCGCCGAGATGCTCGCGCTCGACAATGGCGACTTTCATGCCAAGCTGCGCCGCCCGGATCGCGGTCACATAACCGCCTGGGCCTGCGCCAATGATGATTACGTCGAAGCTTGTTTCAGTCATGCCTTCAGGTCCTTCACCATCAACAACCACACGCGGCCGCATACATTTTCAACTCGGACATTTGGATTCCCGCTTTCGCGGGAATGACGAGATAGCGTCACCCAACTTCCGTCACCCCGTGAAAACGGGGATCCAACCCACTTAACCATTTAATCGATCATATAGATCATCCCACTCGGGATTCTCCTGTTCGATCAACTGTATTTTCCAGGCCCGGTTCCACTTCTTGATCTGCTTTTCGCGGGCAATTGCAGTCTCCATGGTGTCGTGCAACTCGGCCCAGACCAGCCTGTCCACCCCGTATTTCTTAGTGAAACCTGCAACCTCTTTGTTTCGATGCTGGAACACTCTTGCAGCGAGATTACTGGTGACGCCAACATAAAGAGTTCCGTTTTTCCGGTTTGCCAGTATGTAAACCGCTGGCTGCATTTCCGTCCTCTTGCCGGACTGGATTCCCGCTTTCGCGGGAATGACGAGATAGCGTCACTCATTTTCCGTCATCCCCGTGAAAACGGGGATCCAATCCACCTAGCCATTCAATCGACCATACAGATCATCCCACCTGCGGTTTTCCTGTAGATCAACTGTATTTTCCAGTCCCGGTTCCATTATTGCTGCTGACTCCAACATAAAGAGTGCCATTTTTCCGGTCCGCCAGTATGGAAACCGCTGGCTGCATTGATATCCTTCAGATCAAACAGTTTCCCGCTTTCATCAGCGTGGCCGCTTGTCTTCATCAAACCAGCATCGCCATGGGGTTTTCAACATAGTGGCGGAAGGCAGTTGCCAGTTGACCGCCAAGCGCGCCGTCGATGACGCGGTGATCAAACGCAAACGTCGCATTCATCACTGTGGCAATGGCGACCGCACCGTCTTTCACCACGGGTTTCTGCACCCCTGCCCCGACCGATACGATGGAGGCATGCGGCGGATTGATAATCGAGGTAAAATTGTCGACTCCGAACATGCCCAGATTGGACACAGCGGTGGTGCCGCCCTGATATTCTTCCGGCTTCAGTTTCCGGTCGCGCGCGCGGCGCGCCATGTCCTTCACCTCGGCTGAGATCATTGACAGCGGCTTGATTTCAGCTTCACGGACAATCGGCGTAATCAACCCGTCGGGGATGGCTACAGCCACGCCAACGTCACAATGCTTGTGCAGCAACCGGGCGGTCGAGGTCCACGACGCATTGGCCGTCGGCACATCACGCAACGCCAGTGCCAGCGCCTTGATGATGAAATCATTCACCGACAGTTTGTAGGCAGGTTTGTCATCCTTGCCGGTTGGCGCCAGCGCATTGAACTCGGCCCGCGATTTCAGCAGGGCGTCCAGGGTGCAGTCGACCGAGATGAAATAGGCCGGAATGGTCTGATGGCTCTCCGTCAGGCGCGATGCGATCGTCTTGCGCATACCGTCATGCGGCAATTCCTCGAATGAGCCTTCCGCAAACAGCCTGCGCACCATGTCGTCAGACGGACCGGATGCCATGGCAGGTGCCGGTGCGGCACCACCAGGTGCTTTGCTCGCGGGTGCCGGGGCCGCCGGCACGCCATCCTTGAGTGCGGTTTCCACATCCAGCTTGATGATGCGGCCATGCGGGCCGGTTCCCGACAACAGCGTAATGTCGATACTGTTCTGTTTGGCAATGCGCCGCGCCAGCGGTGACGCAAATATACGGGCATCGGGCTGCCTGGCCGGCGCAGCATCCGCCGGGGCCGCTGCTGGTGCAGATGCAGCCGCGGCTGGCTTTGCGGGTGCCGCTGCCTCTGCGGGTGCCGCAGCAGGTGCGGATGCAGCTGATGCAGGTGGCGTCGCAGCAGCGCTCGCACTGGCAGTAATGTCGTCTGCAGTCTCACCTTCTTCGAGCAACACGGCAATGGTGGTATTGACCGGTACATCATCGGTGCCTTCGGCGATCATGATCTTGCCGATCTTGCCTTCATCAACCGCTTCGACTTCCATGGTCGCCTTGTCGGTCTCGATCTCGGCAATGATGTCGCCCGAGGTGACCGTGTCGCCCTCTTTCACCAGCCACTTGGCAAGCTTGCCTTTTTCCATGGTTGGCGACAACGCAGGCATCAGGATTTCTGTTGGCATGTCCTTGCGCTCCCCTTACCGGTACAGGACGGACTTGGCCGCCTCGACAACTTCGTCCACATTGGGCAATGCCAGCTTTTCCAGGTTGGCCGCGTACGGCATCGGCACATCCTTGCCGTTGACCCGGGCAACCGGCGCATCGAGATAGTCAAACGCGTGGGTCATGATCTGCGCGGCCACTTCAGAACCCACCGAACACACGGGCCAGGCCTCTTCCACCGTGACGCAACGATTGGTCTTGCGCACACTTTCCAGCACGGTTGGAATGTCCATTGGCCGCAGCGAGCGCAGATCGACGACTTCGGCCTCGATGCCTTCAGACGACAGCTTTTCTGCCGCATCCAGCGAATAGGCCATGCCCATGCCCCACGAAACGATGGTGACATCACTGCCCGCACGCGCAATGCGTGCCTTGCCGATAGGCACCACCCAGTCATCCAGCTTCGGCACATCAAATTTCCGGCCATACAGTAGTTCATTTTCCAGAAAGATCACCGGGTTCGGGTCGCGGATCGACGCCTTCAGCAGGCCTTTTGCATCGGCTGCCGAGTACGGCATCACCACCTTCAGACCCGGCACGTGGGCATACCAGCTGGCATAGTCCTGGGAGTGCTGCGCACCAACGCGCGCGGCAGCGCCATTGGCGCCGCGAAACACCATCTGCGCACCCATCTGGCCACCCGACATATACAGCGTCTTGGCAGCTGAATTGATGATGTGGTCAATCGCCTGCATGGCAAAGTTGAAAGTCATGAATTCGACGATCGGTTTCAGGCCGCCAAACGCAGCGCCCACCGCAATGCCGGTAAATCCATGCTCGGTTATCGGCGTATCAATGACCCGCTTGTCGCCGAACTCCTCCAGCAGTCCCTGGGATATCTTGTAGGCGCCCTGGTATTCGGCCACCTCTTCACCAATCAGGAACACGGTGTCATCCAGGCGCATTTCTTCCGCCATGGCAGAGTTGAGCGCTTCACGCACCGTCATCTGGACCATCTCGGTGCCTTCGGGAATTTCCGGATCAGATGCGGTTACGGCATTTGATACGGCAGGAGCCGCCATTGGCGCAGGCTGGGCTGCAGGTTCGGCAGCAGCAGCCTCGGCTGCCGGTGCTGCGGCAGGCGCAGCACTCACCGCAGACGCATCCTCGCCATCTACCGCAAGAACGGCAATCACGGTATTGACCTTGACCCCTTCGGTACCTTCGGCAACGGCAATGGAGGCAACCGTGCCCTCGTCCACTGCCTCGACTTCCATGGTCGCCTTGTCGGTCTCGATCTCGGCAATGATGTCACCGGAGGTGACGGTGTCACCCTCCTTCACCAGCCAGCGCGCAAGCTTGCCTTCTTCCATTGTAGGCGAAAGGGCAGGCATCAGAATTTCCGTTGGCATGTTTTTTACCTTCCCTCACGCTTCCACATAGATGTCGGTCCACAACTCCGCCGGGTCAGGCAGCGCGTCTGCCTGGGCGAAGTCTGCCGCTTCCGTCACGACCTTGCGGATGCGTGCGTCAATGGCTTTCAGGTCGTCATCACCAAGTCCGTGATCAGCGCTCAGGCGGCGCTTGACCTGTTCGATCGGGTCATGTTCCTCGCGCATTTTCTGCACTTCATCCCGCGAGCGGTATTTCGCCGGGTCGGACATGGAATGGCCACGATAGCGATAGGTTTTCATTTCAAGGATGTAGGGCCCCTTGCCGGACCGGCAATGCTCGGTGGCGCGATCTGCAGCCTCCTTGACCATGCGCACATCCATGCCGTCCACCTGCTCGCCGGGAATGCCGTAGACCGAGCCGCGGTTGAACAGTTGTTCAGCCATTGCGGCAGAACGCTTCACAGCCGTGCCCATCGCATAGCCATTGTTCTCGATCACGAAGATCACCGGAAGTTTCCACAAGGACGCCATGTTGAAGGTCTCGTAGACCTGGCCCTGGTTGGTCGCCCCCTCGCCGAAATAGGTAACCGACACCTTGCCATTGCCCTTGTACTTGTCGGCAAATGCCAGCCCGGCACCGATCGGCACCTGGGCCCCGACAATGCCATGGCCGCCATAGAAATCCTTTTCACGGGAAAACATGTGCATCGAGCCGCCCTTGCCGCGCGAATATCCGCCTTGCCTGCCGGTCAGTTCCGCCATGACACCTTTCGGGTCCATGCCGCAGGCCAGCATGTGGCCGTGATCGCGATAGGAGGTAATCATCTGGTCGCCGTCCACCATCGCCATTTCCATGCCGACAACAACCGCTTCCTGTCCGATATACAGATGGCAGAACCCGCCGATGTGACCCATGCCGTATAGCTGGCCGGCCTTTTCCTCGAACCGGCGGATCAGCAGCATGTCCTCATAGGCCTTGAGGTCCTGGTCCTTGCTGAACGTGGAATTGGACTGTGCGCCCGCCTTATCGGCTGCACCGGTGTTACCGGACGTTTTCTTGGCAGCTTTTGCCATTCGACCCCTCCCTGAGAGATTATAATAAGCCCTCTTCAAGGGGCCGGTTGCCATCTGCCATAACACAACTGGCACCAGCAAAGATAACAATCAAGATTGATTACCTTAATTTTGGTTATTTCAAAAGAATCATAAATGACGGGAGAGTTAATTCGCCAAATTAACTACAATTGAGTTATCTTTCTCATATCCCAGTATTTCGCGAACCAGCTGCGATGCAATATCCGGATCAACGCTTTCAGGCCGCATCAGCTTGACGCGCGCTTCGATAGCATCACGCGTTGCTTTCACTTTTGCAAGATCAACTTTGCGCGCTTCAAGACTGGCCACCTGAATGGCATGATTTGCCAGGCTGCGCGGACCCTTGGTCGCATGCCAATGGAAGAAGGACAGCATGGCCACGCAGCCGGCACACACCAGCAGATCAAACAGTTTCGGGCGTCTGAACATGAGCAGGACCAGGTCTTTGGGTTGCAGCGAATCCATCGCTTTCAGGAATCGAAACTAGCCAACAAGCCATTAATGATTTGCTAACCGTGCCGACACCAGCAGCTGACAGTCGCCACCCAGGTCAATGTCTAGGGTCAGGACCCATTAATGTTATCCATTCTGCGGGAGGATATTCTGCCTGTGACAAGGCGAAAGGGCCCAGGAAACCGTCCGGTTTTCAAGACCTTTCAACGCTGTCAGGGGCCAAATAGACCACGCCCTTCTGGTTTGAAAGGAAACACTCGCCTGAAGGCGAAAAATGCTCGAAAGGGCACAAAGCCTTGTCTTGCGCTTTTTCATCACCATTCGAATGTTTTCTTTCAAACAGAATTGCATAAGATTAATGGGTCCTGACCCTAGTCCAGCGCCTTGGCCATGCCGCGAATGCGCTGGGCCATTGTGTCCAGCAGATACATGGCGAAGTTCGGCACCTCATCCACCATGTAACGAAAATGGCGGTCATTGAGGATGGAGACCTCGGTATCCGAGCTGGCTGTTGCGGTTGAACTGCGCACAGACCCATCGATGAGTGACATGTATCCTATGGCGTCGTTTTGCTCGCAGCAGTCAACCAGCTTGTCATCAACCTTCAGTTCAACCGAACCTGACTGGACGATGAACATGCAATCGCCTTCATCACCGCGCGTGAATATGACCTCGCCGTTCCTGTATTTCTTGCTGACACCCATCTGCCGGGCAAATGCACTCATGTTGACTTCTGACAATGTAACACCTCTTCTGGGGCCTGTTGAATATCAGTTACCACACCCGTTGCGACGCCCTGCAAATACAGCTTCTATTTCAGAATGCCGCGTCCTGCATAGATCGCCTGGCTGCCGAGCTCTTCCTCTATGCGCATAAGCTGGTTGTATTTCGCCAGCCGGTCAGAGCGTGCCAGTGAGCCTGTCTTGATCTGCCCGCAATTGGTCGCCACGGCCAGGTCAGCAATGGTCACGTCCTCGGTTTCGCCCGAGCGATGCGACATCACCGCTGTGTACCCTGCCCTGTGCGCCATATCCACTGCAGCCAGGGTCTCGGTCAGCGAACCGATCTGGTTGACCTTGACCAGGATGGAGTTGGCCACCTTCCTGTCGATGCCCATCTGCAGGCGTTCGGGATTGGTAACGAACAGGTCGTCACCGACCAGTTGGCATTTGTCACCGGCAAGCTCCGTCAGTTCCTGCCAGCCCTTCCAGTCATCTTCATGCATGCCGTCTTCGATGGAGATGATCGGATAGTCGTTGACCAGCTTGGCAAGATAGTGTGCCTGTTCGGATGACGACCGCTTCACGCCCTCACCTTCATAGTCATATTTTTCGGCCTTGTAGAATTCTGACGCTGCGCAGTCGAGCGCCAGGTACATGTCCTTGCCGGCCTTGAAGCCTGCCTTGGCGCACGACTCCATGATAAAATCCAGCGAAGCCTCCGGAGACGGCAGGTCCGGCGCAAAGCCGCCCTCATCCCCCACATTGGTATTGTGACCAGCCTTTTTCAATTCGCCCTTCAGCGTGTGAAACACTTCAGCACCCATGCGCACGGCTTCGGCGATGGACGACGCGCCCACCGGCATGATCATGAACTCCTGGAAATCAATCGGATTGTCGGCATGCGCGCCACCATTGATGATGTTCATCATCGGCACCGGCAATACCCGCGCCGAGGTGCCGCCCACATAGCGATACAATGGCTGACCACACGCTTCGGCCGCCGCCTTGGCCACGGCCAGCGACACACCGAGAATCGCATTGGCACCGAGCTTGGCCTTGTTGGGCGTCCCGTCCAGCTCGATCATGGTCTGATCGATCAGAGTCTGGTCTTCACCGTCATATCCCAGAATGGCATTGGTGATCTTGCCGTTGACCGCATCTACCGCCTTGGTCACGCCCTTGCCGAGATAGCGCTTCTTGTTACCGTCGCGCAGTTCTACCGCCTCATGGGCGCCGGTCGATGCGCCCGACGGTACGGCAGCGCGTCCGAATGACCCGTCAGCCAGTGCGACATCCACCTCCACGGTCGGGTTGCCCCGGCTATCGAGAATTTCGCGCGCGTGTACGTGAACAATTTCGGTCATGGAATCCAGGGCCCCTCAGATCGATGGAGAATGTTGAAGGCGCATATAAGGCAACACCCGCGCCAAAGTCTATCCGGCACGAGCGCGCATGTTGGAGCGGGCAGGGAACCAAACAACTTGTCCGCCTGCGGCGGGCCGTTCTTGTTTACTGATCGAACAGCTTGTCCGCCTGCGGCGGGCCGTTCTTGTTTACTGGTCGAACAGCTTGTCCGCCTGCGGCGGGCCGTTCTTGTTTACTGGTCGAACAGCTTGTCCGCCTGCGGCGGGCCGTTCTTGTTTACTGGTCGAACAGCTTGTCCGCCTGCGGCGGGCCGTTCTCCATGCCCGAACCATCGACGAATTGCCGCCTGTTCAGCGAGGGCTGGCATTGGATCCACGGGACAAGCCCGAGGATGACAATTGTGGAAGGTTGATCCCATTCTCATGTGTCATCCTTGGGATTGTCCCAAGGATCCACATCAGTGGTTGCAGTGATGAATTCCAAACCAAAGCACGCAGTGCTGAGGCAAGGCCGACTGGCCGTCGCACGCAGTGCGCCCTCGCGGAGCGCAGCCGTCAGGCTGCTGGCGTGAGCGCAATAAAAACCAGCACGCAGTGCTGAGGCAAGGCCGACTGGCCGTCGCACGCAGTGCGCCCTCGCGGAGCGCAGCCGTCAGGCTGCTGGCGTGAGCGGCATCAAACAAGACACGAAGTCGGGATTAGTCCCCGAGCTGCTTGTCGAACTCGCTGACCAGCGCTTTCAGCGGCCACGGATCGACCTCGTCTGCCAGGTCCTTCATCGGCAGGGCCATGACACCGGATATGCCGGCTGAGTAATCGGACTCACCCAGCAGCATCTCCACCAGGCTTTCCGCTGCCACGCTGTAATCTTCCGCGCGCTCGTCGTCCCAGTCATCCAGACCAATGGCAATCTCTGCCTTGCCGTCATGAACTTCCAGCACGAATACCGCTTCGCGAACATCCACCTCACCGCCACCAGGCAGGGCCAGCTTGTCGGTCAATTCCTCACGCTCACGCAATGCCTTGAACACCCAGTCCTTGTACACAGGCGCCATGTCCACCAGGTCACGCGCGGCCAGCAGGGCCTCGCGGTCACCGTCTGCGGTAATCAGCAGCACGGGCGTGCCGTCTTCCGCCATGCCAAGCTCGGCAAACAACCGGTCATCGACATCATGGAGTTCGACTGACAACTCATCCAGAACGGGCTCGAGTTGTTCCATGGTCAAGTCATCAAGCTTGACGGCCATGTCGGCCAACACGGCTGCATTATCGTCAAACCAGCCCCAGAAATCAGCCGCTACCGGCTCTTGCTTCAACGCAAACATCAAAGGTGTCTCCACACATTACGCTTCACTCACGCGAGCATTTCCAGACTGCCTGGACACCGGGTTTGATGCCCGGAATGCGACCGCAATAACGCAGGACGATGCCGCAACAAGGTTAACGCCCGGTTGCAGGTTTGAGAAAAATTTTCGCGAATTGCATCAACGCCAGCATCGCGACCGTAGCGCGCACGCTACCGAATGACACCATCAGCCAGGGGGGCATTACCGGCTCGGCTGCACAGCGCTTCAGGCTCGCCCGGCCTTGATCAGACTGGCCAGACCATGTTTCTGCACACCTGTCTCATCGAAGTTCGACGGGTCCAGCCAGGCCTCATAAGCGCGTTGCAGCGCTGGCCACTCGGTGTCCAGTATCGAATACCAGTTGGTGTCCCGGTTGCGGCCCTTGTACATGGTGGCCTGCCGGAACTGGCCTTCATATGTAAAACCCAGACGCCCGGCTGCAGCGCATGAGCCTGCATTGAGCGCATCGCATTTCCACTCGTACCTGCGGTAACCAAGCTCGCCAAACACCCGGCGCATCATCAGGTACATCGCCTCGGTTGCGCCGCGCGTTTTCTGCAGCGCCGGCGAGTAGTTGATATGCCCGACCTCGATAACACCGACACCACGCTCGATGCGCAGATAACTGGCCACGCCGACCGCCCTGCCCGTGTCACCATCGAGGATGGCGTGGAACAGCGGGTCATCACCAAGACAGGATTGCTCTATCCAGTTGCGGCAGTCATCGACGCTGGCAAACGGCCCGTACGGCAAGTAGGTCCATATGCGATCTTCGCGATCGGCTGCAAACGCCTCGAACAGGTCTTGCGCATGGCCTTCGACACTGATCGGCTCCAGGCGTACATACCGCCCCTGCATGGGCGCGCGTGGGGGCGAGGAACAAGGCTTCCAGTCCGGTACAGTAAATCCGATTGGCTGCCCCAGTTCATTCTTACGGTCATTCATCATTCGTGTCCTGTTTCTGCTATGGCAGTGCCGGCCGCCCAGCCTGACGACCATGCCCACTGGAAATTGTACCCGCCAAGCCAACCGGTCACGTCGACGACCTCGCCGATAAAGTACAATCCCGGCACCTGCCGCGCCTCCATGGAGCGAGAACTCAGACCGTCAGTGTCGACGCCACCAAGTGTGACTTCCGCGGTGCGATACCCTTCCGTACCGATCGGGTAAACCTGCCACTGCCCGATGGCTGCTGATATAGCCAATAAAGCCTTGTCGGACAGGTCCCCCAGATTGCAGGCCGAAGACCCGGCAGCGGCCGGGTGGCCGGCAACCCCCGCACCGCCTGCAATGTAGCCCGCAAGCCGGTTTGGCAGAAACGCGCCCAAAACTGTGGCCAATGCCTTCTTGCCATGGGTCTTGCGCATAGACTTCAACTCGTCAAACACATCGCGCCCCGGCAACAGGTCGACCACGATGGGTGTGGTTTCGCGCCAGTAAGATGATATTTGCAAGATCGCCGGGCCGGACAACCCTCGATGGGTAAACAGCAGCGCTTCTTCAAACCGCGCAGATTCGCAACTGACCACTGCGTCGACCGCCACGCCTGCCAGAGGTTTGAACGCGGCCAGCATGGCTTCGGAAAATGTCAGTGGCACCAGAGCAGCCCGGGTTTCGGTAACCGCAAGTCCAAACTGATGGGCAATTCGGTAGCCAAACCCGGTGGCCCCCATTTTCGGGATGGACTTGCCTCCGCACGCCACCACGAGGTTGCGGCATGTCAACACCGACGATTGCCCGTGCGCCGACAACTCGACCTCGAACCCGGCATCTGTTTTGTGGACCGTGCTGATGCTGGTTTCCAGCCGCAACTCCACACCTGCCCGCGCCATTTCGGCCACCAGCATGTCGATGATTTCCGTGGCCGAACCATCGCAGAACAATTGTCCCAGCGTCTTTTCATGGTGGGCAATTCGATGCTGGCGCACCAGTTCAATGAAATCATGTTGCGTATAGCGTTTCAGCGCCGACTTGGCGAAATGCGGATTGCCGGAAATGAAGTTCTGCGAGGTGGTGTTGATATTGGTAAAATTGCAGCGACCACCGCCACTTATGCGAATTTTCTCACCTGGCTTCCGGGCATGATCAATGATCAGCACCCGGCCACCGCGAGCCGCAGCGTGGGCAGCACACATCATCCCCGCCGCACCGGCTCCCAGTACAAGTGTGTCTATGGATGTTTCAGACATCGCAATATGCGTCGCACAAAGCGGTCATCAAAGTATCATGCATGTGCACGATCCATGTGCCAGCAACTTGCCGCGGGCATCTTCCAGCCGGGCATCAGAGGTCGCCACCCGGCGGCCCAGGTGAATGACGGCGCCACGAGCAGTCACCAGTCCGGTCTGATCAGTCAGCGCGCGCACCATGTTGATCTTCAGTTCCACTGTCGTGTACCCCTGACCTGCTTCAAGTCGCGAGTGAATTGCGCACCCCAGGGCACTGTCAAGAATCGACGAAATCCATCCGCCGTGCACCGTACCGGCCGGATTATAGTGGTTTGCATCAGGATTGCCCTCGAACACCGAAAAGCCATCGCCCACATCCACCAGCCTGAAACCCAGCAGGGCGCCAAGCGGGGCACGACCACCGGCATTACGCAAGCGCTCGAGGTTCTCAAGACCTGTCAGTTTGGGATCAATCATGACCGTCAGAGCACCTCTGAAAAGGCCATGACGGCACCAGAAGCGACATCAGGGCCGATGGCATGACCCGACGGAGTCTCACGCCACGACACATGTGCGTCGTCAAGCTGGTTGCGGGCAA
>Ga0316192_10002591_pt1 | contig 13219 bp, 9 predicted proteins | sample MerIslwburrow_MG_FD_204931 | JGI IMG/M metagenome (GOLD analysis project Ga0316192, IMG submission 204931) | Coastal sediment microbial communities from Maine, United States - Merrow Island worm burrow | ecosystem: Environmental > Aquatic > Marine > Coastal > Sediment | place: USA: Maine...
CCCGCCGCAGAGCGCCACAGCCGGGCACAGCAGGTTCTGGCGGAGGTGGGACTTACCGGTCTGGAGACACGCCTGCCGGGCGACATGTCCGGGGGGCAGCAACAGCGGGTCGCGGTGGCCCGCGCTATCGCTAATCAACCCGCACTGGTACTGGCGGACGAGCCCACCGCCAATCTGGACACCCGTGCCGCCGCCCGGTTGATGGACCTGTTCGTCACCCTGAACCGGGAGCGGGGCATTACATTCGTGATCGCCACTCATGATGTCAGGGTGATGGGCTACGCCCGGCGCCTGGTGAGCATGCGCGATGGCCTGATCGTGGCCGATGAACAGCAGGAACCCCACACAATGGAGGTGTAATTGCGGCCCCCGGTTTTCATTCCTGTCCTGTTGCTGCTTTGCGCGCAGGTACACGCTGGCGGCTTACCCTGGCTGGAGGGTGGGCATACCAAGTTGCGCGCGCTGGCAAGTTACTACCCGGATGACAGTATTTTTCGGGAAGCGTTCGGGCAGTGGGAAGATAGCGAGGGTGCGGGCCTGCGCCTGAAATTTGCTGCTGAGCAGGGGCGTTTGGGGTTCAATGCCCACTACCAGTTGCTGGGGCAGTCGGGCGACAGCCAGGATTTACTGCAGCAGTCGTCCGGCCTGCTGCCGTTGCCGCCCCGGCTGCCCGATGATGAGCGGCGCTGGTGGGACCTTACCGACCAGATCAGTGACAGCGATTCACATGAACTGGTGCAACGCCTGGATCGACTGCACCTGGATTACCGCGGCGACGCTACCGTATTGCGCTTCGGCCGCCAGGCGGTCACCTGGGGCAATGGCCTGGTCTATTCCCCCATGGATTTTTTTAACCCCTTCGATCCGGCGGCGGTGGATACCGAGTACAAGCTGGGTGATGACATGCTCTACGGCCAGTATCTGCTGGATAACGGCAGTGACTGGCAGTTTGTGTCGGTGCAGCGCCGGGACGAGGACGGCGATGTGGACAGCCGCGTCAGCTCCAATGCACTGAAGTTCCACGGCTTTGGCCTCACCCGGGAATTTGACCTGCTGGTGGCGGAGCACTATGACCAGTTTATCCTCGGGGCCGGTGCGGTAATGAACCTGGGGGAGGCAGTGCTGCGCGGTGATGTTACCTTCACCGACGCCCGCGATGGCTGGGAAACCAGCCTGGTGGCGAATTGGTCCTATTCCTGGGTCTGGGCGGGTTACAACGTAAGCGGTGTGGCGGAGTATTTTTACAATGGCTTCGGCCTGCGTGAATCGGACTACACCCAGGAAAAATTACGTGAAGACCGGGATCTGCTGGAGCGCCTCGCGCGCGGCGAGCTGTTTACTATCGGGCGGCATTACCTGGCGGGTTCACTGCCGGTGGAACTGACCCCACTGCTGACACTGACACCCAACCTGTTTTTCAATATGGGAGACAGCTCTGCGCTGGCCCAGTTGGTGTTGCAGTGGGACATGGCGCAGAACTGGCAAGTGCTGGGGTCCCTGGCTGTTCCCCTGGGGTCAACGGGCACGGAATACGGCGGGCTGGAGACCGAGGTGGACGACCTGACCCTGGAGGTCGGGCCGTCCCTGTTTATGCAGTTGGCCTGGTATTTCTAGCCCAGCTGCGTGGTGACGCGTTCGTACCAATCCTTGAGGTTGACGCAGTCCTCCGGAACGGACTGTTTTACCCAGGCCATGAAGCCCACGGATACCATCAAATCGATATCGGCGAAGGTCATGTTGTCGCCGGCCATCCAGGTATTTTCACCCAGGTGCGCGTCCAGCTTGGGCAGGATATCCTGCAGCATGAGCAGGCCGCGATCGACCAGCTCGGGAATCTGCGGTACGTCCAGTGCGCCCGGCAGTGCCCGGTCGCGAAAGGCCTCGCTTCTATTGCGCAACATGCTGGCGATGGACATCATCACCCCCACGAACAGCTTGTGGTCCCAGCTGATAACCCGGGCTTTTTCCGCCGGCGTGGTGCCCAGCAGGGGTTTGTCCGGGTACAGCTCTTCCAGGTAGGTGCAAATACCGATCACCTCGGTCAGTATGGAGCCATCGTCAAGCACCAGGGTCGGTAAGGTGCACTCGGGGTTGACGGCGCGAAAGTCGTCCCCCAATTGCTCGCCCGCCATGATGTCGATTTGCTGTGTATCGATTTCTATGCCCTTGTGCTGCATGAACAGGGCCAGGCGCCTGGGGTTGGGGGCGGGGTCATAGGTATACAGTTTCATTGTTGGCCGGGTCCTTGGTAGTGAGGGAAATTTCCCGTTAGGGCCGCCAATATTAGGCATTTATTCCTTATTGCGCCAGTTGTGGCCGGATCGGCGGTAGAAATGCCCCGAATCCTCAGTTTTCCCTCACGCCATAACTGGCTATAATGCGCGCCGGACCAGAAGAGGAAGTAAGCCTAATGTCACGTATCATTTGCAGTATTGTCGCCGTCCTGCTGGCCTCCAGCGCCCTCGCTGTCGAACTCACTGATAGCCAGCGGGCGGATATTGAAGCGCGTATTGCGCCCGTGGGCGAAGTTTGTATGCAGGGCGATAACAGCTGTGGTGGCGCCGCAGTGGCCGCCAGTAGTGGTCCCCGCTCCGGAGAGGATGTCTACAATAGCGCCTGTATGGCCTGCCACACAACCGGTGCCGGTGGCGCACCCATGCTCGGTGATGCGACTGCCTGGGCCGATCGCATAGCCAAGGGTAACGATGTCCTGTATGCCAGTGGCGTCAACGGTGTAGCGGGTACCGGTATGATCGCCAAGGGCGGCTGCATGCAGTGTTCCGATGAAGAAATCCACGCGGCGGTGGATTACATGGTTGCCGGCAGCCAGTAACGTCCCCGGCATTAGATTCAGGAGCCGCAGCGCTGTCGCGTTGCGGCTTTTTTTGTTCAGGACGCGCTATAAGCACTCTGCTACAGTGCGTTGATGTTATACGGAGACCTTGCCGTGAATAGATCCGTGTTCTTCGCGACGCTCACGTTGCTGCTGCTGGCGGTGGCGGGCTGTGCCGAAGAGGTGCCGCCCCAACGCACCGTGGAGGTGGTGGTTGATGAGGTGGTGCTGGAGCCCTACCAGCCCAGGTCCCAGTATGTGGGGCGCCTGCAAGCCCAGGACGATGTGACTATCGAGGCCAGGATTACCGGCTACCTGCTTTCCCGGGAGTTTGCCGAGGGCGAAGTGGTGCAGGCCGGAGACGTGCTGTATACCATTGATGCCTCGGAATATGAGGCGGCCCTGGCCCGTGCCAGGGCCGATCTTGCGGCGGCTGTCGCGAACCAGGCCAATGCCATGCGCAACTACAAGCGCGGCAAGGACCTGCTGCCCAAGGGCGCCATCTCCGAAGCGGAGATGGACGACCTGATCGCCAGGAAACTGGATGCCGACGCCCGTATTGAATCCGCCAAGGCTCAGGTTACCAGTGCCGAGGTCAACCTGGGTTTCACTATTATCCATGCCCCGATTACGGGTCGCATAGGGCGCAGCACCGCCAGTGTCGGTGACCTGGTGGGGCCAAATACAGGCTATCTCACTACGCTGGTTAGCGACGACCCCATCGAGGCGCTGTTCCAGATCAGTGAGGCGACCTACGTCGCAGCCGTGGGGCGGGGTTTTGGCAGGGAACTGGAGGCCGATTTCGTGCGCCGCCTCGAAGTCACCCTGCAACTGACCAACGGCACCCAGTTCCCGGAGGTAGGCAGGATCGACTATTTTGCCAATCGTATCGACCGCACCACCGGCACCCTGGAAGCGCGTGCCCTGATTCCCAACCCCCATTCGCAGCTGCTGCCGGGGCAGTATGTGCAGGTGATATTGCAGGACACGCAACTGCTGGAGGGTCTGTTTCTGCCCCAGGCCGCGGTGCAGGCGGATCAGCAGGGCAGTTTCGTGCTGATCGTCGATGGCGGCAGTACCGTAGAGCGGCGCAATGTCGCACTGGGCGACAGGCGCGAAGACATGGTGCTGGTGAGACAGGGTGTGCATGAGGGTGACCGGGTGATCGTACGCGGCCTGCAGCAGGTGCGCCCCGGTATGCCCGTACAGGTCAAGTCCATACACGCTATGGAGCCACAGGGCTAAGCCGTGTTCAGCGCATTTTTCATAGGCCGGCCCAAGTTTGCGCTGGTTATTTCTATTGTACTGACCCTGGCGGGCGGCCTTTCCATCTACATGCTGCCGATAACTGAGTACCCGACGATCTCGCCTCCCAGCATCCGGGTCAGCGGTGTTTACCCGGGTGCCTCCGCGGAAGTCGTGGAGGCTACCGTGGGCACTCCTATAGAAGATGCGGTGAACGGTGTGGAAGACATGATTTACCTGTCCTCCAAGAGCGCGAATGACGGCAGTTACAGCCTTACGGTCACCTTCGCGGTGGGCACCGACCCCGACATGGCCCTGGTGCGGGTGCAGAACCGGACCAAGCTGGCGGAGCGCTCGCTGCCGGCCGAAGTCATCGCCATGGGACTCAATATTGAGGAGCGCTCGCCGGATATCCTGAAAATCATCAGCTTCGCCTCTCCGGATGATTCCCTGGATTACAAGTTCATCTCCAACTACGTAAAAATCAACGTGCAGAGCGCCCTGGCCAGGCTGGAGGGCGTTTCCTCGGCAGACATTCTCGGGGAGGCGGAGTACTCCATGCGCCTGTGGCTGGATCCGCAACACATGGCGAACCTGGACCTGTCCGTGAAGGATATTCGCGATGCCCTGCTGGAACAGAACATACAGGTGGCGGCGGGCAAAATAGGCGCACCACCGTTTGACGGTCCGCTGCAGACTGAGTACACCCTGCAGACCAAAGGTCGGCTGCAGGAGGTGGAGGAGTTCGAGAATATCGTGCTGCGCGCCCGGGATGATGGCTCCGCTGTTTATCTGCGCGATGTGGCGCGGATCGAACTGGGCCAGTCTGAATACAACTTTTATGGCGAGATTAACGGCACGCCGGCGGTGAACGTGGCGCTCTACCTGCTGGCGGATGCCAATGCCCTGGCGGCGGGCGCGGCAGTGGATCAACGGGTGGCCGAGCTGTCCCGGTACTTCCCGGACGGCCTGGATTACCAGATTACCTATGACACCACCCGCTATGTGTCGACGGCGGTAAAGCAGGTAGTGATTTCCCTGTTCCAGGCGGTACTGCTGGTGATCGCCATTACCTTCATGTTCCTCGGTGACTGGCGCGCCACCCTGGTGCCGGCGGTGGCCATTCCCGTATCCCTGGTGGCTACTTTCGCGGTGCTGCTGGCCGTTGGTATGTCCATCAATACGGTCACCCTGTTTGGCCTGATCCTGGCCATTGGCATCGTGGTGGATGACGCCATCCTGGTGATCGAGAATTGTGACCGGCATATGCGTGAAGATCCCACCATGGATGCGCGGCAGGCGGCCCTGATTACCATGCGCGAGGTCGGCGGCGCGATTATCGCCACTACCCTGGTGCTGCTGGCAGTGTTTATCCCGGTGGCGATGCTGCCGGGTATTACCGGCGAGATGTATCGCCAGTTTGCGGTAACCATCTGTGTGGCGGTGGTGTTCTCTTCCATCAATGCGCTTACCCTGAGCCCGGCCCTGTGTGGCCTGCTGCTCAAGCCCGGGGAGAAGCACGACGCGCGCTGGTACCGGGTATTTCTCAGTGGCTTCGAACGCCTCACCGCGGGTTATGACCGGGGCGTGCAGTGGATATTGCGCAGGCTGCTGCTGGTTGCTGTGATCTTCCTGGCCTGGATGGGTGCCCTGGGCCTCGGTGTCTTCAGTACGCCCACAGGGTTTGTTCCCGATGAAGACAAGGGCCTGTTGCTGGTTAACGTACAGTTGCCCGACGCCTCATCGCTTACCCGTACCAAGGACGCGGTGGATAAGGTGACCCGCATCCTGGCCAATGACCCGGCTGTTGAGTCGGTCACCGGGATTACCGGCTACTCCATACTCAGCGGCGCCATGGCCAGCAACGGCGGCACCCTGTTTGTGGTGTTGAAGCACTGGGATGACAGGCAGGAGCGGGAAAACCTGGTGTTCAACGTGGTGCGACGGGTAAACGGGAAGGCCTTTGTAATGGTCCCCGAGGCCCAGGTTTTCGCGCTGGCGCCGCCGGCGGTGCCCGGAATGGGAGCGGTAGGCGGCCTGGAAGCGATGCTGCAGGATACCCTGGCACGCTCGCCTGCAGAGTTGGCAGCGGTACTCAATAATCTTATCGTCGAAGGTAACCAGACGCCGGGTTTACAGGGGGTGTTCAGCACCTACCGCGCCAACGTCCCCCAGTATTTTATCGACGTGGACCGGGTAAAGGCGAAAAACCTTGGCGTCGAGCTGTCGGAAATTTTCATGACCCTGCAGGCCCAGATGGGCTCCCTCTATATCAATGACTTCAACAAATTCGGGCAGACCTACAAGGTCATCATGCAGGCGGAGGCACCCTACCGTTCAGACCTCTCGGACCTGGATCATTTCTATGTGAAGTCCTCCAGCGGCACCATGGTGCCTTTGAGTACCCTGGTGACCACCCAGCCGATTCTGGGGCCAGATGTGGCACCGCGCTATAACCTGTACAGCGCCGCCTCGGTGCGCGCCGGCACCGCCCCCGGTTACAGCACCGGGGAGGCCATGACGGCCTTCGAGCAATTGGCAGCGAAAGTATTGCCCGCGGGCTACAGGATAGAGTGGACCGGGATGGCCTACCAGGAGAGGGAGGCGGGCAGCACCGCCATCTTCGCCTATACCCTGGCACTGATTTTCGTGTACCTGTTCCTGGTGGCGCAATACGAAAGCTGGTCTATCCCGGCGGCGATTATATTGGTAGTGCCCATGGCGATTGGCGGGGCGATTGCGGCGCTGCTGCTCAGCGGTGTGCCGCTTAACCTGTATGCACAGATCGGGGTGGTGCTGCTGATAGGCATGGCGGCAAAGAACGCTATTCTTATCGTGGAGTTCGCCCGTCACCGGCGCGAGCAGGAGGGCCAGGAAATACTGGTGGCTGCCCGTGAAGCCGGTCGCCTGCGTTTCCGGGCGGTATGTATGACTGCCGTATCGTTTATTCTCGGCATCCTGCCCCTGGTTTTCGCCACCGGCGCGGGCGCCTTTGGCCAGCGTTCACTGGGTATAACGGTATTCGGCGGTATGCTGGCTGCGCTGCTGGTGGGTACTTTCTTCATTCCCGGGTTTTACGCGATTGTGCAAAGTGCCCGGGAGCGCATCAAGCGTAAACTGGGTATGGCTATCCCCGCTGATGAAGTCATCCGCTAGGTCGTTGGCGTGCAACGGCCACCCTTGATTGAGATTGCGTGCCCTTGAAGCTCCTGTACACCAACGCCAGTTGCATTTTAGTCGCACAGGTTCGCGGCAACCTGGAAATGGCTGGCATTAAATGCGTAATGCGCAACGAATATGCTTCAGGCGCCGTCGGGGAACTGGCGCCTATAGATGCCTGGCCCGAGGTCTGGATACTGCGCGATCGCGACTTCGATCGGGCGCAACTGGTCCTCAGGCAGTTGCAGACCGATGACGGCGAGGCCGATTGGCAGTGCAATCAGTGTGGCAGCGACTGCCCCCCGGCCTTTGATTTTTGCTGGCACTGTGCCAGCGACCGGTACGCCCCTATTGCACCGTGATGGTAATTTTCGGTGAGACCACCGGCGGGTTGTGAGGCATATGGCCCATGTCACCCATCATCAGCTGTAGCGTGTGCTTGCCGGGTGCTAACTCGATAGTGGTTTCGGTTTGGCCTCCGCCAAAGTGCACATGCTGCGCATTGGCCGGTAGTGGCTGGTCCGCTGCCGGAATTTCTGCCAGGTCGATCAACAGGTGATGGTGACCGGTGTTCTGCCTATCCACACCGGCGGGTGCAACACCCATGCCGCTCAGTCCGAAGACCACGGTAACCGGGCTGGATACGGTCTCGCCATCCTTTGGCGAAATAATATAAACGGCAGCGCCTTCAGGAGAGGGGGAAGGGGCACGGGCCAGGACAGATCCTGCCGACAGCACCAGGCATGACAGGGCGAGTAGGCAAATATTTCTCAGGCGCATGTGTGGGTTCCTAATCAGGTTAAATTGCGGTAGCGACGAAGATGATACTGCATGCAGCTATGGGCGAGCTAGGAAAACAGGTTCTTTAACCCCGCCAGGGTCTCCTGCCCGCGCTCTTCATTCGCTTCAACGGTTTCAGCTCCGCCACCCTGCCACTGCAGGTCATCCTGGGGAAGTTCGTCGATAAAGCGGCTGGGTTCACAGTTGATGGTCTCACCGAACTGCCGGCGCCTGGTGGCCATGGTCATGGCCAGTGTCTGTTGCGCACGGGTCATGCCGACATAGGCCAGGCGCCGCTCCTCCTCGATATTGCCGTCCTGCACACTGCTGCGGTGTGGCAGCAGGTTTTCCTCCATGCCGATGATGAACACATGGGGAAACTCCAGGCCCTTGGAGGAGTGCATGGTCATCAGCTGCACATTGTCGGGGCTGGCGTCTTCCTCCTCCTGCTGCTCCAGCAGGTCGCGCAACACCAGGCGGGAAACGGCCTCGTCCAACGCGACCTGTTCTTCATTCATCACCCGCTGCAGGCTGTCTATCAGCAAATGCACATTGCCCATGCGGCGCTGGGCCACATCTTCGGAGGAGCTCAGCTGGTTCAGCCATTCTTCGTACTGCATCTCACGGACCATCTGCCGCACGCCGGAGACACTGCTGTTACCGTCGCATTGCCGGCGTATAGCGTCCATCCAGTTGCGGAACTCGCGCAGCCTTTGCAGCCCCGCCTCGGGAACGTGCTCCGTGCCGATGCGCCCGCAGGCCTGGTTCAGGCTGCAGTGTTGGGCATTGGCGAAATTGCCCAGCGCCTCCAGGGTAGAGGCACCCAGTTTGCGTCGCGGCACGTTGGCGATACGCAGGAACGCGTTGTCGTCATTTTCATTAATCACCAGGCGCAGGTAGGCCATGATGTCCTTCACCTCATTGCGCGCGAAGAAGGAGGTGCCGCCGCTGAGGTGGTAGGGCACCTGTTGCTGCTGTAGCGCGAGCTCAATAAGTCGGGACTGGTGGTTGCCGCGGTAGAGTACGGCGTAGTCGCCAAAGCGGGTGCGCTTGCGCAGCTTGTGATCCAGTATCTCTGCCACTACCTGGTCAGCCTCGTGCTGCTCGTCGCTGCAGCGAATGACCCGCAGGGGGTCGCCGTAGCCTAGCTCGGACCAAAGCTGTTTTTCGAATACGTGGGCGTTGTTGGCAATCAGGGTGTTGGCCGCCTTGAGGATACGTGAAGTGGAGCGGTAGTTTTGTTCCAGCTTTACCAGCTTCAGGCCGGGGAAGTCTTCCTGTAACTGCACCAGGTTTTCCGGCCGCGCGCCGCGCCAGGCATAAATAGACTGGTCGTCGTCGCCCACCACGGTGAGTCCTGCGCGCAGGCCTATCAGCTGTTTCACCAACAGGTACTGGCTGGAGTTGGTGTCCTGGTATTCGTCGACCAGCAGGTGGTGTATCTGGTTCTGCCACTTCTCCAGAACGTCGGGATGATGTTCGAACAGCACCGTTGGCAGCATGATGAGATCGTCAAAATCCAGTGCGTTATAGGCCTTCAACGCGCGTTTATAGCGCAGGTAGGCCTGGGCACAGAGCATGTCCGCCGGGTTTTTGGCGCCCGCCAGCGCCTGTTCCGGCAACACCCGGTCATTCTTCCAGTTGGATATACGTTGCTGGATGATGCCCGCCTGATCGCCCTCGGCGCCGTGCTCCTGTATCAACAGGTCCTTGATCAGGGTCTGGGTGTCCTGGCCATCGAAAATGGAGAAGCCGTTCTTCAGTCCCAGTAGCTTGAGTTCGCTGCGAATGATGTTCAGGCCCAACTGGTGAAAGGTACTGACGGTTAACCCCTCGGAGGCGTTGCCCCCCAGGATTTTACCCACACGCTCTTTCATTTCCCGGGCGGCCTTGTTGGTAAAGGTCACCGCGGCGATGCGGCTGGCCTTGATGCCGCAGGTTTCTACCAGGTAGGCGATCTTTTGCGTGATCACGCTGGTTTTGCCGCTGCCGGCCCCGGCCAGCACCAGCAGGGGGCCGTCGATATAGCGCACGGCTTCGCGTTGGCGGGGGTTGAGTTTAGTCACGGTGTCTCTGGGGTGGGTACAACGTCGGTGGCGCAGTCTAGCAAATGGGTTGCCACGCTGGCGAGATTAATCAAGGCACAGGGATCGCCGCATCGCGGTGCTCTAATTTGTCAGTGCCAGATGGCCGATTGCCCCACTCGGCCTGTGAGGCCAGTTCAAATGGGTATACAGCCCTGTGGAATTGCCGGCGAAGCCTTGTAGACAGGGTGAGGTCCGGTATGTTGGCAGGCCTTTAATACCGGTCCCCGAAACAGAGACTGGACCGCTGCAATGAATACGAAGAGGTATTGCATGAGTAACGACGCCTTTATCTACGATGCTATCCGCACGCCGCGGGGCAAGGGCAAGCCCGGTGGCGGACTGTACGAGGTCAAGCCCATCGACCTGGTCACCAATCTGCTGGAAGAGATGAAGTCCCGGCACGACCTGGATACTACCCAGGTAGAAGATGTGGTGCTGGCCACCGGCGAGCCGGTGAACGAGCAGGGCCAGAATATCGCCAAGACCGCGCTGGTGTATTCCAGCTGGGATGACGTGACAGTCGGGGCCCAGTTGCACCGCTACTGTGCCGGCGGCCTGGACGCGATTAATACCATTGCTATGAAAATCATGTCCGGCATGGAGTCCATGGGCGCGGCCGGCGGCGTCGAGAGCATGTCCCGCCTGGGCATTGGTGCCAGCGGCGCGGCCGCCGGGGACGCCTGGGTGGCGATGAAAAGCTACGGCATTTCCCAGGGCCTGGGGGCGGACCTGATGGCAAGCCTGGACGGTTTCAGTCGCGAAGACGTGGACCGTTACGCCTGTGAGTCCCAGCGCCGTGGGGCCCACGCTAGAGACAATGGCTACTTTGATCAATCCATCGTGCCGGTGAAAGACTTCAACGGGGTTACCGTGCTGGATCACGATGAGTTACTCAGGCCCACCGACATGGACGGTCTGGCAAAGCTGAAGCCGTCCTTTACCATGTTCAACGATTATGGGCACGGCGATTTCCTGAAGTTCAAATATCCCCAGGTGGAGCGGGTGGAGTGTATTCATACCCCGGGGAATTCCTCCGGCGTGGTAGATGGGGCTTCGCTGGTGCTGCTGGGCAACCGGCAGGCGGGCGCCGACCAGGGCCTGAAGCCGCGGGCGCGTATCGTGTCCTGTGCCGTTACCGGTAGCGAGCCGACCATCATGCTGGCGGGACCGGCTCCAGCCTCGCAAAAAGCACTGGACCTGGCGCGCATGACCACCGCCGATATCGACCTGTTCGAACTGAACGAGGCCTTCGCCGCAGTGGTGCTGCGTTATCAGCAGCTGCTGGACATTCCCGGGGACAAGATCAATGTCAACGGTGGCGCCATTGCCATGGGTCATCCCATCGGTGCGACCGGCGCCATGATTCTCGGGACCGTGCTCGACGAGTTGGAGCGCCGCGATCTCAATACCGCACTGGTGACCCTGTGCGCCGGCGGCGGCATCGGTATCGCTACTATTATCGAGCGTGTGTGAGCAAGCGCGCGGCAGCTGAGACAGGATTGGAGTGACAATTAAATGAGCTATCTACGACTGGAAAAAGATGCCGATGGCATCGTGGAACTGATCTTCGACCAGCAGGGCAAGTCGGTCAATGTCATGGGCGAGGAATACGCCGAGGCCATGCCGAAGGCGCTGGACGAACTGGAGGCAATGAAGGACGAGATTGCCGGCGTATACATACGCTCCGGTAAGCCGGGACAGTTTTTCGCCGGGGGTGATATCACCATGATGCTGGAGATGGACCTGGATCCCTCCCAGGAGGAGCGTGCAGCAATGTTTCAGGGACTGCTGGAAGCCAAAGAGCCCCTGGCCCGACTGGAGCGATTGGGCGTGCCCATCGCAGTGGGTATCAATGGTCCCGCCCTCGGCGGTGGCTATGAGATCGCCCTGGCCAGTCACCACCGAATCGCACTCGACAGCCCCAGGGTCAAAGTAGGCCTGCCCGAGGCCATGCTGGGCCTGATGCCCGGCGCTGGCGGCGTGGTGCGCATGGTGCGTATGTTGGGCATGCAGGAAGCCCTGACGCTGATCTCCCAGGGTAAGCAGCTCAACGCCCAACGGGCGCTGGAAAAGGGTTTGCTGCACGAACTGGCGAGCTCGGAACAGGAGATGGCGGCGAAGGCCAGGGCCTGGATCAAGGCCAACCCCCAAGCGAAGCAGCCCTGGGAGCAGCCTGGCTACACTATTCCCGGGGGCGGCCCGCAGGATCCGGCCACCCAGGGGCTGACCTACTTTGGCCCGGTGAATGTCATGGTGCAGACCAAGGGCAATATGCCAGCGCAGCAGGTGATCATGGCAGCGGTGATCGATACCGCCCGGGTGGACTACGACACCGCACAGGTCATTGAGGCGCGCTATTTCCAGCGTCTGCTGCTGGATCAGGTGGCGCGCAACATGATGACCACGTTTTTTGTGCAGATGAATAAAATGGATGCCGGTGCTTCAAGGCCGGATGGCATCGAGAAGACCGAAGTGAAAAAGCTTGGCATCCTCGGTGCCGGGGTGATGGGCGGGGGAATTGCCTTTGCCGCCGCCAAGGTAGGCATCGACGTGGTTCTCAAAGACCTGAACCAGGACAACGCGGACAAGGGTAAGGCCTATGCCGTGGCTGCCTGCGATCGAAGCCGGCGCATCGACGAGGCGCAGGCGGAGCAGATACTGGCGCGCATCCATCCCACCGCCGAGGTAAGCGACCTGGCGGGCTGTGACCTGGTGATTGAAGCGGTCTTTGAAAACCGCGAGGTGAAAGCCATCGTTACCAGGGAAACCGAGGCGGTGCTGGGTGAATCAGCCATTTTCGCCACCAACACCTCGGCTCTGCCTATTACCGAGCTGGCGCAAGCCTCCGTGCGGCCACAGAACTTTATCGGCATGCATTTCTTTTCGCCCGCGGAGCGCATGCCCCTGGTGGAGATCATCACCGGGGCGCAGACCTCCGACGAGGCGCTGGCCCGGGCTTTTGACCTGACCCAGAAGCTGGGCAAGAAACCCATTGTGGTAAAGGATGCTCCGGGTTTCTTCACCACACGGGTGATCGGCCAAACCATTACCCAGGGGCAGCGCATGCTGGCTGAGGGTGTTAATCCCGCGATAATCGAAAATGCCGCTGCTTTTA
>Ga0316192_10002592_pt1 | contig 13219 bp, 10 predicted proteins | sample MerIslwburrow_MG_FD_204931 | JGI IMG/M metagenome (GOLD analysis project Ga0316192, IMG submission 204931) | Coastal sediment microbial communities from Maine, United States - Merrow Island worm burrow | ecosystem: Environmental > Aquatic > Marine > Coastal > Sediment | place: USA: Maine...
CTTGAACGAAAAACGCCTGATTCAGTATTTTTTGCTGGCCTGAAATGGAAAAAGCTTGCATAATCAACAACAAATGATTTCACTTAAGAGCCTGTCCGGTTTTTGGGGTCTATTTCTATCATAGCCGCGCTTCTCTATTGACTCCGGTTATTGTGTGTCGCACAAAATTTGCTTGGTCTGATAAGGTTTGTTTTCAAGAAAAAACAGGTCTTGAACAGGCGCGAAACCTGAATCAGTAAGTCGACGAGCCTTATTTTTTTTCGGGAGAGCGTTTTCATCTTGCAATTAAATGCTGAAAATTAGAAATTCAGACTTTTGGGGTCAGGCCGGAGATGATTAAGACTCCGAGTTGTGAATGATCTTTTTTTAAATCTTGAAAAGTGGAAATGATGGTTGACCAACTTGAACTCTTTTCAGGGGCAATCGAGCATAAACAGGCCGCTCTCGCCGCTTTGCAAAATTTTGAACTACAACAGGCGAAAACCGAGCTGCAAGTTGCCTATGGAATTGATCCGTATCTCGCCGATCTCGGCGTTCTGCAAAAAACGGTGGATGTTTTACTCCATTTCAAGCTTGACACAGGCAGCAGCCCGGCAAGGCTGGCGCAGGCCTGGCGCAGCGTCCGGCAGCCTGCCGCAGATTTGCCACATATTGCGCAGTCCATAATAGAGCCGTTAATTTGCGCCAGGGTGATCGAGCTGCTGCCAAAGCAATACACAGGCTTTGCAGACGCAGATGGAAATGTTTTACATGTCGGTTATTGTCATCAGGTTTTGCATCAATATGTAGCCGCTTATGAAAAGCTGCTGGATTATTTAACCGCGCATTCCGGTGAGGAGCATCCTGTTCTCTGGGGGGTTTTCGGCGACGTTTCCTACAAGCTGAATCATTTCGAAGAAAGCAATGGCGGTTATCTGCGGGCTTTGCTTATGGATCCGCAGGCGGTGGATCCGGGACGTTTTCAACATCCAGGATTGCAACGGATTTATAAGGAGTTGCAGGAGCAACATTCTGAACAAATTGCCCGCGCGCTGACTCCAATTCAAGGTTGGCTTGAGAATGTCTTGTCTATTCCACGCGGCAAGACCTGGTTGTCTCGCATGATTGACAAGAGTCGCTTAAAATCTGAGGCTGAGCCTTTGAGCTCTCTCACGCAGCGTTATCATCAATTTGCCCTTTGTCTTTACAGCGACCAGTCAGGTCTGCGCAGCGATATTGACTTTGATGCGCGCATTGAGATGCAAAAACTGGACGTAACTTTGTTCAATTCCTATTTAAAAGAAGTGGCGAAGCGAGCTGAAAAGAAAAGTCTTGGAAGATTTAAAAAACCCAAGAGATAACTTTCTCAAGTTTCGCAGAATATATTTGAGTTTACGTACAATGTGTATTGACTGAACTTGCCATCGATAATAGTTTGTGTTTATGACCTTTATATCAATAATTCCCAATATGTTCAAAATAGAAACTTATTAGGAGAGTAAACCTTGTTGAGCAATAATTTTTGCCACGGATTGCCATAAATTAAACACGGATTCTCTTTGTGTCGCCTAAGAATCCATACTCATCCGTGATAATCGGTCGCCAAATTATCTTTTGGCTTTTTCAACCCAGAGCTAAAAGCTCGAAACAGATGGCAACTTTTAATCCCATGGCTAAGCGACTGGAAATAGAAAACATATTTATCTTGTTATTGTTATTGAAGTTATGCAGACATTGACTCAGTAAGCAGAGTAACAAAAATAACGACTTAGCCACGTACGAAACTTGAGTAACTTTTTTTAACGTTTTAGCGGAATGTCCGTTGTAATGGATTTTGCTTTTTTATAACGCTTCAGCAATCCGAACACGGTCATCCTGAAAACCCTGAAATTTCATCGGTCTTGCAGTAAAAACGGATAGAGCGGGAGCGTAAGGGTTCAGGTCAAAATAATATTACCATAAAAATCTTGAATTATGAGTTCAGATGGAGTGGAAGGTGGCAAGTTTATTTCGATCAAATGCCTAAGCCGTTAAGAGAGTCGCCGTCAGACTATTGGTTCAAGGTTCGCTGAATCAATAGTCTGACGGCGTGCTCAGGGTTAATGTTCACAGTTTGCGCAGCGCGCCGTCGCCATTATTCCCAGCCTAAAATTGCATCAATTGTGTTGACGCTGATCGGGTGATAGGTTTTGCGCGCCTTGGCGTAAATCAATTTTGCCATGGGCAGCATATCAGGCGTTTCGGCCATCCTTTTATAAATTGGCTTGAGAAATTTTCTTCTTCCCACGGACATTAGAAAGTTTTCAATGGCGAGATAGGCGGGCTCATAATGATTGACAATCGATTTTTGCAGCCATTCGTTGGCAATTTCGGAATTGCCGCTTTTTGAAAAGCCAAAAGTGATATCAAGATCGCTCATTTGTTCCATACTCAATTTTTGCGGGAGATTTCTTAAAAAGTAGAGCCAATGATGCGTTGTCCAGTCGTTTGTTTGTAAGGATGAAGCCTGGTTGTGTGAAAGCCAGGCGGCTATTTCTGTTTTAACGCGCTCAAATTCCATCGATTTTGCGAGATTTACATTTTCCGGAATTCCTGAATCATAGATCCATTTTTCCAATTGCAACTGTTTGTCCAGTTTGCCGCCGGCTCCAATCAATTCGCGCCGTAAATATTGCAGAAAAACCGCTGAGGTCATCGGCTTGAAGGCGAATGTGTCGAAATAGCCGCGAAGAAAGCGATCCCAGGCTTCGCGACCGACAGCCTTTTCAACAGTTCGTAAAAAGAAATGTCCTTTGTCATAGGCGATGGTGGTGGTTCCTTCGTCCGGGTCGCGGCCATCCAGGTCAAGATGCAGGCGCGCGTCGGGATTGTCAGCGCCAAGCTCATTTATTTTATCTTCAAGGTCGCTAAAACTGAGCGAGGCCAGCATTTCGGCATAGGTTTTTCCGTAAACGGCTTCCATAATGCGATGCTCAAAATAGGTGGTAAAACCTTCATTCAGCCAAAAGTCATTCCAGTTGGCGTTGGTGACGAGGTTGCCTGACCAAGAATGAGCGAGTTCATGCGCCACGGTTGACACCAAAGATTTATCACCCGCCAGCAGGGTTGGCGTTAGAAAAGTCAGCCTTGGGTTTTCCATGCCGCCATACGGGAAGCTCGGCGGCAAGACAATCATGTCATAGCGTTCCCAGCGATAGGGGCCGTAGAGGTTTTCAGCGGCAGTCATCATCGATTCAGTGTCTTCAAATTCTTTGGCGGCTTTTTCAAGCAGGGCGGCTTCAGCGTAAACGCCGCTGCGCTCTCCAATTGCCTGAAATTGTAAATCTCCAACAGCGAGCGCAATCAGATAGGCCGGAATCGGTTGTTCCATTTCAAATTGATAGACGCCGTCGGCGCTTTTCTCCACCGGATTTGTAGCGCTCATAACAGCCATCAAATTTGCATCGGTTGCAATGCGAGCCGTGTAGGTGACGCGAACAGCGGGGCTGTCCTGGCAAGGCAGCCAGGTTCTGGCCAGAATTGGCTGTGATTGCGTGAATAGAAATGGATGTTTGCCGCCTGAAGTTTGCGCCGGGGTTAGCCATTGCAAGGCGCTTGCCTGCGTGGTCGCATATTTAACAGTGACCGTTTTTGTGGACGGGGTTATGGCGATAATCAGCGGCTGACCCAGGTAGTCGCCGCCCTTGCCAAGTCGATAGGCTGTGGGCGCGCCATCCGCCAGAACTTCAAAAATTTCCAGGTCGCGTGTGTCGAGGAAGAGGGAGTCGGTGGCGGTTTTGTTTTGCAGCGTCAACCTCGCCCTACCCGTAAGTTGTTTCTTGTCAAAGTCAATTTTGAGATCAAGATCAATGTTTTTAACCGCAACTTGATCTGGTCTGGCAAAGGAATGCGCATCTGAAAACTTTACGTCATAGTTTGAAGTTTGCTTCTGACATGAAAAGCAACAAATCAATATGAGGAACAACGCAATAAATGGTTTCTCAATAAGAAAGTTCATTTTGGATTCTCCGGTTTTAGCATCGGTAAATATAATTGGCAACAGTTGAAATGGCAACCTTAAATCGCGTTTATGAAATAAAAACGTCGCAATCGGCAAGATTCAAGGTTGCATCTCTGGACGGTATTCTTAAATTTCGCTATTCGGAATGAGGAACAATGATCTATAACGGCTATACCATCTATCGTCGCGCGCAGGCCATTGCTGAGGAATTGGCCTCGGAAATTATTGAGTTGCGCCGACATTTTCATCAATATCCTGAGTTGAGTTGGCAGGAGTATGAAACCGCCGCCCATTTAACCGGTATTTTGCGCGCCGAGGAGGTGCGGGTAACAGAGCGTGTTTGTGAAACCGGGTTGACTGCTGAAATTGGCGAGACGGCCGGGTCGGTCGTGGCTATTCGCGCTGATATGGACGCGCTTCCATTGCAGGATATCAAAAATGTTCCGTATGCGTCGAAAGTCGCAGGCGTTATTCATGCTTGCGGGCATGATTGTCACATGGCAATGGCAGTTGGCGTCGCTCAAATCTTGCGCCGTTTGCAGATAGATTTTCCGGGCAAGGTAAAATTTATTTTTCAGCCTTGCGAGGAGTCTGTGCCGTCGGGCGCTCATGAATTAGTAGAGGCTGGTGTTATGGATAATGTGGATGCGATTTTTGCGTTTCATGTTGATCCTGGCATTGAGTTTGGGAAGATTGGTTTGCGCAAGGGGCTGTTGACGGCGCACTGTTCGGAGTTTCACATCAAGATTGAAGGCAAGAGCGGTCATGCGGCGCGCCCTCATCTCGCTGTCGACACAGTTTTTATCGCCAACCAGGTGTTGAATATGCTGTACGATATTACAGGAGACCGGGAGCAACCGTTTATTCCTGCAGTATTGACCATTGGCAAAGTCAACGGCGGCCTCAAGTCCAATGTTATTCCCGACATTGTTGAAATTTCAGGCACAGTTCGCACCATTGACAAGCGTTCAACCGACAACATATTGGCCGCTATTTTACAACAAAGTCAAGGTCTGGTTGATGTTTTGGGCGGACGTTGTAATGTAGAATTCCCTCCGCCGGTTCCGGCAGTCAACAACAATGAAACCTTCGTTGAAATGATTCGTGACACAAGCGAGCGACTCGGCTTGCGGGAGCGCCTGGTAAATATTGAAAAAGTGAGCATGGGAGGCGAAGATTTTTCATGGTTTTTGAGCAAATCGCCGGGCGTGTTGGTGCGGTTAGGGGCTCATAAACGGGGCGAACCTGTCACCCATTTGCACACCAGCGCATTTGATATTGATGAAAGGGCGCTTCCTTTTGGCGCTTCATTAATGACAATGTTTGTCTTGAAATATTTATTGAAAGATCAGTTGCAATTTCCATCGTGACCTGGTTTTAAATCCACTTTATCTTTGCGTGAAAGCGAAAAAAAATAATATAGAGCAAGCCTTTGTCGAGGGGTTGAGCGAGAAAAAACTGATCCAAACGGGTGATTTTTGTCTAATCGCTGTCTCTGGCGGCGTGGATTCGGTGGTGATGCTCAATCTGTTTTTGGCGGCGCGCGAATCGCTCCAATTGAAATTAGGCGTTATTCACGTAAATCATAATTTACGCGGCGCTGAATCGGACGCAGATCAAGTGTTTGTTGAAGATTTGGCCAAGGCTAACGAGATAACATTTTTTTCAAAATCTGTTGATGTGCCTGTATTCGCAAAAGAGAGAAAACTGTCTATTGAAGAAGCGGCGAGATCCATGCGATATAGTTTTTTTGAGCAAACGCTCGCTGCAAGTGAGTATCAATACGTCGCGACCGGGCATACCAAAAATGACCAGGCGGAGACCCTGTTTGACCGATTTATGAGCGGCGCCGGGGCAAAAGGGTTGGCCGGCGTTCCGCTTAAAAGAGGTTGTTATATCCGTCCTTTAATTGGCTTTACGCGGACTGAAATTCAAAGCTACGCGGCGGTAAAAAAACTGTCTTGTCGTGAAGACAGTAGTAATCAGGATATAAGGTTTCGCAGGAATCGAATTCGCCATGAATTATTGCCTTATGTTTTGCAAAATTTTAACGCTGACATCATTGAGACATTATCGCGTTCTGCCGAAATATTCAGAGAAACAGAAGAGTTCCTGAAATATGTTGCCGCTGAGGCCTGCAACTCACTGATTTCAGGTTCAAATCCAAATGAAATAATTCTTGATATTGAAGGTTTTTTAGGCTATTATCCCCTGATTCGGAAGTATATTCTGTTTCATTGCTGCAGTCAACTCTCTCAAGATTTCCAGACGTTTAATCTTCGCAGACTGGACAGAGCATTAAAAATGATTTCCGACCGGAAGCCCGGCAAACGGATATACTTGTCATCTAATTTAGTTTTAATGATTGACCACGACGGTTTGGTTGTTGGAAATTTCAATACAAAATCAATGCCTCGTGTTGAAATAAGTTTAACGGGGAGCAATCATGTTCGATACCACTCTTATTTATTTACATGGAATGTTGTTGAGCGAGTGGATGTTTCCATTTTTAATCAGGGAGAGGACACAGCGTTTTTTGACTTTGATTCGATAGGTGGAAAAGTAGTCATTTCTGCAGTTCAGTCTGCCGAAAGTTTTTTCCCCATAAATTTTGGAAAAAGCAAAAAAATCTCGGATTATTTTGCTGACCGGAAAGTCCCCTTGCGAAAACGTCAATTAATTCCTGTCATACGGATAGACGATAAAGTTGTCTGGGTTTGCGGTTATCGTATGGATGACCGTTTTAAAGTGACAAAAAAGACAAAAAAAATTCTTCAGATGAACATAAAACAATTGAAATAAAATGTCTGAGCTAATTTCAGATTTCCTTACAGGGAAAAAGGAATTGTTGATTTCTGCTGAGGAAATTCAAAAGAAGATAAATGAGTTGGGCGGGGAAATATCGCGGGATTATAAAGGGTTATGCCCGATTGTAATTGGTGTTCTGAATGGCAGCTTTATTTTTTGTTCCGACCTTTTTCGAGCGATCAAAATTGACTGTGAAGTTGATTTTATAAAAATATCAAGTTACGGAAGCGCGATGGAAACTTCCGGTGAAGTTAAGCTGAAAAAAGATGTCGACGCTCACCTGAAAGATCGGCATGTCATTGTTGTGGAAGACATTGTTGATTCAGGTTACTCCGTTAAATATTTGAAAGAACGATTGGAGCGAGTGAAACCGAAGTCACTAAAATTTGTATCACTACTATTAAAAGAAGATACGGCCAGGGTTGAATATAAAATTGATTATCTGGGGTTTAGGATTCCAAACCGGTTTGTTGTTGGTTATGGCCTGGATTTTGATCAGAAACTGCGTAACTTGCCAGCCGTATATGTCATGGAATAGATAGAAGGAAAATTAATATTTTGAACGCTACTAACGAAAAGAAAACAAAAAAACGTATCAATCCCACGAATAAACAGCAAAGCAATAAAGAGGATAATAGTTTCCAGTGGCGCAAGGCCACAAGAACTTTGACGTTCTGGTTAATCATTATTCTGATATCAATTTGGATTTCACAACGTTTTAGTGTTGAAGAGCAAGGTGCAATGGAGATAAATTATTCCGAATTTATCGATCATCTTGAACAGAAGCATATTGAAGAAGCGATAGTGGAGGATAAGGAATTCCTCGGCAAGCTTCGCGATGACATTTCTGAGATTGACGGGCGCCAGCCCAATTACCAACGTTTTCGGGTGACGCTGCCTGAAGCCCCAAAGTCTGAACTGGCTGCGCAATGGATAAAAGATTACGGCGTTAATGTTGAGTTTAAAAAGATATCAAATGAGTGGTGGAATTATCTGATAAACATTTTGCCCTGGATTCTCTTTGGCGTGTTCTGGATTTTTATTCTGCGCAGAATGCAGGGCGGCGGGCCGAAGGGCATTTTTTCATTCGGCAAGTCGCGCGCCAAATTATTGACTGAAAATCAAACAAAAGTCACTTTTAACGATGTTGCTGGCGCAGATGAAGCAAAGCAGGAGCTTGGAGAAATTATTGATTTCCTCAAAGATCCGGACAAATTTCAAAAACTCGGTGGAAAAATTCCTAAAGGGGCGTTGCTTTTAGGCCCTCCCGGAACAGGAAAGACTTTGCTCGCAAAAGCAGTGGCCGGAGAAGCTTCCGTGCCGTTTTTTAGCATGTCAGGCGCCGACTTTGTTGAGATGTTTGTTGGCGTTGGCGCCTCGCGAGTGCGCGATCTATTTGAGCAGGGCAAGAAAAGCGCCCCGTGCATAATCTTTATAGATGAAGTGGATGCGGTCGGTCGTCATCGCGGCGCAGGCCTTGGCGGTGGACATGATGAGCGGGAACAAACACTGAACCAACTTTTAGTGGAAATGGATGGCTTCGATTCAAATGAGGGCGTCATTTTGATAGCCGCCACAAATCGTCCTGATGTGCTGGATAAGGCATTGTTGCGTCCGGGTCGGTTTGATCGGCAAATCGTCGTCGATCGTCCGGATGTTCGCGGACGTGAAGGCATCTTGAAAGTGCATGTAAAAAGTATTCCCCTATCAAAAAATGTCGACCTGTCAGTCATTGCAAAAGGCACGCCCGGGTTTTCCGGCGCAGATTTGGCCAGCTTGGTGAATGAAGCCGCCCTTTTAGCGGCTCGTTATAACAAGAAAGTAGTCGAAATGGATGATTTTGAATACGCCAAAGACAAAGTGTTGATGGGCGCGGAAAGAAAAAGTATGCTCATTACCGAGGATGAAAAAAAGCTAACCGCCTATCATGAAGCCGGCCACGTGCTTGTCGCCAAGTTCACGCCTGGCAGCGACCCTATCCATAAAGTAACGATTATTCCACGCGGACGAGCCTTGGGTGTAACCACCACTTTGCCTATTGACGAAAAACATAATTATTCCAAGGAATTTTGTGAAGGTATGTTGGTTCATCTCCTTGGTGGTCGCGCGGCGGAACTCATTGTTTTTAAAGAATTGACAACCGGGGCGGGAAATGATATTGAGCGATGCACAGCTCTTGCCCGGAAAATGGTCTGCGAGTGGGGAATGAGCGAGAAGCTTGGTCCGGTAACTTTTGGCAAAAAGGATGAGGAAGTATTCCTGGGTCATGAAATTGCCCGCCATCAGGATTACAGTGAAAAAACCTCTGAACTCATTGATTCCGAGATTCGAGGCATCGTTGAATCTGCAGAGAAAAGGGCGCTGTCTATCGTTGAAGAGCATGTCGATCAATTGCATGCCTTATCAAAAGCTCTGCTGGAACGTGAAATGCTTGACGGGGTTGAAATTGAAAGTGTGATGAATGGTGAGGAATTGGCGCCGCTTGAACCTAAAAAAGGCGTGCGCAAAACAAAAAAATCAGATAAAAAAGATTCCGAGTTTGCAGAAACCGCGTAGGCTGGATTTTCGATAAAAGCAGTATTTTTTTGCAAGGAGCCAACTTTTTTGTTTGGCTCTTTTGCGTTGTGTGCATTTGAAATCAGCGTAGGTAGATTTTTTTTGATAAATGTGCGTCCTGCCGGGTCAATGTGCTTTTTCCCGATGCGTTTTTGGATGAAATTATTTTCAGAGAAAGGCGCAAATTATTGAAGGCGCTTTTCCGTTTTTGAATGTGTCTGATTTTTTTACCCGATGTTTTAATTTTTTCTTTTAAGGAAGAATATCTTCCCGCAATCGTTTTTTGAACTTACCTTTTTGAGCGGATGAATCGATCCAGTCTAACTAACACACCTTTGGTTCAATATGGCTGGCGTTATTGAAAATTGTAACTGGCTGAAGCGCGTCCATATTATGGGCGTGATAAATTGTACGCCCGATTCATTTTTTCAGTCGAGTCGTGCGAAAACGATTGACGCCGCCATAAAAAAAGCTGAGGAAATGAGCGCCAGCGGCGCCGATCTTCTGGATATTGGCGGTGAATCATCACGACCAGGCTCGGAACCGACCTCTGTTGAAGAAGAGTTAGGGCGCGTTATACCGGTTGTGGAAGCCGTTGCAAAGCGCGCCGCTCTGCCCATTTCAGTCGATACCTACAAAGCCGAAGTTGCCCGTCAGGCCTTACAGGCTGGCGCAAGCATGATTAATGATATTAGCGCGCTTACTTTTGATCCTGATATGCTTGGCGTTCTGAGCCTGTCAAAAGCAGGCGTTGTTCTAATGCACACCAAAGGTCGCCCGAAAGAAATGCAAAAGAATCCGGTCTATAGAAACCTGCTGGAGGAAATTCATCAATTTTTGTTCAGGCAGATCGCGCTGTTAGAGCAGGCCGGCGTCACACGCGACAAAATTATTATTGATCCAGGCATTGGATTCGGTAAGTCGATAGACGATAACTATAGAATTATTAATAATCTAAAGAAATTCAAGTCACTGGGTTGCCCGCTTCTTGTTGGTCTGTCACGAAAGTCATTTATTCAAAAAGTTCTTCAACTGAACTCTGAAGATTGTCTTGAAGGCACAATAGCAATGAATAGTGTGGCAATTATGAATGGCGCCAATATACTTCGCGTTCATGATGTGAAGGAGGCAAAGCGAGCTGCGTTAGTGTGTGATTATTTGAAAAAAATAAAAAATGTCGAGGCGGGCGATGTTGGATAAGTTTACACTTTTTCAAATCGGGTTTGTAAAAGTCAGCATTGTTGATATTCTGGATATCCTGTTTATCTCCGTTGTTTTGTATAAGCTATATTACTTTATTCGCGGCTCGCGCGCCGCGCAAATGTTTGTTGGCCTTGTCTTGATTTTGTTTGTGTCGCTGTTGACCCGTCTGTTTAACATGGCTGGCATGACCTGGATTTTTGATAATCTCAAAACAGTTTGGGTAATTGCATTTGTGATTATTTTTCAGCCTGAATTGCGTCGGATGCTCATCTTTGTCGGACAAAGCAGAGTGATCCGTTATTTTGTAAAAGTATCAAGCGGCAGAACTTTTGATGAAGTGATAAAAGCGATTGCAGAGCTGTCAAATCGTCGGTTTGGCGGGTTGATTGTGGTGACTCGCGACACCGGTGTTAAAGCCATTCTGGAGACCGGGATTTCCGTAAGGGGTGAAGTCTCCGCGCAGCTTATTTGCGCCATTTTTAATCCGAAATCCCCGTTGCATGACGGCGCAATTGTCATTCAAAATGATATTATTGAAGCCGCCAAATGCCTGCTCCCCTTAAGTCAGGATAGCAATATTGATTCTCATCTTGGAACTCGCCACAGAGCTGCTGTGGGTCTTGCCGAGGAAACGGACGCCTTAATTGTGGTTGTTTCTGAAGAGACCGGACAAATTTCAGTTGCAAAAGATGGCAGGCTTATCCAGGATTTGGACAAAGCCGGAGTCAGGAATATTCTTGAGGATGCCTTCCGACTAGACAGGAGAAAAAGTGAAGGTTAAAATAGTAGTTTATTTTGCCCTCTCTTTTCTTTCCGCCACCATCGCAAAGCCCCATGATATCAATACAAGTTATACCGAACTGTCCATCTTGCCGGATGAGCAGAAACTTGTTGTCAATTTGACTCTTGACGTTTCGGATCTAAGTAAGCTTTTCCAGCTTGACTTCAATGAGGACAGCAGTGTCGCCAAAAAGATTTTCTTGGGTCATCGCGAGAAAATTATACGTTTTTACAGCGATAAACTTTTGGTTGTCGCTTTGAATGATACGGTTGTATTTACGAAGCGAGCTGTAGATTTATTTGAAGATAAGTCGGGCAATAAATTTGTTCGACTGACTAATATTGCCCCTCTTTCCGAAATTCCCTGGTCGCTTGAGCTTTCGGTGGACATCTTTTCTGAAATGAATCCATTCCACAAAAATCTGGTGAAAATTGAACATGCCGGTGAAGTTCAACAAGCCATTCTTACCCGCTCGCTGCATCGACAACGCTTTTTATTTTCCGGACAGGGCATTCCTTTTTTGAGCAAATTTTATCAATTTTTAAAACTGGGCGGCGAGCATATATTTTTGGGTTATGACCACATTTTGTTTTTGCTTGCTCTGATTTTAATTGGCGGCAGTTTTGGCAGCATTTTGAAAATTGTTACTGCATTCACGCTTGCGCACAGTGTGACGCTTTCATTGGCAGCTTTGAATATCATGCTGTTGCCCGGCAAACTGGTTGAAGCGACAATTGCCTTGAGCATTATCTATATTGCCGTTGAGAATTTTATTGTTTCGGAGAACAACCAACGTTGGATTATTACATTTATATTTGGCTTGATGCATGGTTTTGGGTTTGCTCGTGTTGTGTCAGGTTTGGGCTTGCCAATAGACGGCATGGCGATTTCGCTTTTTGCGTTTAATGTCGGCGTTGAATTAGGCCAGCTTCTGATCCTGGCGGCGTTATACCCGCTAATCATCCTGATTTCAAAATCAGCAAATCGACGTGGAATTGTCAGGGCGCTTTCTTCGGTGATTCTTGTATTCGGTTTAGTCTGGTTCATCGAAAGAGTTTTTGAAGTCGAAATTCCGCTTATTTAGATGTGTTCAAAATGTTGTGGAGACAATGATGGAGGACGCTCCATCAAAGTTGACTATAACTTTCTTTACAAAGTAACCAATTATTTTGGAGTTAGAATGAAAGCAAAGAAAACAATCGCGCTTGTCGCCCATGACAATAGAAAGAAGATTTGATTGAATGGATTGAGTGGAATTTTGAAATTTTGCACGGCCATTCATTGGTTTGCACCGGAACAACCGGCAAATTGGCTGAAAAGGCGATCAACCAAAAGTTGCAGGAGACGAATAGAGACAACCATGCAAAGAACGATCTACACTTATTGAAGTCAGGACCTTTAGGCGGTGACCAGCAGTTAGGCGCTCTGATAACAGAGGGTAAAATTGATTTGATTATATTCTTGTGGGATCCAATGAACCCGCAGCCTCATGATGTGGATGTAAAAGCGTTATTGAGAATTGCAGTTGTTTATAACATTCCGATGGCCTGCAATCGAGCAACCGCTGACTTTTTGATTTCTTCCCCTCTGCTGAATGAGGAGTACAAGCCAATTATGACAGATTACACCCAGTATATTCAAAGACATGTTCAAAATGTTTGACCCTGTCCTATGCGCTAAATATAAAACCATCCAGACCACAAAGCAGCGTTCTCTGAGAACATGTTTTGGACTTTTTGCCAACTGCTTTATAACGTATGTTATGTATGACTCTGTTGATTTAATGCAAACCCACATCATAACTTCATTAAAGTAAATAGTTTGTATTGATTTTTATGTTTGGTTTTTTAAAATAGATTCACTATGTTATCTACTTAATAATTAAGCAGATA
>Ga0316192_10002595_pt1 | contig 13211 bp, 11 predicted proteins | sample MerIslwburrow_MG_FD_204931 | JGI IMG/M metagenome (GOLD analysis project Ga0316192, IMG submission 204931) | Coastal sediment microbial communities from Maine, United States - Merrow Island worm burrow | ecosystem: Environmental > Aquatic > Marine > Coastal > Sediment | place: USA: Maine...
TAGAGAATTGGATGACACCTTTGGATTGACGGAAAATATGGAGGACATATTTTTTGATCCTCGCATAGGCAAAAATAAACAGCATGACCTGAAGTCATTATTTCGTCAATCAGTTTTTGGACGGCTTGCAGGATATGAAGATACCAATGACGCCGAGAGACTGCGGGTGGACCCTGCGATGAGACAGGTCGTTGGAGGGAGAGGCAAGAAAGCTTTATTGGCATCGACAAGCAAATGAGTCGATTTGAAACTGAGATTTTGACCAATAAAGAAAACCTCAAAGTACTTGAAGAATTGTCAGGAAATTGGGTGGAGAAAATCACAGAGCGTACAGGTTTGAAAGAATTGATTTTAGATATGGATAGCTCAGTAAGTCCCACCTATGGAAATCAAGATGGCTCAAAATACAATGGTCACTTTGGATGTTCTTGCTATCATCCGCTTTTTTGTTTCAATCAATACGGTGATTTATTGGGAAGCTTACTCAGAGAAGGCAATGTTTACAGTTCGACAGATTGGGAAAAACAGTTGCTGCCGATTATGGAAAGGTACAATCATTTGAAAATTCCCAAGTATTTTAGAGGAGATGCTGCGTTTGGCAAGCCAGAGATTTATGCGGCACTAGAGAAAGAAGATTATCAGTATGCCATTCGTCTCAAATCAAATAACAAACTCGTTGAACAGATTGCACACTTGTTGACACGCCCAGTGGGACGGCCATCGACAAAACCTTTGGTCTTATATCACAGCTTCTATTATTACCCGAGTACGTGGAAACGAGCTTATATGGGAAATGCGGGTTAAAAAAGGTGTAAATGATGTTTTAAAGTTAGATATGATTTTCTGGAGTTAGTTTTTTTAATAGGATGGCTTTTGGAGGACTTTGATTTAGAAATAAAAATTGCTTTATTGAATTGGGCGAAAATCTACAGAGCTTGTTATAAATATGTACATCAAGTATACTAATTTTGATAGCTATGCATTAAAAGGAGTTGTCATTATGAATAAAAAGAAATTGTTTTTTATAATTCAAATATTATTTGTTTTTTTTCCGGTTATTGCAGAAGATGAGCAAGAACAAGAAATATTGGCTGCATTTTTAAAAACTCCGTCTTTTGTAAATCTTACTAAAGATACGAGCTTAGTATTTAAACTGAATGAAAATTGGATGATACTCAAAGGAGAGGTTAACGGTAAAAGTGGCAATTTTATCTTTGATACAGGTGCTAATTACACAGTTTTAGCCTCAGAATTTATTAAGAAAAATGCTTGGGATAATAAAGTCATTTCACCTAAAATTATTAATGTAAAAGTGATGAAATTAAATAAATTCAAGATTGATCAAAAGTTAGAGGTTAATGACATTTATGTGGGTGTGATTTCCATGCAACACCTATCAGATTTAACAAACTGCAGTGTAGATGGCATTATTGGCGTTAATCTGATGAAGACAACACCATTTACTATCAAATACAATGATAAAAAAATCATTTTTCACAGTAAAAATAATAAAGAAAATAGAACGCCTATTGACCTGAGATTTGAGAACAATAGAATTTTTGTGACGCTAAAGATCAATGGGAAGAAAGTCGAATTTAACATTGATAGTGGTGCGACATCTACATCAATTCTTAAAAAGGATTACACAGGTAAATCAAAAAAAATCGGAAGAAAAATGGTTGTAGATATTAATGGTATAAATAGAGAAGTTGATCACATTGTTGCAATTCCTAAAAGTATTTTTATTGGCAAGTATAAAATAAATCTCAAAACCATATATGTAAGATATGTAGATGATACTGAATGGGGTGGAGCCAAGGGAGAACCAGTAAACCTTTTAGGTATCAGTTTTCTTAAACTTTTTGACCTAACAATAGATCTTTCAAATAATAAGCTTTATTTGACTCCAGTTGTAGAAAAGCCGAATGCTCGTCCCGTACGATAATTGACCGACACGAAAATTTTACAAAAACGCATTTTGAAAAATTAAACCAGAAGAGTAAGATTTTTGGAAGAGCTGTTTTCCAAAGCTTAACTTTCTTGTCCCAGAGTAAATTTTAAGCTCTGTTAAAAACCTCTGGGCAAAAAACACCAAAGAAACATCGCAAATCCAAGTTGAGTTATAATCCAAATTTTCCCAAGCATTTCTCAAATCTTGAATACTGCTAATAGGTTCGGTTTCAGGATGTCCATAATCAATGATCTCTAAAATCAAAGCGCATACACTATCTTTCTTAAAATCTTCATAACTCACATAATAAGGGTTTCCAAATCCGCTATAAGGGATATGCAAAATTAGATTACTCAAGTTGACTGACTTTTTCACGCCGCAATGAGCAAGCGATCGAGTTCTTTGATCATAGAATCCGGCTCCTTAAGGTTAATAAAAAAAATAGAACGGTATTGCTAGATGGCAATGTATTTGTGAATCAAGCGCAGATGGACGGTGATAACAGTTACCTTATAGCAGCAGAGGATCATTTGTTGTCAGCGGCATATAAAATGGACTCCGCATCTTCCAATGGATTGTTAGACAATCCCATAAAAACATCATTGATTGTTAATTCATCACTTAAGTTTGTGTCAGTTGCTGATAAAAAGTAGTCGCCATTTCTTTAAGTCCTCTTAGATCCAATTTTCCTGTACCTAGTAAAGGTAGTGCTTCCACTTTGATGAAGTTGTTGGGATTGGGAATGAAGATGTTGGGTAGCCCCATAGTTTTTAGAGTATCGATGATGTCACTTATCTCATGTGTGTAATTGTGCACAATCACAATTTTTTCACCTTTTTTCTCATCGGGGACAGCAGTAACGGCAAAGGTTTGTTCTGTGAGATCAGCCGCTTGATGCAGGGCATCTTCTATCGCGCCATGGGGGACCATCTCACCACCAATTTTAGAAAACCGTGTGAGTCGTCCAGTAATTTTTAAAAAACCATCTTCATCAAGTAAGCCTATGTCACCTGTGACATACCAACCATTACGGATCACTTTTTGAGTGAGGGTAGGCTTCCCCAAATAACCTTTCATCACATTGGGTCCTTTGACCAAGATCATTCCTTCTGTGTCACTGCCTTGATCTTCAAAGGTGTCGGGGTCCACGATGGAGATAGATACTCCAGGTAAGGGTTGACCTACAAAACCACGTCGTGAACCAGGTTGATAAAAACCTGCACTACGAAAATCTGTGGTACCCATAGCGATGGCAGGGGAGCATTCGGTACTGCCGTAACCTTCCAAGGGACGAATGCCAAAGTGGTCTTCAAACGCTTGAGCCATTCGCTCAGGAAATTTTTCAGCTCCTGCAATCACCATACGCAATGAACCAAATTGAGCAGGAGTAACACGTCTCAAGTACAGCTGTAAAAAAGTAGGTGTGGCCAATAACATGGTGATACGGTAAGACTGTACCAGTTCGCCTATACGGGCAGCATCTACAGGATTAGGGTGAAAGACAATGCCGACACCGTGGTGACAGGCGTACCACATGGCCATATAGCCAAAAGAATGGAACAGGGGTAAGATGCCAAGGAGGCGATCATTATGTTGTGCACGAAAGTTTTGATCGGCAGCTTCACAATTAGAGGCAATGTTGTAATGTGTGAGCATCACTCCTTTAGGTTCTGAGGTGGAACCGCTAGAAAAAATGATTGTGGCCACATCATCCACATCCACAGGGCGAGTAGCACCGCAGTGGTTTTCCATTTTTTTGACAGAGGCGAAAAGAGCCAGAATCAGAGATTTGTATTTGTCTGCCTTGCTGATATTTTTCATTATCTCATCAATGTAAATAACGTTAAGTGTGTCGGGCAATTCAATATTGAGTGCGTCGAGAAATTCTCTGCTGCTGACCACGCTACTGAGGCCCGCTTGTTTTGCGGCGGATAGTAGGCCCGTCATGCCGGTACTGTAGTTGAGATTAACAGAAGTTTTACCTGACATCGAACAAGCAATGTTTGTGAGGGCAGAGCCCACGGAAGGGGGCAATAAAATTCCTACGTGGTCTTGGCCTTCCCAGTTTTTGATGAGAGCGTGTCCTAGAGAAAGTGCAGCGGTTAAAGATTTGATGCGATTAAGCCGCGGAATTTTGCCATCTGCAAAGGCCAAATCCAACATGTGACTGCGCCGAAAGATGGGTGATTTGCGAGAACTTTGTATGAATTTGACATGCAAGGGTTTGATATCGTTTTTTCTTAAGACCCAAGCTTCCTGTCCCAAGTCATGTATTTTTTTTCTGACAACGGAGACAGGTGTTTCAGCAGGTAAAGGGCTGCCGTAAGAAACCGTCACAGGATAGGGGATGCGATCAGGTAGTTTGGAAAGATAGCCACCACCTTGGTGACTAAAAATACTACCCCATACACGGTCTAAATGAACGGGAATAATGGGGATGTTTTTCCCCTTAACCAAACGTTCCATACCTCTTTGGAAGGGCTGCATCATTCCTGTGCGAGTGATTTGCCCTTCAGCAAAGATACATACCACTTCTCCCTGATCTAAATATTTCCCAGCGTCTTGTAAGGCACGTATCACCACGCGTGGTCCACCTGATGAAGAGATGGGAACAGCGCCTAAAAGCTTCATGATGGGGCGCAGTAAAGGGTAGTGGAAAAAACCTGAATCTACCAGAAAACGTACAGGTCGATCTACTGTTGCCAAAATGTATAACCCGTCCGTGAGAGTTACGTGGTTGGGTACTAATAAGGCACCTCCTGTTTCAGGAACATTGTTAGGTCGGTTGCATTTGATCGTGTAAATACTATGAGTGAGTATAAGAAGAAAACAACGGAAGAGGGCTTGAGGCAAAAGTTTCAATGCCCAAATCATTCCGGCAAGAGTCATTAAGGCAATGGTCACAAAAATACCTTCAGTGGTAACACCTTTGTTGGCGAGAGTCGTGCCGATAAGTGAGCCAATTAAGGTGCCAGTTATGATGAAGATATTAGAAAGTGCAATCACGGCACCACGGCATTCTTTTGGAGATTGCCACTGTAGTAAAGACTGCAAGGGAACAATCAATAAACCACTTGCCACACCAATGAGCAGCATCAACCCATCGATAATAAACATGGAAGTACGCTGTGAATAAGAGGCAAGATCGAAGAAACCAAAAATACAGGAAAACAATGCCAAGCCAATGGCCCCTAGAGGGATAATGCCCATCTCCACTCTATTATTTGAAAATTTTGCAGCAAGTAAACATCCCAATACAATACCAATACCGCAAGCGGCCATGGGCAGAGAAGATAAACTGTCTGAAAGCCCTAAGTTGTTTTTAGCAAAAACAGAGACATTTTGAATCAATAAACTCGCAATAGTATAAAAGAAAGAAAGACCGAGTATGGTTAGTCGTAACACTTTATTGCTTTTCATTGCATAGCAAGATTCTTTAAAGGCCGCCATAAAATCTGAATTAGCCTCTGCACGAGCTGCGGGGACTTTAGGGACACGTAAAGAAGCTATAAAACCAACGATGGCACATACCGTAAGGAAGAGAGCCCCCTTCCACGCAGTACCTTCAGCGTCTCCTTTGAGCCAGCCGCCCACAGCAGATCCTGAAATAATAGCCAACATGGTTAATAATTCAATGAGGGCATTGGTTTTGGTGAGTTGTCGATGGGGGAGAACTTCAGGAATAATGCCATATTTTGCAGGACTAAAAACACCGCTTTGCAAACCCATTAACCCCAAAATCACAAATCCCCAGGCACCTCCATTGGGATTGTGAAAAAGAAAAAAAGTAGCAGCAGCCATAAAAATAATTTCAGAAAATTTCATGGTGACAATCAAAGTTCTCTTGCTGAATTTGTCTGCAATATAAGCAGCGGGTAGACAGACAAATATCATGGGTAGCGAGAAAGCTAGAATAGCTAGAGTCATTTTTTCTTGCATCACATTGCCTGAGGCGTTAGAGACTCCATGGATGGCGAGGAAGACTAACATCCATCTAAAAGCGAGATCATTAAAAGCTCCCGTGAATTGACAGATCATTAAACCCATAAGTGATTTGTTTTCTTTTCTGTCCATTTCACACTCCTACATTTGTCACAGATAAGATAGTATATACTAACATGTTGACAAAGTCAAACAACATGCTTGTTTATTTTGGTCTAAAAAACGTAAAAATTCCTTATAAATAGATTTTTTCCTTATAATTATTTTAATTTACTATGGAAAGATTTGTGAAATGAAAAAGTTGTTGAGATGTTTGAACGTTATGGCGACCGTGTTGATATTTACATCGTTTTCTTGCGGTGCTTCTAATGACATAGTCAAAAAACCTATGAATATCCTATTGATTACGGCGGATGATTTGAATGCGGATTCATTAGGTTGTTACGGTTGTCCCGTTGCGGAGATCTCACCTAACATTGACAAATTTTCTTCAGGAGCTCTTCGTTTTGAAAATGCACATGTCACTGTAGCTATCTGCCAACCTAGCAGGGGCGTTCTTGCAACGGGATTGTATCCTCACCACAGCGGCATTATGGGTTTTATGCATACTCAAAAAAATATCCCAACGATTATGGAAACCTTAGGTGATAAAAAATACCTGACGGGAGTTGTGGGCAAAGTCGATCATTCAACCCCTAAAGCTGATTACAAATGGGATTTTGCCCATTATCGAAATGAACTGGGTGATGGTCGAAGCCCTCAAAAATATTATAAATTCTGCACAGAATTTTTCAAAAAGTGTCGTGATGAAAATAAACCCTTTTACTTCATGGTCAATTCACATGACCCACATCGTCCCTTTCACATCACCAAGCAAAAGTTAACCAAACAGATAGAGAACCCTTCCAGACAATATCAACCTAAAGAAGTTGAGGTCCCAGGTTTTTTACCTGACCTGAAGGGAGTACGTGATGAAATGAGTTACTACTTTAACTCGGTTAAGCGTTTGGATGATACGTTCGCCAAAATCATGCAGGCTTTGGAAGAAAGCGGTTTTGCGGATAACACAGCCGTGTTTTTTTTGTCTGATAATGGAATAGCCGTTCCATTTGCTAAATGTAACGCCTATCTGAGCAGCACACGTACGCCTTTACTTGTACGAGTCCCTGGTGCTTCAAAAGGTATTGTGGATAAAGATCATTTTGTTTCAGGGATTGATTTCTTTCCAACAGTGTTAGACATTTTGGGTTTGAAGGCTATTGAGAGTCTAGATGGTGAATCTTTTTTACCATTGTTACATGGTCAAACTCAAAAGAATAGAGACAAAGTTTTCACACAAATCGATAGCAAAGCGGGGCATGCTGCCGTTCCCATGCGTTGTGTGCAAGACAGACAATTTGGTTATATTTTCAATGCGTGGTCAAAAGGAGATCACTACTACCGCAACGCCAACGAAGGTTTGTCTATGAAGGCGATGCAAGAGGCTGCCAAAACTAATCCAGAGATTGCTGCACGTGTTAAACTATTTCGTTATCGTGTTCCTCAAGAGTTGTATGATTTAAAAAATGATCCAGATTGCTTGCATAATTTAATTGATAATCCTAAATACCGCCAACAACTTATTCAAAAACAAAAAGAATTAGAAGAATGGATGATCAACACAAAAGATCCACTGCTAGCGTCATTTAATAAAAGAAGTAATCCTAAAGAAATGTTTGATGCGGCTTCTGAAGTGGAAGCTTACAGTGGCCTAAAAAAAGGCTCTAAAGTGAGTAAAAAGAAAAGGAAATCTAAAAAGTAAAACTAGATCTCTAATTCACTTTCAGTTGATCAATTCATTCTTGTGACTCATATTCTTTGCGGAGTTTTTCATAAATTTTTTCAGTTCTTTTACGCTCTTTATCTGATCCTGCAATTGTCATAGATGTCCCAGGTTTTTTAAACTTTCCACCTAACTCTACATTCGGGAATGGAAAGACCCGGTCTGCCACAGCAACAAAAGATCTCATTGAAAAAGGGCTTTTTGGCATTTTTTTCATAACATGCCACCAATGATAATAAGCCCAATCTTTTACTTTATCATCTTTTTGCATATAGCAGGCAACTCCTGTTTGAAAATGCAATTCAGCTAAGCGTTCACAGGTTGGGTTTTTTAATATAAATTGATTGAGATACTCTCTCGCTTTTGTATATTCCTTATTACCTATTAACCTATGAGCCGTTTCTACAGCAACATCATCGAAAAATAGAAATTTATTTTTTGGATCTAGTTCTTTTAATTGAGATAAAAATTCCTCTGACGATTTCCAATCTTTTTGATAACGGGATATTCGTGCCATATTATGAAGTGATTGCAGTGATTCAAGAGATATAGTTTGTTTTTCGGTGGCTTGTAAGTACATTTTCTTTGCATCTTCGTATAAACCTAATGTTTCGTATAGTTTTCCGGCTTCATACAAATTTTTAGTAGTTGGACTTTCTTTCGCTTTATCTAAAATTTTCTTGTCATCTTTTATATAAGAATCTAGGTAATCATGTTTTTTAAGAATTTCAACTAATTTTGTGAAAAACACATTTTTGTACATTAGATCTATTTGATTTATTTTTCCAAGAAGTTTCTTTCCTCCCGGCGATAAGATCAATACGGGTGGGATTCCAGTTTTTAATTCTGACTTAGTCACAAATTTATTGTGAACTTTCAAAGCTTCTTCGTCATAGCCATACGACCGCCGACCTTGTTTTCTGAAACAAAAGTAAAAACAGACCATCTTACTATTGACCAATTCTATAATTCTTTTCTCTGAAAAGGCACCGCCTCTCAATAAATCACCGCCTGGTCAACATTGACCTTTGGCAATGTCTGCAGCCGCAACTTTATCAACAATTTGACCGACGCCTTTAATAATCATGATCTTATTTTCTTCAAGAGATTTTTTGATGGCTTCTTTAAATTGACCTGCCATATATGATTTCAGAATAGTATCTTTTTCAAGTGATTGAATTTCCTGATCTTTTTCATAAGTGTTAGATTGAATTTCCTGATCTTTTTCATGAGTGTTACATTGAATTTCCTGCTCTTCTCCGTACGTGTTGCACGAAACTAATGTAATTAAAACTACTAACAAATATTTTTCTATTTTAGTCTTCATTTTTTTCATAGTCTTTACCTTTTCATACAATTTAATGACATATCATATATGTTTCACAGACAGATTTATAGTAAATTCTAATAAGGATAAAAAACATGCTTTGTCACGATTAATTTACGAGCTATCTCCATAAAGTATTCATCAGTTAATATTGGATGCAGACGTTTATGTAGAAGACCATTTTAATGTTAAGTTGAAAAATGGACAAATACAATTGAATACTGAATTATTTGAGGATTCGACATAATTCTACCAAGTAAAAACGTTGATTTCTAAACAAAAAAAGCACTACAAGCCGATGAGGTGTTTGCGAAAACATTTCAAAAGAAGGAGTGCAATATGCAAGGTCGCGATTTAATTTCAGCATCAATTATTGCAGTCGACAAGAGCCTAGATCATGCACGAGGCCATTGTGGCACAAAAAACATCGCCTTCTTGGATTCATCCCTAAAAACTTAGAGGCGTAGACACCGATTCAAAATAGGGATTATCACCTTATTACCGCTGGGTACAAGGCTATGCTCAACGCCTCAATTATTTGTCTTGTTCGATTCTTAGCATTCCCAGATGAAAGTTTTGCTATAATTCAATCGAAATATTAAGATATTTACTCAGCAAGGAACGTGATGTGACAAAACATTTTTCAAGAAGAAGTCTTTTCAAGACAGGGACAGTTGGCTTTGCTTCATTGAGTGGATTGTTTGCATTTCCTACAGAGTCAAGCGGTAGTGAAAATTTATATACGAACTTGTTGTTTGAAGAAACAAAAAAAATGTTAACCGAAGATAATATCTTAGGCCCTTTTTATCGAAATTCCGCACCAATACGTGCAAAAGTTACACCTCCTAATGAACCTGGTGATACCCTATTGATTAAAGGTTGTGTTTATGGTCTTGACACGCAAAAACCTCTTGGCCAAGCAGTTATTGATATTTGGCAAGCTGACCATAAAGGTCATTACGACAACGATGATCCCAAAAAACTTCCTGCTGAAAATTTTTTCAAAAATAGAGTGCGCATCATTACAGATACAAATGGTAGATATGAATATGAAACCATTAAGCCTGGGCCTTATAAAATTGGAAAAAATAAATGGCGTCCAAGCCACATTCACTATCTTGTGCAGAGAAAAGGTTATAAGAAATTGATCACCCAATTGTATTTTAAAGGTGATGCTAATAATGCCACGGATCAGTTTATTAAAAAGTCACTGATTGTGGACATGAAAAAAATAAAAACAGATGACGGTATATATGAAGAAGGTCATTTTGACATTGTTCTGGGTGTTTGAAATTTACGTACTTTAAATTTTTAATGTTATTTGAGTTTTAAGGTGAAACAAGCTCCATGCCCGGGGGCAGGGCTGTAGCTAAGATCTCCACCCATTTCTTTAGCAAATTGTTTGCAGAGAGCCAAACCAAGGCCGATACCAGGTTGGGTGAGGGCAGCTTCATTGACAGATTTTGAGAAGGGTTTGAAAAGCTTTTCTGTATTTTGAATACCAGGTCCTCGATCTCTTACACTGATATGCGTTTCTGATGTTTGTTGGGTGAAAGTGAGGTCGATAAGGGTGTTGCTGCTGCTAGAGGCGTATTTGCAGGCGTTATCTATGAGGTTGAATAATATGTGTTCGATTCCGGCAAGATCAGCAAAAATGATTGTGTCCATTGATTTTTTATCGTAGATCACATTTAAAGTCATGTTGTCTTTGTTGCAGCGACTTTCTAAACTTTCCAAACAACGGTCCAAAATTTTTGAAAGCATAAAGCTTTCGTGGGTGGTTGAGGAGTTGATTTTTTCAAGACGTGAATAGGCCAATACATTTTCTACCATATGACTTAGTCGATCTGTTTCAGTGCTCATGGTTTGAAGGTAATTGTTGGTTTTGTCTTTACTAAGTTTACCGTTTAATAAAATATCAGTGTACATACGAAAGGTGGTTAGAGGTGTTCGTAATTCATGTGTGACTGCAGAGACAAAGGTCGAACGCCTTTTGCTGAGTTTGTTGGCGCCATGAAGTAGAAAACCTGAAGCGGCAAATGCGGTAAGAATACCTGTCCATGCCAATAATAAAATAAAACTGGTATTGCTGTCTCCTTCAAATGAATTTTCTCTGAATGATTGGGGCAAGTGTCCAGGTTCCAAAGTAACAGGAAGTGAGGCCATGCGTCGTTCATAATTGTTAGGTTCTTTTATAGAAACAATCTGGGCCTGGGGGAGAAGATCGTTACAACTTTCTTCAAGTTGTTTTTTGATGGAGGGCCAATCCATCCAAAAACCTAAAATACTATCGCTACCGTTGTCATCTTTGACAGAACAAGACAAATAAAGATTGTCGTTGTCCATTACGAGTACAAGAGGGCTGTTGAGGGTTAATCCTTTGGCGAAGGACTGTGAGGTTGGAGTTGCTACTGTGACAGATTTATTTTTAGGGGGAGAAATGGTTTGTTGTTGCAATTGTTCTTTTTGTTGTGTTTGAATCGATGGAGTTGATGAAGAGTTAGAGTTAAATGACCTTCGATTAAAAATACGGTTTTGAGATTCAGGGGCATTGTAGCTTTGACTGTAATCATTTCTAGCGCTGTATTCTTTGTAACCTTTGTTTTTTTGAACTTGAACATTTCCCCATTGGCTTTGGTCAACTTGTTGAGTTGGATTGAGAATGCTATTGTCTTTGCCTTGAGCTATTTTATTGCTATTAATATCCATTTCAGTTTTCTCAATAAGCTGTTTGATATTTTTTGATTTGAAGGAGTGGGTTTCGTTGACTGCTTTACAGATAGCGGCTGTGGGAATGTCTTCATCTCGTATGCCTAGGTTCACATTGTTATCTGTTTTTTCATTACTGATTACCTTTGTTGTTTGTTGGTCGATCTTATAATGGTTGAGGCAGTAATCGGATTCGGGATTATTAGGATTTTTCCATCGAACAAAAGAAATGATAGAACTCGCGGCAGAATCCATTCTCCATAAAGCCAGACGTACACGTTCTTCTAGCTCCGCATTTTCACGAATTTCTTTTTTTGCAGTTTCTAATTTGTTGACAGCTACATTCACCCATGACATAGCTCCAACAGCTAATAAAAAAAAGAAAGTATAAATAGACCAAACCATTTTTAAATTTTTCATAATGCTGACTTTTTGAACATGTAACCTTTACCCCTGACAGTCATCAGGATTTTCTGTTGTTCGTTATCCCGTAACTTTTCACGAAGGCGGGCAATATGCATGTCGATTGTGCGTGTATTGATGTTTTTGGAGTGGATATGCCAAACCTTTTGGAAAAGTTCTTCCCGGCTAATGGCCCGATCAGCGTTCATGGCCAAATAACGCAGTAAATCTAATTCTTTTTCAGAAAGATCCAACCGTTCATCACCATCAAAATTCAATTCACATCGTTCAAAATCAATCATGCCACCGTCAAAATGAATTTTCTGCACATCACTGGGGCGTTCAGCGCTGCGGCGCAACACCGCTTCAATACGAGCAAAAAGCTCCTTAACACTAAATGGTTTGACAACATAGTCATCGGCCCCTAATTTGAGTCCGGCAATACGATCTTTTTCATCACCGAGAGCAGAAAGAATAATAATGGGAAGACGGGGGCGAGTCTGGCGCACCTCCTTAAGAATATCTAATCCACCAATCTTAGGCAAGACCAAATCAAGTAAAATCATATCCACATCAGCCGAAGTCGCAGAACGTAAGCCACTTTCTCCATCAGGTGCTTCATACACCGTAAAACCTTCCATGCTCAAAGCGTCACAAATCCCCTGACGAATCGCATGATCATCTTCCACCACTAAAATCTTTGTCATATCAACCTCTTAAATCTGTAATTATCTTACCTGTTTTACAAAAAAATAATGTAAACACTTTGTAACAGAAGGCCTGCCTATCCAACAAAATGACTTCAAAACCACACAAAATTAGAAAAAACTAGTAAAATCCGAAAAACAACACAAATCAATAAATAATTCTGAATTTTTGTATAATAATTTTTTACGTCTAAGTATAGGTAGTTCTAATGTTATGCCGAGTATTATTTACACAAGTTGACTGACTTATATTTTAGCAATGTCAGAATAGCATAAACGAAAAAAGGCAAATAACCGAAGAAGGGTGTATATATCCCAGCCCAGGAATTTGCCTATATGTTTAAGATCGCA
>Ga0316192_10002597_pt1 | contig 13210 bp, 8 predicted proteins | sample MerIslwburrow_MG_FD_204931 | JGI IMG/M metagenome (GOLD analysis project Ga0316192, IMG submission 204931) | Coastal sediment microbial communities from Maine, United States - Merrow Island worm burrow | ecosystem: Environmental > Aquatic > Marine > Coastal > Sediment | place: USA: Maine...
CCCATGCTCGCCAATGGCCGCAGTTACGCGGAACGTCTGTGTGTCGAGTATCAGGGCCGCCGCGATGCGGTCTTCACCGGTCTCGCCTCGATGCAAGGCGTCAAGCCCCACCGCAGCGAAGGTTCGTTCTACACCATGACGCGTTTACCGATCAGGAGCTGTGAGGAGTTCGCCGTGTGGCTGTTGAAGGATTTCGCCCATGAGGGCGAGACCATCTGTCTCGCTCCGGGAGAGGGTTTTTACGTGACCCCCGGGCTTGGCGTCGACGAGGTCAGGATCGCCTTCATGTACGACGCGCCGACCCTGACCCGGGCGATGAAGATCCTCGACGCGGCCGTCGAGGTCTATCCGGGGAGACTGGCGGCTGTCGGAACCGAGTCGCTCGTCGAAGATCGAGAGTCGTAAGTCGTAAGACGTGGGTCGCCGTCCACGCTGCCGAGACGCTCTCCGACTTCGTGAGTCGATAAGGTCACCGCTGCGGTCAATTGAAACGCAAAGAACGCCAAGATCGCAAAGACCATCGCAGAGCATCGCATTCGAGAGTTGGTTTTCGGCTCGGGGATGTCATACAACTTCGTGCATCGGCTTCGGAGAATTCAACGGTGCTGCTCTGACCACGGAGCAGACCACGCTTTCGTTTGGCGCTGCAGAAAACCACTCTAGGAAAAACGAGGCCATGCCGGTCGGTAGCTGGGAGCATGATTTGCGGGACGCTCGAGTCCGTGTGACCCCTTTGTGGTGTCATTGTGGATCTTCGTGTTCTTCGTGTTTCAAAAAACCGCTGATGCTCACAAGGGTCGAATCCGAAGACGGATGACTCTCCGGATTTCAGAGCAACGACTCACGATTCACGACTCACCACTCACGACTCACTGAACTGCCTTCTCAACCCGCTCGATGGCCGCCTGCGGTCCCAACGCGACGAGTACGTCTCCCCCCTCGATGCGCTCCTGAGCGTCAGGGTTGAAGATCGCCCGGTCTCCCCGTTTGAGGGCCACGACGATGATCCCGAAACGCTTGCGGACCTCGGCGCCAGCCAGCGTCTTCCCCGCGAGTTCTGAGGACGGATCGATGACGATCTCGGCGAGCTCGAGTTCAACCGACGATCCCAGAAGCGACTCGTCGATGAAGTCGGTGACAGTTGGTTTGATGGCGGTCAGCGCGAGACGCATCCCGCCGATCTTGTACGGATTGAGCACCCGGTCGGCACCGGCGAGCTGGAGCCGTTCTTCCGCGCCGTTCTCCACGGCTCGAGCGATGACGGTGATCTCCGGGTTGAGCTGTCGTGCGATGAGGATCGTGTAAACGTTGTGAGCGTCGTCGGCGAGGCAGGTGATGATGGTCTTGGCCTGGACGATGTTGGTGGAGGCCAGGACCTTTTCGTCGGTGGCGTCGCCGCGAACGACATGTTTCCCCTGATCTTCGAGCTCGCGGCAGTGGTCGGGATCGATGTCAACCACTACGAATTTGAGGCCGCGCTGCTGAAGGACCTCGACGACGGCCTGCCCCATGCGGCCGTGGCCGCAGACGATGATGTGATTCTTGAGCCTTTTCATAAGCTTAAGTTCCCTTCGGATTCCGAGTACCCGGCGAAGATCGGTCTCGAGCATGGCGCGGGCGAACTCCGACGCGATGAGGAGGATGACGCCGACCCCGGCGAAGGCGAGCAGCATGGTGAAGATTCGACCTGCTGTTGACAGGGGAAAGACTTCGCGAAAGCCGATCGTCGTCACCGTGATGGTGGTCATGTACAGTGCGTCGAACGGGGTCATCCCTTCGATCACGACATAGCCGATGGTGCCGCCGGTGATCACCAGCAGGCCGAAGGTCACAGATTTGACGAGGGCGTGGAACTTGAGCGAGATCACACAGAGATCCTAACCCAATGAACCTCCCCGGTGCTACCATTCAATCGCTTGTGGAGCAAGCCGGGAGGCATCATGGTGGAGGCGGAAGGCCGCAGTTTCAGTTTTGAGGGACTCGAGGCGTTGACTCCCGAGGTCCTCGAAACGTTTGAATATGAATACGCGGGTCGCGATGCGATTGTCGAGATCGCAACCGACGAATGGAGCTGTGTGTGCCCCTTCTCGGGCCTGCCCGACTTCGGCACCCTGACGGTCCGATACCTCCCGACCGAGGTCTGCATCGAGCTCAAGTCATACAAGTACTATCTGACGAGCTTTCGCAACGTCGGGATCTACCAGGAGCACGCTGCCAACCGGGTCCTCGATGACCTCGTCGCCTGTTGCAGACCGAAGTGGATGGAGGTCGTCCTCGACTATCGCCTCCGCGGCGGGATCCACACCGTGGTGACTGTGGAGCACGGGTCGCGGTAGTTTCGTGAGTCGTGAGGAGTCAGTGGTATCGGCTGATTCCGGGAGGTCCCGGGACTGCATGCATCAGTGATGGTGGCCGCGAGGGTGTGATTGAAACACAAAGGGCACAAAGGGTCCATCGCAGTTTTACCGCAAAGATCGCCAAGACCGCAAAGGACATCGCATGATTGACCCATCGCACCATCGCAGCTTCTCCAAGAGAGTCAGACGCCTCGGGCATATGAACGCATCCGCTGACATCAGCTGCGATGGCATATGAATCGTGTTCTTTGTGATCTTCGTGTTTCAAAAAATGCAGCCGCGGTCTCGATGACCGACGTACGAAGTTGATCGACGATCCGGCGGCGCGAGGCAGCACCTCACTTACGCTGCGATGACAACGCCATCACCGCCGTTGCGCTGAGGATGATCACTCCGCCCACCGCGGCCCACACGGTCGGTGTTTCGCCGTGGACGAGCCATGCCCAGATGGGGCTCAGGACGGGTTCCGCGATCAGGATCAGTGACGCCTCGAGGGCGGGTACCTGGGCGACGCCTCGCACCAGGAACGCGTACGCGATCCCGATCTGAAAGACGCCGAGAAAAATCACCAGGGCCCAATCGGTAGGTGTCGATGTGGAAACGGGAAGCGCCATGGGAAGGGCGACGAGCGCGGCGATGAGATTGCCGCAACAGACGGCGGCGGTGGTCGCTCCGACGTCATCGGTGCCGCGGCCGAGCCACCTCAGCCCCATGATGCAGAGCCCGTAGCAAAGTCCGGTTGCCGCACCGAAGATGTTCCCCACCATTGGGTCTGGCGCAGTGGTGCTCACCGGTTGGCTCCCGACAAAGAAGAGGACCATGCCCGTCGCGAGCGTTGCCATCAGGATCAGCTGCCGCCGATGCGTCTTTTCGCCGAGCAGCCACGGCCCTAAAATCAACACATAGAGTGGAGCCGAACCCTGAAGGAAGATCGCGTTGGCGGCGGTCGTCAGCTTGTTGGCGAGTACGAACGAGATCATCGTGCCGGCATAGGTGATTCCGACCAACCATGTGCGCCAAGTCCACCCCTGGCGCGCCGCGGGTACCAGAACGAAGATCGCCACTACGGCGACGGCTGAGCGAAAACTGGCCACCTGCCAACCACTGAGGGTGCACGCCTTGACCGCGGCCCCTCCAGTGGAAAAGAGGATCGCCGCCGCAAGGACCATCAAACGGTCGCGGCTCGAGGTGGAGGGAGTGGCGATGGTCATCGGATTTGCATCATACCCGGAGTGACGACGAGACATCGTGAGTCGTGAGTCGTTGCTCTGAAATCCGGAGAGCCGTGCGTCTTCGGGATCGACCCTGGTGAGCATCAGCGTTTTCTTGAAACACGAAGAACACGAAGATCCACAAAGACACCACAAAGGTCGGTTCTTGACTCATCGCAAGGCCCGAGGTGTCTTCCAGGTCGGAGGACCCGGGTCAAACAATGCGATGCTCCGTGGTTCCTTCGTGGTTCTTTGTGTCCTTTGTGTTTCAAACACACCCTCGCAGCGACCTCAACCGACCCACGAAATCGTAGGACCAGCCGGCAGCGAGGACCCACTCTCAAATGCGGTGCTTTGCGATCTTGGCGTTCTTTGCCTTTCAATCGACCGTAGCGGTGACCAGGAACGACTCACGACTCCAGAACATCGACAATGGTGACTCGGGCCTGTGCTACCATTTCGCCGATGGAAGTCAATTCCATGAACCTCGGCGACTCTCTTCCCTGATGGGAAGAATTTTTTTGCCTGAATTCTGAGTGGACGCGTTCGTAAGGAGTGGTGACCATGGCGGAGGACACGAAGAGCCTGGCAACCGTTGTGCAGATCATGGATGAAGGCGCCGTGAGGCGAACCGTGACTCGGATGGCCGCGGAGATCGTTGAAAATGACGGCGAGGATGTGATGCTGGTCGGCATCCACACCCGTGGCGTCCCTCTGGCCGACCGGTTGGCGGCTGAGCTCGAGGGAATCTCCGGCAAGAAGCCCTCGGTGGGTCGCCTCGATATCACCCTGTATCGCGACGATATCGGTCCGTGGCGCCCGGCTCACACCCAACCGGTGCTCAAGAAGACGGTGCTGCCGATCTCGATCGACGACAAGGTGATCTACCTGGTAGACGACGTGCTCTACACCGGCCGCACCGTGCGCGCGGCCCTCGATACTCTGATCGACTATGGGCGCCCGCGGGCGATCCGGCTCGCGGTACTGGTCGATCGCGGGCACCGCGAGCTTCCGGTTGCGGCCGACGTGGTCGGCAAGGTCGTCGCCACTTCGCGCCGCGAGGATGTTCAGGTGCGGTTGCGCCCGGCCGACGACCGAGACGGGGTCTGGCTTGGGAGGGAGGCGCCCGATGGCAGTTGAGCGGGCCGAAGGCCTGTCCTCCAAGGATGTCGTCGGGATCTCGCCACTGAGCCCGGGCGAGATCCAGTTGATCCTCGATACCGCCGAAGAGCTCCTCGAAGTGGCACAGCGACCGATCAAGAAGGTCCCGGCCCTTCGCGGTATGACGGTCGTCAATCTCTTTATGGAGCCATCCACCAGAACCAGGTTCTCCTTCGAGGTGGCCGAGAAACGGCTGTCGGCGGACACCCTCAACTTCTCGGCATCCGGGTCTTCGGTCAGCAAGGGTGAGACCCTCTTCGACACGGCGCGCAATCTCATGGCCATGGCGCCGGACTTCATCGTCATTCGGCATCCCAACTCGGGCGCGCCGCACCGGCTCGCCGGGGTCGTTCCTGCGTCCATCATCAATGCCGGCGACGGCATCAACGAGCACCCCACCCAAGCGTTGCTCGATGCGTTCACGATGCGCCAGCACTTTGGTGATCTCCAGGGACTCACGGTCGTGATCGCCGGCGACATCCGTCATTCGCGAGTTGCCCGGTCCAATGCGTTCCTGCTGACCAAAATGGGGGCCGAGGTCCGGTTCGTGGCGCCGGTGTCGTTGCTGCCGGTGGAGGTCGAGAGCCTGGGAGTCAAGGCCTTTCGCCGGCTCGAACCGGCCCTCGAAGGGGCCGATGTGGTGATGATGCTCCGCATCCAGCTCGAGCGACAGAAGAAGATCAACTTCCCATCCATGCGTGAGTACTACGACTTCTTCGCCCTCACCGAGGAGCGGCTGGCCTTGGCGGCTCCCGGGGCGAAAGTCATGCACCCGGGCCCCATGAACCGTGGGGTCGAGATCGATTCTTTGGTGGCCGACGGTCAACAGTCGGTGATCCTCGAACAGGTGACCAATGGGGTCGCCATCCGCATGGCCATTCTCTACCTGCTTGCCGGAGGACTCAGTGACTCGGCTTCTGATTCGTAACGGACGTGTCGTCGATCCGTCCCAGGGTCTCGACGAAGGTATGGACCTGCTCATCGAGGATGGCTGTGTGGCCCGGCTCGGCGACCGGCTCGAGGCGCCGGGAGACACCCCCGTTCTCGATGCGGCAAATCTCGTCGTGGCGCCCGGATTCATCGATCTCCACACTCATCTGCGCGAGCCCGGTTTCGAGTACAAGGAGACCATCGCTACTGGATTGCGGGCGGCGGCGGCCGGTGGCTACACCGCCATCTGCGCCATGGCCGACACCGAACCGGCCAACGATGATCCGGCGGTCACTCGTTTCATCCGCGAGAAGGCCGCAGAGGTTGGCCTGTGCCGCCTCTACCCGGTGGGTGCTGTTTCCAAGGGTCGAGATGGCGATGCGCTGGCCGAGATCGGCGAGATGGTGGGTGAGGGGGCGGTGGCCATTTCCGACGCCGACCGTCCGATAGACAATGCGCTGCTGCTGCGACGTGTGCTTGAGTACGCTCTGAGCTTCGACGTGCCCGTGGTGGCCTATCCGATGGATCCCGATCTTGCCGATGCCGGCGCCATGAACGAGAGCGCCGTCTCGACCCGAATCGGTCTTCGTGGACTGCCGGCAGCGGCGGAAGAATCGATGGTTGCTCGCGATATTCTTCTCGCCGAGGCGGTTCACGGTCGGCTCCATCTGACCCACCTGTCGACCGGGGCCAGTCTCGATTTGGTGCGTTCAGCCAAACGCAAGGGCTTCGAGGTGAGCTGTGACGTCACCCCCCATCACTTCATTCTCACTGACGACGATGTCGCCACTGCCAACTATGATCCCAATTGGAAGACCTACCCACCGTTCCGCTCTGCCGCCGACGTCGAGTTCGTTCTCCAGGCGATCTACGACGGGACCGTTGATGCCGTCGCGTCTGATCATTCGCCGCATCATGCCGACGACAAGGAGCTCGACTTCGCCGATGCGCCCTTCGGTATCGTCGGTTTGGAGACCGCGGTCGGGCTCGCCATCGACCGCCTGGTCCACGGCAAGGTCATCGGCATCGCACAACTGGTGCGGCTCTTCTCCACGGGTCCTGCCGAGGTGTTCAACCTGCCCGGCGGGACCCTCCGCGAAGGTGAGCCGGCCGACCTGACCTTGCTCGATCTTCGCAAGCGGTGGACCGTCGACCCCGCGAAATTCAAGTCGAAGGCGCGCAACACACCGTTCACCGGTCGTCAGCTCAGGGGCGCACCGGTGGCGACCATCGTGGGTGGGAAGACCGTTTGGCAAGCAGCGATGTAAGTCGTGAGTCGTGAGACGTTGACCACGCTGGTGAAGCGCTTTCAGACTTCGTGAGACGATAAGGTCACCGCTACGGTGAATTGAAACGCAAAAAACACATCGCAGACTCTGCCCGCAACCCAATAGAACCCTGTGAGAAACCCAGCTTGTGGTTGCGAAGTGCCAGCCGTTGCGATCGGGTCTTGAAACACAAGGGACACAAAGAACCACGAAGGAACCACGGAGCATCGCATTGTTTGACCCGGGCCCTCCGACCAGGAAGACACATCGGGCCTTGCGATGAGTCAAGAACCGACCTTTGTGGTGTCTTTGTGGATCTTCGTGTCCTTCGTGTTTCAAGAAACCGCTGATGCTCACCGGGTTCGAGACCAAAAACCGTGGCCTCGCGGATTTCAGAGCAACGACTCAGGACTCACGATTGACGACTAACCGGTGGTGCTCCACTGTGCTATATTTCCGGTCCCGTGTGCCAAACGGAAGAGAGTGCGAGGCCTGCCATGACTGAAGAATCCACCACCAATGAGTTTGAACTGGCGCTCCAGGAAAGCCTGGACGCCGAAACCGCCAGAATCGGTGATCTGATCGAGGGCACCATCGTTGCCATTCACGGCGACGTCGCCCTGGTGGATATTGCCGGGAAATCCGAGGCCGTGTTGCCTCGCGACGAGCTCGAGGAGCTCGGAACCGGTGACCCGGTTGAAGTCGTGGTGACGGGGGTTGGTGAGGAGATCACGGTCTCGCGCCGCATGGCCGTTGAGTTTCAACTCAAGGAGAAGCTGGCGGTCGCCGTCGAGTCCGGCGAACCCCTCGATGGCAAGGTCGTCGGTCGACGCAAGGGCGGGTTCGATATCACGATCGCCGGAGTGCGCGGCTTCTGCCCCATGTCGCATATCAGCGACATTCGTGGAGAAGACCTCGACAGCCATCTCGGCCAGACCTACACCTTCAAGGTCCTCGAGTTCGAACCCGAGAAACGCAAGCTGGTGGTCTCCCGTGCAGCCCTGATTCGTGCCGAGAAGGAAAAGCTCCGTGCAGACGCTTGGGAGAAGCTCGAGGTCGGATCGGTGATCGTGGGAACGGTTGGCTCACTGACGGACTTTGGCGCCTTCGTCGATATTGGTGGCGTGGACGGGCTGGTCCATGTGACCGAAATCGCGCACCACCGAATCAACAAGCCATCGGATGTCCTGACTCTCGGTCAGGAGGTCGAGGTCAAGATCCTCGATCTCATCCAGGAGAAGAATCGAATCTCTCTCAGTATCAAACAGCTGCAGAAGAACCCGTGGGACGATGTCGGAGAGCGCTTCCCGGCGCGTGGAGCGTTCTCGGGAACGGTGGTCCGCACCACCGACTTCGGGGTCTTCGTCGAGCTCGAGCCCGGTCTCGATGGATTGATCCACGTCAGCCAGCTTCAGCCCGGAGTCGAGCTCGCATCGCCCGAGATGGCGGTGGGGTCCACCGTGCAGGGTTGGATCCGTGACATCGACTCTGACAATCACCGCATTGGTCTCACCATGCGCCGCCTGCCCGACCGCAACCCCTGGGAGCGCATCGAAATGCGCTACCAGGAGGGCCAGGTTGTCGAGGGGACCGTGGAGAACGGCGCCGATTTCGGGGTTTTTGTCGAGCTCGAACCGGGTCTCAGCGGTCTGATTCCCATTTCCGAGCTCGGGGTCGAGCGTGATACCGATCCCCGTACGGTCTTCCCTCCGGGAGAGCAGATCAAGGTCAAGGTCATGACCCTCGATCCGGGACGTCAGCGCATCAGTCTCTCGGTCAAGGCCTACCAGAAGGATCAAGAGCGCCAGGAGTACGCGAATCACATGGACAAGGGGAGCTCCGAGCCGACCTTGACCGGCTTTGGCGCCCAGCTCCAGGCGGCCCTCGCACCGGTGAAGGAAAAGAAGACGCCGGCAAAGAAGGCAACGAAGGCGAAAACAGAGACCACAGAAGCGAAGACAACGAAGGCCAAGACGGCAAAAGCCAAGACGACAAAGACCAAGACGACCAAAACCGCTGCGGCGAAGACCAAGTCGAAGAAAGCAACGACCACCAAAGCCAAGGCGACCAAAGCCAAGGAATAGCGGCGAGATCGTTCAACAACAGAGAGCCGCAGGGTCGAGTGGCGCCTTCCGGCCTGGTTCCGAGAAATTCAATCCAACTCGAATTCAGACACAAAGAACCGCCCGGAACGGGCGGTTCTTTGTGTCTGAATCTGGAGGCGACGCCCGGATTCGAACCGGGGGATAAGGGCTTTGCAGGCCCCTGCCTTACCACTTGGCCACGTCGCCAGGGAGGGTGATTCTATGCCACGGTTCTGCGAGGGTCAAGATCGGGGTGTTCTTGCACACCCCCCCAGCCGCTGCCGCTGCGACCCGTCGGCATATACTTGTCCGCGTGACCGACGAAACAAACGACCGATCCGCCACCCGTTCGTGGTGGCTGGCGCTCGCGGCGCTGACGATCTGTGCTCCGTGGCCGGGGTGGGAGCCGGGGGTCGCGTCTCTCACCACCGTGGTGATCCTGCTTATCCTCCTGGCTCGGCCTCGTGGTGGTCAGCGGTGGGTGTGGCTGGGGGTCGTCCTCGCGCTGGCCGGGGCCGTTTCGCCGATTGAAAGAACGCTGGACTCGGATCGACTGGCATCGGGTCTGGACGGTCACTGCCGAAAGATGCTCGCGACGGCGACGCGGCTCGTCGACGACGAACGGCTGACCCGTCTCTTCGCGACGACGGGCGAGGCGCTGGATCCGACTCTGCCGTTCGAAGTCGTTCAATCCGTCGCCCGACAGACCGAGGGCCGGACCGTCTACTTGGCCGACGACAGGGGGCAGCTCCTGGCCTGGGGCGGCGCTGATCGTGCCTTTCCGGTCGATCTCAGGCCCATCGGTCCGAGGATGTGGGGGGTGGAGTGGTCCGCAACTCGTGGAGTCCTCTATCTGCGCGAGCCGCTGATGATCGAAGGGCGGATCGTCGGTTCGGTGATCGTCGCAGATCGCGCCGAGCTTCATGACGACGTGGCCTGGGGTATGCACGCCTCGAGTGGGCGCCGCCTCGTTCTCGGCGGTTCTGCACGCGACACCCGGGCGGTGACCACCGAGGCTGCCCCGGGAGTCGTCATCGATGTCGGCTCGCAGGCGGTTGTGGCGGTAGACCGTAGGGGTCTCTTCAGCCTCGGCTGGCTGGTGCTGGTCGTCTGCGGGTTGGTCGCGGCGCCACGCGCCGCGTGGGCCGCTGTTCTCGTCGGACTTTCGGTCGCGGCGGTGGCATCGGGAGACCTCTCGGCGGCCGAACAGACGACCCTCATTCTCTGCGGCGGTGCTGCGGTGGGTCGGCTCGGCCGAGAGCTGCCCCGGCCCTGGGCGCCGTTGCCGATCGTCGCCGCCATGTTCGCGGCGGTTGCCATCAGACTGATCGGGTCGTTTCTTGGTGGAGAATCTTGGCTGCCCAACCATCTCCTCCGACCGGGTTGGGGTGGGGTCTGGATGGTCGCGCTGGCATGGGTCGCCACCGGATGGCCGTCCCTGGCCCGTGGGCGGTTCCCCCTCGAACGGAGGGTCTTGGTGGCGGCCGGCCTCGCCGTCCTCGGCCTCGTCGTGGACGTGGTCTGGTACCCGATTCAAGCCCTGGGCGGAACCGCCGACGAGGCGGATCGGGTGGTTCTGCCGCGAACGGCGGTGGATCTCGAAGGAATTCTGCCGACCGACCCCCTTCGCAGCAACCTCGACGATCTCGCCTCTGTTCTCGCCCGTCGATGGCGGCTTGACGAGTGGTCGACGCCCGCCCGACTCACCGTGGTCGGCGCGGACGGGTCGGAGCTTTCGAGTTGGGGAGATCTGTCGCCGGCCGGAGATCGCCAGAGGCTGATGCGAGTATGGCCGGTTGCCGGTACGAACGGCATTCAGATCGAACTCGACGTAGCCATCGAGCCGTGGAATTGGCTCGGGGACTGGGCCACCGGCGAGCCGCTGGAGAACGCGTGGAACTCTCCGGTGTGGTACGCCGTCTTGACCCGGTCGGGATCGGTGGCCGCGTCGCTCCACTCCGAGATCAGAGATCTCGATCCTGTTGCAGCGGGCGAGGCCTATCACGCCGGAGCGGTGTGGACGACCGTCAAGTTGGGCGACGGTCATGCGCTCGCCCGGGTGGTCAGGAGGGGTGATTGGCTCGTGGCTGCGGTGGCGCACCCGCCGGCGCCCTCGGTGTGGGTGGTCCGAACGGCGCTGGCTGTGGTCTGGGCCTTCCTCGGGCTTCTTCTGGCACGGCCGCCGGTGTTGCGGCGCGAGCAGTTTGCCACCTTCGGCGGCCGCCTCCGGCTTCTCGTGGCCGGAGGGGTGGTGATCCCACTGGTGATCCTCACGCTGTTTCTGCAGCTCCGGTTGGGACGCGAGGAGGCGCGTTTGGAAGAGGTCCTCGGTCTCGACGCCTTCACGGCGGCCAGATACACCATCGAACACCTCGGCGATGGCGTTGTGATCGACGACCAGCTCGCCGCCTGGTTGGCCCGGGGCTGGGGTGGGGAGGTCGTCTTCTTCGATCAGACCGTGGCCGCAGGAGTGTCGCGACCGGATTTGATGAGCGTCGGACGGTTGTCACAGCTGCCTGCGGTGGAGGCATTCCCCGGATATCTCCTCGGGCGCACCGACACCGTGGTCTCACGGCGTCCCGGGTGGATCACCTCTGCAGGGGCCGTCACCGTCGAGGGGCGACGTGTTCTTCTCCACCTCTACCGCTCCGATCCGCTCCGAACCGGTGAAGCTCCCGATGCCGTTGACTGGTTGTTGACCGGAGCGCTCCTCTCGGCGCTGATCGCCCTGATCGCCACGAGCCGGATCGAAGGACGACTGAGTGCGTCGCTCCGAGATCTCGTGGATCTCGCGGGACGGCTGGTGCGAGGAGAACCCGTCGGGCCGGTTCGACGACCGAAGGAGACCGATCTCGCCGAGGTGCTCGATGCCGTTCGATCCATGAATGAAGAGGTCAGGCGGCGCGAGCTCAGCCTGAGGCACCAGGAAGAACTTCTTCGGATCACCCTGGCCAACCTCGCACCGGCGGTGATGGTGCTCGAGCCAGACGGGAACCTGAAGTTCACCAACCCCAGCGCTCAGGCCCTGCTCGACGAACATGGGGAGATGGTCCACGAACAGGTTCGGGAGTTGGCATCCGACATCAGCGATACGGCGGGGGCGGAGGTGACCTCCCAGCCGATTCCGGGTCGCGATCTGACCTGGCGCATCGGGGTGGCGAGAGTCCCGCTCCCGGATGGTCGGAGCGGCCTCGTGGCGGTCATCGATGATGTGACCGAAATCGTGCGGTTGGACCGGCTGCAACAGCTCAACCAACTCGCTCGAATCGTCGCCCACGAGGTCAAGAACCCACTGACCCCGGTTCGCTTGTGGGTTCAGGAGCTCGATGAGGCGAGGCGAAGGCGAGATCCCGAGCTCGACCAGGTGCTCGAAGAGGCATGCCGAGAGATCGCGATTCAGGTCGAACGCCTCCAGGACACCGCAATTTCGTTCTCGAATCTCGTGGCGCTCGAGCATTGGCAGCCGGAGGCGGTCGATCTTGCGGACTCGGTGAGGTCCGTGACAAAGGGGCTCGGTGTTCTCGATCGTCGAGGCATCGTGGTGAACCACGAACTCCCGGGGACGGCGGTTGCGGTGGTCACGGCGGATCGACAGTGGCTCAACAGGGCCTTGGCGAATCTGTTGCAGAACAGTCTCGACGCCCTGGGTGACGGTCCCGGCGACATCCGGTTCGTGGTGACCGAGGGTGGGGGTCGAGTGGTTCTCGAGATCGAGGACAGCGGCGGGGGCGTGCCGCCGGATCAGCTCCAGGATCTGTTTTCGCCCCACTTCTCCACCACCGCGGCCGGCAGCGGGTTGGGGCTGGCTCTGGTCCACCAGGTGGTCACACGGTGCCAGGGGAGGGTGGAAGCGGAGAATGGTCGACTCGGCTTGCGGATCCGCATCGAGCTGCCGGCGGCGAGAAACGAGTGATCGGTGGAAATGGCGGTCGCTCGATCCGATCAATCTCATGTGTTTGTGGTTCGTCGTCATCGGGGCGCCGCTTTTGTTACGATGACGGTATGAAGTGCAGGTTCACCCTTTTCCTCGCCGTGGTCGTGGTAGGGATGCTGTCGCTCGCCGCGTGTACCGGGAACGCCCGGGAAAATTTGAACCCCAAAGTGGCGCCGATCCCGCGGAAGACGGTGGTGTGGCTGACCGAAGAGGGCGTTGACGCCGAAACGGCGGAGCGTTTGGCGGCGGTGGGTGTCGACCAGCT
>Ga0316192_10002601_pt1 | contig 13202 bp, 6 predicted proteins | sample MerIslwburrow_MG_FD_204931 | JGI IMG/M metagenome (GOLD analysis project Ga0316192, IMG submission 204931) | Coastal sediment microbial communities from Maine, United States - Merrow Island worm burrow | ecosystem: Environmental > Aquatic > Marine > Coastal > Sediment | place: USA: Maine...
TCTCGATCAGACGATGAATGCGAGTACCCATGGTCTGGTGATCCACCGCGGAATTCTTGCGCAGGACGTTGGAAACCAGGGTGGACATATAGTGCAGGCGGTGTTCACTGGCGGGGCTCTCGATAATGGCGACCGAGTTCATGTAGTTCTTTCTGTTTCCCGCGTAGGGCTTGCAGGTAAAACCTTCTTCCTCGCGGCAGCTGTAGAGTGATCCGGATTTGAAATACACGGCGGAGTCCTTCAGTGCCGGTGACGAGGCATAGCGGATACGCCGCTCGGTCATGTACAGCAGGCGCTTTATCTGGCGGCTGGAAAACTCATCCACCAGCCTGCCCTGCTCCATGCGTAAGGTAAACAGCATCAGCGCCCGCGCGGTGCCATAACTGTTGCCGCCACCGTTCACCAGATGCTTGCCCTGGCGGGTGAAGAAACTGCCCTGGCGCAGTTTTTCCAGGTCAATACCATTGCGGGAAACCGGCTCGAAAAAGGTACGCTGGTACAGGGCTGTCAATTCCTTGCCTGGTGTTTCCTTGAAGAAACGCTTAATTTCTTCTTCCGAGGGCGGATATGCCTTGCCGTATTGCCTGAGCAGCATGGCTTCGCGCATGGTCATGGCAGCGGCAGAATTGGAGCTGACCGACAGCATCCAGTCCAGGTATTCCCACAGTGTGCCCTGGTCACCGACTTTCATGGTGCGACGTGTCAGCTTGCGGTTCTCCACGTCAAAGATACGGATCTTGTGGTGATCGCTTATCGAAAATTCATCCGCCGTCACCAGCGTGTCCCTGAGTACACGGATACGCTGTTCGGTATCGTCCGGCCAGGCATTGGCGAGCGCCTGGAACAGGCCCAGCGCAACGACGAGCTTGCCGACGCTGCCCACATTCTGGCGGTAGTCACCGCGGTGTTCGGCATAACGCGGATTATCGGGACTGCTCAGATCCAGCACCGCGATCCCGTAGCTACTGGCATTGTCACCCAGCAGTTTCAGCAGTTCGGCAGTGAATGCCGGATCGGGCGCCGGCAGGTCCAGGTCTTTGTGATCCAGCAATCGCAGGTCAACCTGCTTAGTCGTCAGCAATCCACCCGCGGGTTGTTTGCCGCCTTTGGCCAGACCTTCGTTAGCCAGGCGGGCGCCTTCCACGCGACGGATGCCGGTGTCGGCATAACCATCGATCGGATAGGCATGCGCAGCAGACGTTGCCAGCAACGCCATCAAGGTGAACAGCGTCAGTTGCATAAACGGCTTCATAATCCTGGTACTTCCTGCATGTTAACGGTCTTGTTCAACTTGCCTTGCAGGGACTTGTCCATATCACTCAGGTAAGTGCCGCCCCGGCTGTCGCGGCTTTCCAGGAACGGCCGCAGCTGGAACAGTTGCAACCTGCCGTCGAGAAAGCCGAACTCGATATCCGCTGGCGCAGGATTACCGTCATCATCGGTAATGGGCGGAAAACGGTTGGGTAATTCTTCTGCCAGTGTGACCAGTTGTTTGATCTCGCCCGGCTTGAGCACACTTTGATCACCACTGACAGGCAGCTTGTCGACACCACCGGCCGCAGCAGGCGCCCGCCGCCACACCGCTGTCGCGCTGGCCAGCAGGCGTACCGAACCGTCGCGGGTATCGATACGCAGGGACTCGGCAGACTGCCCGTCCACCGCGCCGCCGACCCCTTCATTCACCGCCACAGACAGCACGGCTTTATCACCGCTGTCGATATCCTGGGTGACCATGACACCGGACTTGTCGTTGGGCACCGACTTGAGCAACAACACGGCCGGGTAAACATTCTCCGGTTTATCCATCAGTGACTGGCGCCAGGCAAAGGCACGCTCGGTGAATGGCGACGCCCAGACATCGGGAATGGCCTTCGCCAGGTTGTCCATACCGACGACATTGGGCAGTGTCAGGTTCAGTCCGGCACCTGTAAACCCGGGCAGATCCTCAACATTGGTATCCGAACGAACAAATACGCCATAGCTGCCTTCCGGCCCGATAGTTTTCTCGAGCACCTGGCGCAGACCATTGATAAATTTCTCATCCAGCCGGGTATTCCGGATCAGATCATAAAGCTCGGCACGGAACTGCTCAGTCTGCGCTTCACGCTGCTTCGACCCTTCAGGCAGTGCGTGCAGGCGCTGGTACTCGGACACCATCCATTCATAAACCGTTTTGTTCGAGTTCTTGTAGGGTTTATCCAGAACCGTCTGACGAAACTGGCCGAAGGGTATCGCCACACCCGGCGCCACGGCCTTGGGGAAATGATGCCGCAGCTCGCCGAGCTTGGCCGCCTTGGGTCCGACAATACGGCCCGAGTCGCTGGCGTTCAGGTCATCGAGGCTGATAAATCCCTTTACGCTCAGGTCCAGCTTTTCCAGATCGGGCCGGATCAGGGCTTGCTGTGTGCCCTCGCTTTTACCAAAAACACTATCCCAGCGAGGCCCGTCGTCTGACAGCTCAACCAGCCCGGCAGGACTGACCGCCAGCACGACCTGCTTGCCATCGTGTGAATCAAAACGTGGTATCAGTTGCTCGTCGACGCTGACATTGGGTATGCCCAGGTTACGCGCCAGCAACTGGATATGTGACAGTGGATTACCCTCGCCTGCGGTCATGATACCGGCTATCGGCGGCAGGTCGGAGACCGTTTCGGGCAGCAGGTAAATGCCGTCCTTCTGAAAATCATCCAACTGTGCCAGGTCCGGATGAACGTGCAGGATGCCGCGCGCAAACCCCGGGTTGAGCGCACGGAAACCGACACCGAGGTCCTGGCCGAACAGGCGATGAGTCACCCCGGCAAGCTGATTTGCATCGCGCTGCAGCGTGTCGAGCGTCTTCGAATAGAACAGCAGCGGGCTGCCACGCAACTGGTCCTGGATAAACAACAGGGCATCGGGTTCGAGCTGTGCCAGCTGTTGCATCGATTCGTAAAACTGAAAGCGCAGTCCCTGGGTTCCCCAGCCCGGCACCCGGCCAAGATAGCGCAGATCCTTCATGTAACGGGGCAACGGCACGCTGGATGCTTGCAGCTCAGCCAGCGATTCCTGTAATGCATCGCGTTCGCGCGGGTTGATCATACCGGCGCCATAGGCGCTCTGTACTGCCTGGGCCAGTAACTCGACACGCTGCTGCCGGGTGGCATTGTTCTGCGAGTCACGCAGCGCAGTACTGACGCGGAAGTTCTCGGTCTCCACGGCCAGGCTGAGATCCAGCACGTCCAGACGTGCTGACGCCTGCCCGATGCGTGGCAGTGCATCGCGCAGCTCCGCCAACAGACTGGAAGTCACTTTAAATACGCTACTGTCAGAAGCATCCTGCTCAAGTGCCTTTGCCGCATTCAGCAACAGCGTCTGCAACCAGGGCGCAGCGGTGAAGTGTTTCGCGTCCTGCTGCAAGCGTTGCTGTAGTGGAATAGCCTCGTAGACAAGGTCGATTTCCTCTGCCAGCTCCTGGTACTGCTTGACCAGTACCGGGTCTTTTACCCCGGCGGCGTAATCCCGTACCCGCTGCGCATCATCCTTGTCAGGTGAGCCGTGGATCTTGCCACGCAGACCCTTGAAACCCGTATCCTGTTCGGAAAGTGATGCCGACAGCTGGCGGACTTTCTGGACCGAGGCGGTGTCCTCACCGTGCGGCAACACCCGCACGCCAATGCGCAGTGACGGATAGCGCTGACCGATCCACGCCGGCTTGCCGGCCAGCGCGATTAACAGCGCACGGGCCGCGGCGCGTTCGTCCTCTTCCTGGATGGCACCGCGGTAAAACAGGGCACGGCGCATGATCCAGCCGTTGTCCACGGCCATCAGGAACTTCTCGATCAGCAGCTGGTTCCAGGTGTCGATGAAATTGGCTTCTGCTGCCAGTTTTTCAGGATCTGAGCCTGCCAGCAGCGTGGCGATGAGGTAACCCTGTGCACGAAGCTGTTTGGTTGTATCACTCCACTCGCCGTGCTGGTGACCGCCGCCGCGTTCAACACAGGCGTAGGCTTTTGGCGGTAACACGCTACCGTCGTTGCAGAACCAGCGAATGCGGGCAAACGGGCCGCGTTCACTGGTTTTCATCGCTTCAATCATTTGCCGGTACTCGGCATTCACCTGTTTGTCCGAAGACGGCGCACTGCTGGCAACAGCGTTCCCGGCCAGCACGCCGCTTCCCAGTACCAGCATCAGGCCTGAGGCAATCAGGCCCCGCAATGACTGTATCTGTGCTAACCCTTGCATAGTTTTTCGTCCATCCTGTTTTTCCAGGGAAGCCTGATTGTAACGAATTCAGGGATAATTGCGGTAAATTTCAGGCATAACAGATTCGCTGTCGCAAGTCGAAGTGGAACTCGACCAGTCCGGGTTAACGGCAGTAATATTTACCCGATGCGGTTTTCAGCAAACCGTTCCATGATTTTTTCCACTTCATCACGGTGATCAAACAGAACCTGCACACAATCTGCATCCAGCTTTTTACCCGAAAGTTCTTGCAGCTCTTCATAGGCCTTATCGATACTCCATGCTTCCTTGTAAGGGCGTTTGCTGGTAAGGGCATCAAACACGTCGGCGACGGCCACGATCCTGGCTTCCAGGGGGATTTCGCCGGCTTTTAGCTCTTTAGGATAACCCTCACCGTCAATGGTTTCATGGTGATAGCGGACAATGTTACGCAGGATATCAAGATACTGGACGGATGAAATATTAAAGTTTGCAATCATATGATCAATGATTTCCAGCCCCTTGCCGGCGTGGGTATTCATGATCTTGCGTTCTTCTTCCTCAAGCGGGCCTTCCTTTAAAAGGATGCGATCAGGTATGGCCACCTTGCCGATATCATGGAGTGGCGCAAACATGAAAATGTGTTCCACATATTCATCGGTCAACTGATACTTGCCGGCGACTTTTCTGGCAATCAACTGGGAAAAGCGTGACATGCGATCCAGATGACTGCCTGTTTCCGGATCACGCTGGTGAGTTATGTGGGCCGCTGTGCTCAGCGCCGCTGACAGAGATCGCAGAGCCGACAGCTCGTCGATAACCATGAGTGAGATGAGATGGGCAAAAACATCCAGTTCATTGAGAACCTTTTCAGTGAAAATATCTGTTTCATAGGAATTGAAAAAGATAAAACCGAAAAAGTTGCCGTTGTAAAACATTGGCAGGGTATAACTGGCAGCATAACCCTGGCGGCCAATGCGTTGCGTGTGTTCATGCCTGGCGCCCTCAAAGGTCAGCATGTTATTGATGATCCGCGGTTCACCCTCCTCCAGAATAGCTTTAAGAGAAGGTGCCTCATCCAGTTTGGCCTGGTACAGCGACAGCGGGTCATCTTCACCGCTACTGTGAATATAGGTTTTCAGTACGGCTGTTGCAGGATCATAAATGGTGACCGCTATCCTGGCGATGGCAGGGAGTTGTTGCTGGACAACTTCGTGGCAGTGGATCAGCTTGTCCCTGATACTGGTCTGCCTGTTGAGTGGTTCGAGAACATCCTTATAGTGCATGCAAAACCTGCCCGGCCTGAATAACCTGTCTTGTGCGCATGAAATCCGATTTTTCCGGTAAAGGATACCGATGAGAATCTGAAGAAGCACGCATCCGCAAACAGGATATCCAAATCTTACACTATATTCAGCCTGGCAGGGTCGGGAATTGGCGCGGTAGCCCTCTCCATAACCTGTGTGTGTGTCGAATTCCAGACCACGCCGCGGCCGGCAGCGCACTCAACCTGCGTGGCGCCAATTCAATGCATTTCAACCAGCGCCTGCAAAATCCGCAAAGCCTACTATAGTAATTAGTTGAAGCTATCACCTGCCGGTGAGCAGGAAAGGTAACTGTGCTCAAAATATTGACGGCTGGAAATCGTAATGAGAAATATCTTGGTTCCCATAGACTTATCCGAAGTATCTGTAGCCATCGTGGAACGGGCTAACTGTTTTGGGCAATCTCTGGCGAGCAATCTTTGGCTGCTACATGTAGTCCCAGCCTCCAATCATTCCACCCCTTTTAACATAGACCGCAACCTGTGGCGCAGGGAAATCGCCAAGGGATTGCGTGACCGTCGTCGGCAACTGCATGAACTGGTGGAACAACTGCGCCGGGAACACAATCATGTCTTTACACGTTTCATCACCGGAACAGTGAACACGGCCATCCTTGCTGAAGCCGAGAGAATACACGCGGATTTAATCATTATGGGGTCACACGGGCATGGCAATGTCTACCATGCGCTGTTTGGTGGCCCAGGCCAGAAGGTCATGCGCAAAGCGTCATGCCCGGTAATGCTGGTATCCCCTGAAAAGAGAAAATCTGATTGGCACCTGGTACGGCAAGGGTCAGGAGCAAACCACGAAATCCAATCGAAATAACCATCCTGCCAATCCATTGAATGACTGACCTATGGGTCAGTCCAATAACTGTTGTTTGTGTGTGAACCACGTGGGACGGTGAATGTGAAGGGTAAAGGCAAGATAGCAGTGTGGTTTGCGATTAGGCAGAAGAGTAACGGCATAAGTTAGAGCTTGTCGGCACCGTTATGTCAGTCTGTCGGTGGCACGTGCAAGCCGCTGCGCCAGAACCTCGTTCAGGTTTCTGAGCACCTTCGAAGCGATTCTGGGGTATCTGCCTCTGAGTCGTTCCAGACTTTTCCGGGAAATACGCAGCATTCGCGCGTCTTCAGTAACATCCACATTGGCTGTCCGCCGTTGACCATATAAACCGGCTTCCCCAACCACATGGCCACGACCATACGTTCCGAGCTCCACCCGGCCTGCTTTCCCCTCGATCGAGGCCTGAACTTCCCCGTCTATGACGGCAAACATTGCCGAGCCCACTTCACCATGGCCAATTATCCGCGTTCCGGCCGGAACCTTGATTATGCTTACCATACGCGCGAAGATCCTCGCCTGAAATGTCGATAGCCCCTTAAAAAGTCCTATCGAATCCTGCGGCTTGCTACCCAGATCCAGCGAAAGGGCATCCCAAAGGGTCACGAAGCGCACACGCGAACAGAGTGCCGGCGTTAGCACGAAATCTGCCAGCCATGCGAATAAGAGACTAACCGAGGCCATGGCACCGACATAGACCTGCATCTGTACTTCCGCCGTAGTCAGGACCAGGAATCCGAGACAAAGCCCCAATGTCGTATAGGTAACCGGACGTCCTACATGACGCAGCGTTGACAGCGTCGCTACCGACTGGTTGCCAGTGTTTTTCACTTCGCGGTTAAATCTGGTGAAGTAGTGAATTGTGTCGTCTATCGCCAGACCCAGCACCATGGGGGCTACGATGCTCAAACCAGGACTGAGAGGAATGCCAAGGATGCCGAGTATGCCGAAGAACACGACAACGGGCAGCACATTGGGTATTAGCGCGATAAACCCGATTCTGAAGGAAAGAAACAGCGCGACCAGCAACCCGTACACGATCAGCAGGGCGAGTAAAATGCTCTGCACCTGCCCCCTGGTTATCTTGTTCAGGATTGCACCAATGAGTACAGGGTAACCGGTGACTCTGGCTTCGAACTCTTTGGGCAGAACCTGAATACGCTTCTCGATGTGATCCACAATATCCGATATCACATCCGATCCCACCGCCCGCACCCGAACGACTATATTCGCAACCCGGTACCCTGGATCAACAAACTGTCTGGCATCGTCCGTTGTCCCGAAGAAAAGCATCTGGCTCACCTGGGCTTTCGACTCGGGAATCTGCCTCTCCCGGGATTCCTCCCCCAGAAACACGTGGCCAAGTGCAGAAAGATAATCGACAATTGAACTCGTTCCCACGACTTCCGGCTGGCTTTCGATCCATAACTGGAGGTTTTTGAGTTCCTCCAGCTTTGCCGGATCCTTCCAGGCATCCTTGCGTTTTGCCTTGACGACAACATAGAAAATACTCGCTCCGTCCAGATACTTCTCGGTTTTCTTTAGCGCCACACGCTCATCGGATTGCTTCGGGAAATTGCCGAGGATATCGAAACCGACGCTGATGTTTGCACTTCCAATCAGACCCACGACAAAAATCACAGCGGCGCCGATCAGGATGGGCGTCTGTGCCCGTGAATCAAACAGTGCAAACCAATCCACAACCTGATCAAACCAGGAACCTCCGGATGCCGGACGCACAGCAGCTGAAGCACGCCGGGAAGGTCGAAGCACTGCGAGTAGTGCTGGAGTGATAATCAACGCAGCCAGCGTGGCAAGACTGGCGCCTATAACCGTGAATATCCCGAATTCATGGATTGCCTCCAGGGGACTGATGGTCAGCGACAGGAAGCCCGCTACCGTGGTAAGCCCGGTGAGCACTACCGGCAGCGCTACCTGGTCAAGGGTTTCCGTGACCGGGTCCTGCCCGGAGAAGCCCTCCATGACGACCATACGGTACTCGGAAACCACATGAACCGCGTACGATAGCCCGAGCACAAGCAACAGTGGAGGCATCAGAACCGTCACCATATTCAACGAATAGCCGAGCCATGCGATTAGTGCCAGCGTCCAGGTGGTGGATATCATGACCGTGATGAGGGGTATCAAAACGCCAGACAGACTGCGGAAACTCAACGCCAGAACTGCAGCCAGAACAAGCATCACTATTGGTGCGGTACGATACAAATCGTCCAGCAACAACCTTGTTATCGCAACAGCCAAATGTGGAGAGCCCGTATACCACACATCCAGCCCGCCCCTTTTCTCTGCAACAATTGCGCTGATAGCCTCATCAAGTATACGGCGGGATAAAGCATCTGCCCGGGGCTCGATCGAAACAATGATCGCTGAAGTTGTGCCGTCGCGGGACAAGAGTGTCCCTCTGTATATTGAATCGGAGAGAAAGCTTTGCCGGATTTTCTCGACGACGGCGGCATCGTCCTGCAACTCGGGCGCAGCAGTGGGCATTATGGATACGCCGTCACTCGTTATTTCAGGGACTGGTGCATTTGTAATCGACACAACCCGCCGGACGCCAGGCAACGCTTCTACACGGTTTGTTATTATCCTGATCGTTTCAAACACATCAGGTACGAACAAATTATCCGCCTTGACAGAAATAATGAAATTCTCATCACTGCCAAAGATACGACGAGTCTGATGGTAGAACTGAACGCGTTCATCGCTCTGCGAAAGCAAGCGATCGATTGATGGGTCAATCTCGAGACGAAGCTCCCCTGTCTGCAGGTCTACGATCTGTGGTATCGCAATTGCCGTAATCGCAACTGCAGCCACCAGGATAATCCAGGAGTGTAACGAAATAAACGCGAATATCCGCTGCTGCATGTCCGCGAATCGATCTACTGTGCCTTGAACTCTCGCAGATAACCCTGATCAAACATTTCGTCAGGCAAAGAGGCGTCGATTTCCAGTTTATGCAGGATAAGTTTTGTCTCCGTCATATTTCGAACATCCCGCATAGCCATTTTATAAGGGATCCACAGGCCATTTACCTGGCGCAGGGACTCAGGATCCACAGTGTATGTTTTACGCAACCGATCCCCTTTCCCGTACAGTTTCATCGTCATCGTTACGCAGGTCTGTTTGTCAACATAACTATTGATGCGCGGGTATGTCGACTCTGATCCTGCACTGGATACAGATTTCAACACGTAGACTTCTCTGCCGTTTAGCTCGGAATCCGCAAGCCGGGTTATTGCCCCCCCCTTGGCCATGCCGTATAGCTGCTCCAGGTCTTCGTAAGAGAAATCAGTGCCGTTTACAGAGGATGAGATATGTCTTCCCGTCAGCCGTCGCACATCCCCTAAAACGGGAGCATAAAGAAAGGTCTCGTTTCCGGATTCCTTTTCTATAAGCAGGACGCGCGCACCTCTTACCTCGAAGGGCTCGTGAAAGTAAGCGAGGACGCGGCGCTGGTTATCGGAAATACGGCTTAAGTAGACAGAGGCCCTGAGAATTCGCACGCCTTCTTCATAGAAATCCTCTGAGGCTTCCTCTGAGACACTTTCTGACCGAAATTCGATATTCTGGACACTCGATGACTGGGGTAAATTGTCAGCCATGCACTTCAAAATACTGGATACGGACTCGGATGCGTCACTGTTTTGCACAAACGACAGTACCAGCAACACCACCGGGACGAACCCGCCGGCACGAATCAGACGCCGCATTATTGTTTCCTTATATTGAGATGCCTTAAAGTACTTTACACGCACATAATAGCAAAAGCCAACCCCGTAACGCAGGTCAACTCCAACCCTTCCATGGCGCATCCAACCTGCATGCTGACCTGTCATCTTATGTCTGATTTCTACTATACTGTGCATTCTTTTACCGAAATTGAGTTTCACCATTTTGCCGCCATGCCCCCCTTCCACTTATCCTTCCCGGCGGTTGTGCCATCCCGTCACAATTCGCCTCCGCGCTGCGTAACATAGGCATGGTCACCGGTATCACAGTACGTCGAGCGAGAAAGGGAGTCATTCTCGGGGCTATAATCGGCCTGACCGGTACACTGCTCGGCTTGTCCAGCATCGGTACAACTTTTGAAAGAAGCATCGGGCTTTCCTGGCTTTTCAACATCAGGGGTGAAATATCAGCACCATCCGAAGTCGCGGTCGTCGCGATCGATTCGCGTACAGGAAGCCAGTTAGGGCTACCTGACCTTCCCAGGGAATGGCCGCGCTCCATTCACGGGCGCCTGGTTGACGAGCTGGTACGGAAAGGCGCATCTGCGATCGTCTTCGACATGCATTTCGACAAACCGAGGCTGCCAAAGGACGATCTTGCCTTTGCTGAAGCGGTAGCCAAAGCCGACAGAGTGGCCCTGGTTGAACTCGTAACCGGCAAGAGGCAACCGCTTACCGATGCAAGCGGGCGTCACACGGGTTCCGTATGGGTCGAGGAATTAATTCAACCGTTGCCATCCCTTGTCGAAGCGGCAAAAGGACTTGGAACCTTTCCCTTACCCAAGATTGACTCTGCTGTCTATGAATTCTGGGTATTCAAGGATAGCGTCGGCGGTGCAGCCACCCTGCCTGCCGTCGCACTTCAGATCTACGCGTTAAATACCTATTCCCAATGGGTATCGTTACTGAAGGAGACGGCAGCACAAGGACTTGAAACGTTACCACACAGCGCGGAAGAGGTAGGGAACGCGCAGCAGTTGAGCATCCTGATACGCACCCTTCGACGTCTGTTCGAAAAGCATCCCGAGGCCGGCACGAAACTGGCGGAACTCATCGAGCTCGAAAGCGCACAGGATCATCCCCCTGAAACACGACTGCTGTTGAAGGCATTGACCAGGCTCTATACAGGCAATTCGCAACGTTATATCAACTTCTATGGGCCACCGGGAACTGTAAGAACCATTCCCTATCACGCTGTAATCAAGGGCGGCGACCCGAATCTGGACGCAGACGCTCTAGATTTCAGCGGTAAAACCGTGTTTGTAGGTTTCTCGGATTTATATGACCCGGGCCAGCCGGATCGGTTCTACACGATGTTCACCGGAGAGGACGGGGTGGATTTGAGCGGGGTCGAGATAGCAGCCACGGCATTCGGCAATCTGCTGACAGACCGATCTCTAAAACCATTGGGCGTGTTACAAACCGGGTTAATTTTACTCGCATTTGGCATCGTCATGGGAACGATCGCCTATCTGTTTCCCGCCGCAATCGGCGTACCTCTTACACTGAGCCTTGCCGTGCTCTATACCGTACTCGCCCAGTGGCTGTTCAACAGCGGCGATTACTGGGCACCACTTGCGACACCGCTCCTCACCCAGTTACCTGCTGCTTTGTTTCTGGGGCTGTTAGGCCAGTATCTGCTGGAGCGAAGTCGTGGGCAGCGTATCAGCGAAGCAATAAGCTATTACCTTCCAGAAGGTGTTGCCAGGGACCTGACCGAGAACAGAAGCGATCCCAATGCGTTCAACAAGGTTGTTTACAGCACCTGTCTTGCAACCGACATGTCAGGGTTTTCCACGATTGCGGAGCAGTTACCGCCTGGTGAGCTTGCATCCTTCCTCAACGAATACTTCGATACCCTTGCGCAGCCCCTGAGAAATCACCAGGTGGATGTTACCGAGTTTCGTGCCGATGCCATTATGTGTGCCTGGACTGCCGCTCAACCCGACGTTGAGATAAGAAAAAAAGCGGTGCTTGCCGCACTGGATGCCAGTGCAGCTATCCATCTGTTCAAGAACAGGCACAATATGCTCAAGGCTGAGCTGCGCGTTGGTCTGGAAGCGGGTTCGGTATACATCGGACACGCAGGTGGCGGCGGGCATTTTGTGTTCAGTATTGTTGGAGACTGCGCTAACACCGCATCCAGGATAGAGGGCTTGAACAAGCACACCGGCACACAGATTCTTGCCACGGATTCTGTCGTGGATGGCATCGAGGGGTTGCTGGTACGACCGCTTGGTGCATTTCAGTTCGTCGGCAAAACGGAGGCACTTCCCATTGTTGAAATTCTCGCTCAGAATACAACTGCTTCCGCGAGCCAGGTATTGCTGAACGAACGCTTTGAGGAGGCGCTCGCCAGCTATCACGCTTCCCACTGGGAGAAGGCTATGAGAAGCTTTGAGAATATCCTGTCCGATTACCCGGACGACGGACCAACGCGCTTTTATCTGGCACGCTGCAGGCAGTACCAGGGTGGAGCGCCACAGCCTGATGATCCACGAGTGATTCAAATGGATGCCAAATGAGACAGGGAACGGATGGACAAACCGCTGGCGGTTGCGCGCTGAGTGCGCTCAAAAAACGCTTCTTCGAACTCTGGAACCGCTGTTCGTTACCCGGAACCAACGCTGATCCAACAGTCGTCTGGGCAGGACTCATCGAGTCCTACAAAGAACCCTGGCGTCAATACCACACTGCGGAACACCTCTGTCACTGCATGCAGCAGCTGGACCTCACCTCATCTCTTGTGGAAGATGCTGCGGCCGTGGAAATAGCCCTCTGGTTCCATGACGTCACCATTAAGCCGGATGCGTCGGATAACGAGGCGAAGAGTGCGGAACTATTCAGGCACACCGCAGAGAAGCATTTGCCGCCCGGCTTCGTAAACAGGGTCAGCAACCTGATCCTGGCCACAGAGCACCGCGACCCACCACAGGGACTGGATGCCCGCTACCTGTGCGATATCGACCTGTCGAGCCTTGCATCCCCATGGGAACAATTCCTGAAAGACAGCACCGCGCTCAGGGCCGAGCAATCCGGAATTGCTGACGCGCAGTTCTATCCCGCGAAAATCAGGTTCTTGAGT
>Ga0316192_10002604_pt1 | contig 13201 bp, 14 predicted proteins | sample MerIslwburrow_MG_FD_204931 | JGI IMG/M metagenome (GOLD analysis project Ga0316192, IMG submission 204931) | Coastal sediment microbial communities from Maine, United States - Merrow Island worm burrow | ecosystem: Environmental > Aquatic > Marine > Coastal > Sediment | place: USA: Maine...
GAATAATCTCCTCATACAAAATGCTGGCATGAAAGTAATCCTTCTTTTCATAGTACTCCATAGCAGCCCTGTATTTTAACTCCCAGTCGCCACTTTTCTGAATTTTTCTAAACTTACTGCAGGAGGAAAATGTTAGTGCCAGTACCAGCGCAATTGTCCATATAAAGCTTGTGCTTTTTAGCATAAGGGTGCAAATATACTTGAGTTAGTGTTAATTAACAATTAATTGAGTCTTATGAATGAAGCCAACCATGATAAATATAACGGAACATTAACCATAAAATTTTGCTGTTTAGTTGCTATCAGAGATGATAACTGCATCTTCATTTTCTTTTGTTGAAGTATCGGGCGCTTTCTCTACAGACCATTCTTTTGATAGTACATCTGCCAGTTTGGGTCTTTCCTCTTCTCTCCAATTAAATCCTTTTAATCGAGTATCAGGTTCTTCAATTTCATGTGGAGGGATAAAGGATGCTTCCGGCTTCATATAAAAAGACATATTGTCGGCTTTGTTATCCACAAATCGGATAACCATTGAGCTACATAGTATTTTATTTAAACCAGTAAGAGAGTTATCTTCATCGTCAAGGGCAAAAAAGATACTTTCGCTATTCCCATCCACATTAAGACTGGCAATCTGATTTTCCGCAAAAAAACCTGTCATGGTTTTCCCTTTAAGCTGGTTGAAATTCTTTAAAGTATCCTGCAAGATCATAAAAGAATTATCAATAAGATTAAGCGTATTTATCTGGTTATTACGAAAAACGATGTTAATAGAATCAGCTTCGATTTGGTTTCCCATATTCCAGATAACCGGGTCATTATAAAGAAATAAAATGGAGTCAGACAAGAAATAAGATAACGAATCTGAAATGCCTTGCAAATCATACCTGAAAAAAACCACATTGTGATAGGCAAGGAGTTTTTTGTTTACGTCCAGGCTGTCGTCAATAGAAATCAATGTGTCAGCCCTGAGGTATAATGTATCCTCTTCAAACACTTTTTTTAATAAAGGATTCCCGAAGATTTTAGTGATGCCCCGCTCGCCATCATTCTCAGCTTCCTCACCCGTAATAATGATGTCGTTATCTTTCGAGAACATATATACATTCCCAATAGCTCTGTTAGATCCACTGTTTCGATCATAAAAGAGCTGATCTCCTCTTAGAATATAGGATTCAGTTTCAATTATACCCGCATTGATAGTGGTTTTATTTACACGCATCCGGAACTCACCACCTTTTTCTGTATTAACTGTTGTCCCATCACTCGAAATTATCTTAGTCGGGCCAACGGAACTAGCCACCTTTGTGATCATATCATAGTACAAAGAATCAGTTTCCAATGTACTTTCAGGATTTACCAGAACTACTTCTGTCTTAAAAGCCATTGCTCTGCCTCTGGCATCATAATAACCTTTTCTACTTGTCAGTATATTATCACCATCATGCAGTTTTCCACCATTGAAGTAATTGGCTGATTTAGAGATAATATCATAATCGAGGTAGTCAGTATATAGAATAATAGAATCTTCACGATAAATCACATTTTCTCTCAAGTTGGCATATTGGGAATTACCATTATAAATCAGCCTCCGAGAAGTAATTGTGGTTGAATCCAACATATCAAAAACCCTGATATGTCCAAAGGCCTCCAGGCTGTTGTCGTTCTTATACAAAAAAGCCGAGTCACACCAAATCTCCATAGTTTCCTGGATGAAATGAACATTCCCAACTACTTTGAAATAACGCTTTCCATCCATCCTTCCTCCTTCAGAAAAATCGGCATGTTCAACCCTTACCTTACGCTGACCATAACCTATCAGTGAAATGGCGATGAACAAAAATGAAAGAATGACGATCTTTTTCAATAAAATGAAAAGTTTGTTGTCCTGCAAAGTTAAATAAAAACCATATCTTTAAATGATGATCGAGCGGATTTTAAAATTTATTAATGAACGGAACCTATGCCAGAAAGATGACAATATCCTGGTGACAGTTAGTGGTGGTGTTGATTCTGTGGTATTGCTCGATCTATTATATAGGAATAATTATAAGCTGAGTGTTGCTCATTGTAATTTCAATTTGAGAGGTGAAGAGTCTGATGCAGATGAGCAATTGGTAAAGAAAATATCAGAAAAACATGACATTCCATTTTTTGTAAAAAAATTCAATACAAAAGAGTTTGCCAGGGAGCATCAAATATCCACTCAGATGGCTGCACGTGAATTGCGATATCAGTGGTTTGAGGATTTAAGACAACAAGAGTCGTTTGATTGTATAGCCACAGCACACCATTTAAATGATTCAGTAGAGACGATTCTGTTTAACCTTGCCAAGGGAACAGGAATTGAAGGATTGAAAGGCATTCCTTATCAAAATGGATATGTTATAAGGCCTTTACTCTTCGCCGACAAAACTGAGATAATTGATTATGCTAAAGAAAAGAGTCTGGAGTTTAGGGAAGACAGTTCCAATAAGCTATTGAAATATCATCGCAATTTTATTCGACGAAATATAATTCCACGTCTTGAAGAAATCAATCCCAGTTTTAACAAAACAATCGGGAAAACATTGATGCGTATTGAGGGTACTGATCGGTTTATTAAAAACTGGCTTAAGATAGAGAAACAGAATTATTTTAATAGGAAAGGTGCTGACATATTTATTGAAAAGGCATTCATAAGAGATAATAATGAACCTGTTATCCTTCATGAAATCATCAAGCCTTATGGCTTTTCATTTGATCAGAGTTTGTTGATATTTAATCAGCTGGATAATAGGGCAGGGGCACTTTTTCATTCAAATGAATTTATTTTGAATATTGATCGCGATCACCTTATAATATCAGAAAAGAAACAAGATGAGAATTTTTATTTTATCCAGAAAGAAGATAAAGTGATACAAGCGGATGGCATAACATTGAAACTTGAAGTTAGAGAAAGGGAAAAAATTGATATCAATTATATTAAGGGCTGCGAATTTTTTGATTTAAAAAAAATTTCCTATCCTTTGTTATTAAGACCATGGAATGAAGGTGACTGGTTTATCCCTTTAGGAATGAAGGGAAAAAAAAAGCTCAGTGATTTTATGATAGATAAGAAAATTCCCTTAAACTTGAAAAATAGAATTATGGTTCTGGTTTCTGGAGAATCTATACTATGGATTGTTGGTTATCAAATTGATGACCGTTTTAAGATACAAAATAGCACCAGAGAAGTTTTAAAAATAAATCTTCTGGAAAACGATAATGAATCCATTTAAAAAGACATATAGTATCAAAGAGTTGAATCTGTTTCGATCTATGTCAAGGATGAAACCCTTTGAAAGCCTGAACTATGAAGAAATGGCCTTGTTTATTCCTCATTTGCACCTGAGACAATACAAGGAAGAAGAGGTTGTATTTTTCCGCAATGACCCAAGTAATGCCTTTTACTTTGTAAAAAGCGGCAAAGTATCTTTGAATATTGATGTTAACAATCAGTTTGAAGTTCTTCTGGTCATGAAATCAGGAGGTTTTTTTGGGCATAATGCTTTTCTTGAGGACTGTTCCAGAATGTATACTGCTGTTGTCGCCAGTGAGACTTCGGAATTGTATGTTCTTCCAAAAGTAAACATTATAGAAATATTTGAAAGCCGGCAAAAGATCAGGGCTAAGGTGATGACTTCAATCGCCGAATTATACAATGAATTCAATAATAAAATATTCAATACTTACCGTTCATCTCTAGGATTCTTTAATTTATCTGATGCCTTTCAGAAGTAATTATTTTAATCCACAAAAAATGCTTTAAATCATTTTGTTTTAACAGGATTTTTATCTTCTAAATACCTAACTTTGTTATTCTATTTTTTAATTCAATTTTAAACTTTTAAACTTTTATATCATGAAAATCACAGTAGTTGGTGCAGGAAATGTTGGAGCAACATGTGCCGATGTATTGGCATACCGAGAAATCGGGAATGAAGTTATACTTGTTGATATTAAAGAAGGGTTAGCAGAGGGTAAAGCTCTTGATATATGGCAAAAAGCGCCAGTCAATCTTTATGACACAAGAACAGTAGGAGTAACTAATGATTACTCAAAAACTGCAGGTTCAGAAGTTGTGATAATTACATCTGGCTTACCTCGGAAACCCGGGATGAGTCGTGATGATTTAATTGAGACCAATGCTGGCATTGTTAAGTCGGTTACTGAAAATGTAGTGAAACATTCCCCTGAAGCAATCATTATCGTTGTTTCAAATCCTTTAGATGTTATGACGTATCAGGCACATATCGTATCTAAATTACCCAGGACAAGAGTGATGGGGATGGCAGGTATTCTGGATACCGCCCGATTTCGGGCTTTTTTGGCCGAAGCATTAAATGTATCTCCAAAGGATATTCAGGCTATGCTAATGGGTGGTCATGGGGACACTATGGTACCGCTACCAAGATATACTACTGTTGCTGGAATTCCAGTTACAGAACTTATCGATAGTGATGAACTGGACAAAATTGTTGACAGGACCAAAAAAGGAGGAGGAGAGTTGGTAAAATTAATGGGGACTTCTGCATGGTATGCTCCAGGATCAGCCGCTGCTCAAATGGCAGAAGCCATTGTGAAGAACCAAAGACGTGTTTTTCCTGTTTGCGTACAGCTGGATGGCGAGTACGGCATTAATGATTGTTATCTGGGTGCTCCTGTAATTTTGGGAAAAAATGGTATCGAGAAAATTATAGAATTGGACTTAAATAGTGATGAAACTGCATTATTGAAAAGTTCCGAAGGACATGTTCGGGAAGTAATGGCTGTTCTTGACAGGCTGAATGCTTAGGAAATTCTATTTATAATAAGTGAGGGGCATAGGTGCCCCTTTTTTTTTGAATTAAACCTGAAGGAATTTTAATACTATGTATTAATTATTATCTTCAGCTTATATAAGTTGAAATGATGGAAAAACTAATAGAACTTGCTTCAAATATCAAAGGAGTATATACTGAGATTGATAGTTACAGGTTGGAATGGGATTCTTCAACCAAAGCAATTATCCAGCGAACCTTTAAATCTGTACAAAAAAAAATAGACCTGAACCTAAAAATTAGAAACATTGATGATATAAAGAACCTGGAATCCATTCGTCTTACATTCGGGTTTTTAAATAGCGGGTTGTTAATTGAGCCCAAGAAGGGAAAGCAAACTCCTCCCCCCATGGTATTAATCAAGAAAGGAGGATACCTATCTTATACTCAAATGGCGAATGGCAAGATAAATGTCTTTATTCATTATCCTTATATCCAGGATATTTACGGAGATCCGGAAAGGATTCTAGAAATAAATATGTTTAATCCAAAAGATATCCATAAAGAATTGATTCTGGAACATATTGAATTGTTTCTGGAAGAAATTCTGAAATGGGAAAAGGAAGAAAAAAAATTAATTGGATTCCATATTGGAGGGATTCGTTAGTCTATATAGGACATATACTTTTGGATGCTTATTTTGTTAGTTTAATGATTTAAATCATTTCTTCCTTACAATCTAAATTTTATATTTGTTAATAATATCTCCGAGCGAAATATTCTAAAGGATGATTCCTATGAATATAAGCCGATGGGTTGTAATGGAAACGATACAGCCTCCCGATTCCAATATTTAGGGGATGACTTGGAAAGGATGATGTAAAGACCTGGTATAACTCTTACTATATCTTTTCCTTTGAGATATTCAGAAATAAAGAGATTACCATGGCGTTGAAAATATCAAATTTCTTCTTCTTAATCATTTCATCAGATTATTGGATAGTAATGTGTACATCCCATAATTGGCCCACATTACTAAAGCATCATATAGAAAAAAGGTTACTGGTTATTCAGAATTGGATTCTGGTATCCAATAAAATAACCCGTGTTATCTGATGTCCTCTTTGTTAACATACTATCCCAATATACTAACTATTTCCGGGTCTGGAAGAAATGTTGGAAAGACCTCTTTATTATGCACTATAATTAGGAGAAGAGAGTCAAAATTAGCAATCACAGCTGTTAAAATAAGCCCCCATTTTCACGATACAGACTATGAGGAATCTGAAATTGAGGTACCAGACAATTACGTGATCTTCAGTGAGGAGGATGCTGGAAAAGCAAAAGATAGTTCCAAGATGCTTGCTTCAGGGGCAAGATCAGTTTTTTATATTCAGGCGAGAGACCATTATTTGCAGGAAGCATTAAATAGTTTTTTGGAAATGATTCAGCCAGGTGTACCTGTGATATGTGAATCAGGAGGAATACAACATTTTATTGAACCCGGATTATCCTTGTATGTAACCAATGAGCCTGGTGGAGGCTTTGGAAAACCTAAACCGAAGAATGCAATAGAAGTAGTTGGCGATCAGCAATCGTTTGACATGCTGTCAGAACGGATAGTTTTTGTAAACGGTAAATGGATTCTAAAATAGCGATTATGGAGGTGTTTGAGAAAGCTCTTAAATTAATATTGTCAAAAGCTAGTCAACCCGGATATGAAACAGTGTTGTTAGAAGAATCAATTAACAGGATTCTTGCACGCGATATTCTTGCCGACTCTGATATGCCCCCCTTTAACAGATCAGCTATGGATGGATATGCAATCAGGAAAGAAGATCTGCACAAGCCATTAAAAATAATCGATGAAATTGCAGCAGGAACAGTTGCCAATAAAAAGATAAACAAAAAGGAATGTGCTAAGATCATGACCGGTGCACCAATTCCTGAAGGAGCCGATTTTGTAGTTATGATTGAAGACACATCTCTTAATGAAAATAGCGAAGTAATAATTTCAGGATTAAAAGAATCTTCGAACATCAGGTACCGGGGAGAAGACTTGAGAAAGGGAGACGTAATATTAAAAAGGGGGGCGCTGGTTAAAAAACAGCATATAGGCCTGATGGCTTCCGTAGGTGAAGTTAATCCTCAAGTCTACCTGAAACCTAAAATTAATATACTTTCTACCGGCTCCGAATTAGTAGAACCAGATATGGTTCCTTTGGGTGCTGAAATAAGGAATAGCAACGGGGTGCAAATATTATCCCAGCTAAAGTCTATTGGCTTGGAGGGAAATTTTCTTGGAATTGCAAGGGATGATCCTGATTATATAAGGGAGATGATTGATCAATCCCTCCACTCCTGCAATGTTTTATTGATAACAGGTGGAGTGTCCATGGGAGATTATGATTTTGTACCTGAAGTATTAACAGAACTGGGATTTGAAATTACACTCCATAAAATAAAAGTCAGGCCTGGGAAGCCCTTACTTTTTGCTAAAAGAAAGGGCCAATTTGTTTTTGGAATACCTGGTAATCCTGTATCAGCTTTTGTTCAGATGGAGGTGGTTATCAAGCCCTTTTTATATAAGTTAATGGGTTCAGACAATGTTACAACCGTTTATAAAATGGTATTAGGTGAAGATTTTAAACGGAAAAAGTCGCAATTGAAATTATTTGTTCCGGTCAAAATAATTGAGGGAGAAGTATTTCTTGTCGAATACCATGGCTCTGGTCACCTGGCATCTTATGCTGAGGCAGACGGTATCATGGAAGTTAATGAAGAAATTGAAAGTATTAAGAAACAAGAAACTGTAAATGTTAGACCGCTTTAACAGACGTATCAATTACCTGAGGATTTCGGTAACAGATAAATGTAATCTCCGTTGCCGGTATTGCATGCCAGAGGATGGGATCCAGCTGATGTCGCAAGATGAGGTGCTTTCTTTTAAAGAAATTGTAGATTTTGTTAAGGTGGGTGTTGGATTTGGGATTAATAAAATACGATTGACTGGAGGAGAACCATTGACCAGGAAAGGTATTGTTAACCTGGTTAAGATGATCAGAGATATACCTGGTATCAGGGATCTGGGGATGACTACCAATGGTATTTTACTTTCCAGGTATGCAATTGAATTAAAGAATGCAGGCTTGGATCGTGTAAATGTCAGCCTTGATAGCCTGGACGAAGGAAATTTTAAATATATAACAAGAATTGGCAGTCTTAATCAGGTATTATCCGGAATTATGGCAGCCAAAGATGCCGGATTGGTTCCTGTAAAGATCAATTGTGTAATTAAAAATGATTCTAATGAACCAGATGCCCTGGCGGTTAAGGAATTTGGTTTGGAGCATGGAGTGAAAGTTCGGTATATAAAGGAAATGGACCTTGAAGCTGGAGTTTTTTCTGTTGTGGCAGGTGGAAAAGGAGGAAAATGTAAATTATGCAACCGACTGAGGCTAACAGCTGATGGATTTTTAAAACCCTGTTTATTCAGTGAATTGGGATATAATATAAGGGAGCTAGGGTATGAAACTGCTTTTAATCTGGCAGTAGGTAATAAACCTGAAAAAGGATCATTAAATAATATTAATAGTTTTTACAATATAGGTGGATAACAATGGCAGATAAATTAAGTCATCTCGATCAAGCCGGCAGGGTGAATATGGTGGATGTTGGAAGTAAACCTGTACAGGAAAGGATTGCCCGAGCTACAGGGAAAATTTTTATAAATAAGGATACCATAGCTGCCATCAGAGAAAATATGATGAAGAAAGGAGATGTATTAACAGTTGCTGAGATTGCAGGAATACAAGCTGCGAAAAATACGGCTAACCTAATTCCCTTATGCCATCCATTATTGTTAACCAAGGTAGATGTAAAAACTATTCTGGAAGAAGATGGCGTCCGTGTAGAGACAATGGTAAAAAATGCTGGACAAACGGGAGTTGAAATGGAAGCATTAACAGGAGCAAGTGTTGCTTTACTTACCATATATGATATGTCGAAAGCGATGGACAAACATATGAGGATAGGTGAAATTGAATTATTGGAAAAGTCAAAGAAGAATATTGATGGAACGATCAGTTGAAATACATTCGGTAAATATTTCAGAAAAGAAAGGCGTTATTAAAACTCCGGTGGATTCAATTCACCTTACGAATATAGGTATCCCACAAGATGCACATCGGGGATCATGGCATAGGCAGATTAGTATGCTTGGTAAGGAAAGCATTGATAAATTTTCAGAAGAATCAAGTCGCAAATATCAGTATGGTGAGTTTGCCGAAAATATCACTTCCCTGGGAATGGAAGTATTTAAATCAAATGTTTTCGACCGGTTTGTTAATGGGCAGGTTGAGCTTGAAGTAACGCAGATTGGTAAAAAATGTCATGGTTCTGGATGTTCTATTTACAAAGAGGTTGGTAATTGTGTGATGCCAAATGAAGGAATATTTCTTAGAGTTAGAAAAGAAGGATATCTGAAAGCAGGGGATATACTTTCCTATCTTCCAAAAGCCTATAAAATAAAAATCATAACCATGAGTGACCGCGCTAGTCAGGGAATCTATGAAGATAGAAGTGGTCCAAGATTGGTTCAGGTCACTAAAGATTTTTTTAAGAATAGTAATAGAATTTCCGTAATTGAAAATGACATAATACCTGATGAGCCCCATCTGCTATCTGAAATAATCACGTCAGCAGTTGAGGGAGGTGCAGATATTATATTTACTACAGGAGGAACCGGAATTGGACCAAGAGATATTACTCCGGATACTATTGGCCCCATGCTCGACAGGGAAATTCCAGGTATTATGGAGTTGATACGAGTGAAATATGGTATGGAAAAGCCTAATGCACTTCTAAGCAGAGGTATTGCTGGTGTGATAAATAAAAGTCTTGTTTACACCCTGCCTGGGAATCCAAAAGCGATTCAAGAATATACAACTGAAATTTTTAAAACAATGGATCATGCCATGAGGATGATACATGGTATAAGTAATCATTGATTTTTTAGTTTTATATTAAAAGCGATCTTTTCTTTTCTTTTAATCCTATATTGCGATAAAAATATATGGTTACAATGTGCTGGATTCCAAGCCAGAATTTAAGATTTCAATATTAATATTATGAACAAGGATAGTATCAAAGTTGGCCTTGCCCAGATATCACCTGTCTGGCTTGATAAAAAGAATACCATTTCAAAAATTGAAGACTATATCAACAACGCGGCAGACCAGAAATGCCAGCTGGTTGTTTTTGGTGAAGCTCTACTCCCGGGTTATCCCTTCTGGGTTGAATTTACTGAGGGAGCTAAGTTTAATGCTCCCATACAGAAGGAGTTATTTGCTTATTACATGTCGCAATCCATTCAACCATATAGTCAGGATCTTGATTCCATCAGAAAACTGTCAAAGGATAAGAAAATCGCCATTGTACTTGGATCGATCGAGCGTGCAGCTGACAGGGGAGGACATAGCCTCTATTGTTCACTCTTGTATATAAACTCAGCTGGAGAAATACAATCGGTTCATCGGAAACTGATGCCTACCTATGAAGAACGATTGGTATGGTCACCAGGTGATGGCCATGGTCTTCGTGTGCATCCCCTGGGACCTTTTACTATGGGAGCATTGAATTGCTGGGAAAATTGGATGCCATTACCACGAGCAACTTTATATGGATTGGGAGAAGACCTACATGTTGCCGTATGGCCCGGAAGTAAAAGAAATACAATAGATATTACTCGATTTATAGCGCAGGAATCCAGATCATATGTGATTTCTGTGTCGGCTTTGATGCACAAGAAAAATATAGGGGAGGACTTGCCTCACGCCAAACTTATGCTTGAAAATTGTCCGGACATAATGGCTGATGGAGGTTCCTGCCTCGCTGCTCCGGATGGTACCTGGATAATTGAGCCAGTACAAAATAAGGAAGTTTTGCTTACCGCTGAGATCAGCCATCAGCATGTAAAAGAAGAAAGACAGAATTTTGATCCTTCAGGTCATTATTCAAGACCCGATGTTACTGAATTGCACGTCAACCGAAAACGTCAAAATATTCTGAAATTTGAAGAATGATTTTTTGCAGACAGAATAGTGTTGACCAGGATTGAGAATTTGATACCAGATGTGATTTATGAAGTACTTGTGGGATAGAATACGGGCGATAAAATCTATGTATATTTGTTTAGTCTTTATAACACTTAACTAAATGATTTTGATAAAACGACTTGGATACCTGGCTATACTAATGTACTTGTTTGTAGCCTGCGGGAGTGATGAAAATGATCCTGCTTCTTATTTGATCACTAAAATGGAATATGTAGATATTGGGGCAAGAGATACCATAAATATGTATTTCACATATAAAGAAGGAGAATTATCAATGGCTTCGGTTGTTGGCGATTCTGAGAAATCATATACTGCTGTTTTTAACGATGATGGAAAGGTATACGATGTTGGGGATAAACGGTTTGAATGGGATGGCGACCAGTTGATGAAGATCATTTTTGACAATGGTACCTGGATTGATTTGGAATATGCGGGGGAGAAAGTAAGTAAAGGATATTACCGTTATTTTCAACCCGGAGGACAAGAGGCATCTTCGGGTCATATAGAAATTTCTTACGATGGGAGTAATCTTGGCGTTATTGACAATTATGACAATATGGAAATCCTTACCAGCAAACATAGCTTCGCAGGATTTGATAGTATGACAAATACGTTTACAAGTATTTGGTGGTTTTTGTATATAGACAATACTCTAAGCCTTTTTACTACTCAGGTTCTTCCCGCTGCGCTATATATGAATAATAACCCGACCTCTTATAAGTTTGAAGCTCCTACGGTTCAATTTGAAAGAATCACTGGCATGAATTATGAGTATGATGCTAATGGAAGGGTTTCAATAGTTAATATAAATTCACAGAGTAAAGAATATAAGCTAATTGTTAGCTATTGAGAATTCCACCTATAAACTTTTTAAAAGTTCCTTGTTCATTTATCCGAAAGCTATTTGGGAACCTAGAATTTCACTGAACTTTTTCACAAGTACATAATTAAAAAACCAAGGAAATAAAACCTTTTTGAATTATTAATCGTAATATTGCAATAAACAAATATCATAATGGGAATAACAAGGTCGGATATTTTTAGTGAAGATGTAAACAAGGCGGCACTGTTAGCTAAAGCTTTTGCACATCCGGCAAGATTTACTATTCTACGACACCTGATAAATAGCAAAGCGTGTATAGTAAATGACCTGGTTGATGTTGTCGGTTTAGCACAACCTACTATTTCCCAACATTTAAAAGAATTGAAAACTATAGGAATCATCAAAGGTGAAATTGAAGGGCCAAGGGTGTGCTACTGCATCAATGAGAAAGTCTGGAATGAATTTAAAACACATTTCACCGGACTCATTGAATTATATGATGCTTCTCGAAATTGTTGTAAATAGAAATCATTAGTCAATTATTAAATTTTTAGATCATGAACACTGCAGATGAATTAAAAAAGATTGTAAAAGAAAAATATGGTGAGATTGCTGATCAATCAAATAGCAAAAAGGGATGTGGTTGTGGATGCAGCCCTTCTGATGACTATACAGTTTTCTCAGAAGATTATTCTAAGCTCGATGGATATAATCCAGATGCTGACCTTCAGCTAGGCTGTGGATTGCCTACTCAATATGCGATGATTCAAAAAGGTGATACCGTTGTAGATCTGGGTTCTGGTGCAGGGAATGATTGCTTTATCGCACGTGCGCTAACCGGAGATGAAGGTAGAGTGATCGGGCTGGATTTTACGGAAGAAATGCTAGCTAAGGCACGGAAAAACACGGCTAGTTTGGGATTTTCAAATGTGGAATTTGTGAAGGGTGAAATAGAAAAAATTCCTCTTCCTGAAAACACCGCTGATGTTGTTGTCAGCAATTGTGTTATGAATCTTGTTCCTGATAAAAACAAAGCTTTTTCAGAAACCTACAGGATATTAAAGCCAGGAGGACATTTCAGCATATCTGACATCGTATTGCAGGGTGATTTACCAACAGCTCTAAAGAATGAAGCAGCTTTGTATGCCGGGTGTGTGTCAGGTGCTGTACAAAAAGAAGATTATCTGGAAACCGTAAGAAATGCAGGTTTTATTAACCTGGTTATTCAGAAACAAAAAGAGATTGATCTACCTAAAGAAATCTATTTGAAATACTTATCAGAAAATGATTTTAAGCAGTTTAAAGCATCTGGAAGAGGAATTTTCAGTATTACTTTAAATGCTGATAAAAAAGAGTAATATTGTCTTTTATCGGCCTGTTATTTTATAAATTTTATGATAAGTAAAACACTTGATGATTATATCAATCAAACTGTTACAGGTTTTGAATCAATACCTGTAGAAAGAAAACAATTGTTG
>Ga0316192_10002606_pt1 | contig 13200 bp, 9 predicted proteins | sample MerIslwburrow_MG_FD_204931 | JGI IMG/M metagenome (GOLD analysis project Ga0316192, IMG submission 204931) | Coastal sediment microbial communities from Maine, United States - Merrow Island worm burrow | ecosystem: Environmental > Aquatic > Marine > Coastal > Sediment | place: USA: Maine...
GAGGTCTACGTTGCTCTACAGGAGGGTGATGAGATCAAGCATGCGAGTATGATCAAACAGTTGCAGGCCAGACGCCTCTTCGCCAAAGCCTACACCTTCACCTACTGGCATGATCAGGCCCTGAGAAAACGTCTCATGCATGAGACACGCATAGTCGAAGAGGATTCCCCTCTGATCGGCCACAAGATGATTGATGTCCGCATTCCGCATGGGGTTCAGCCGCTGGCTGTCTGTCGTAAAGATGAAATGCTAATTCCCTATGATGACCTTCTCTTCGAAGCCGGTGATGAAATCTCACTCCTTCTAAGGCCGGAACGTGTGCAAGAGGGGCAAGCTCTGATCCTTCCTCCCGCATCTGACCATAGCATGATCACCACTCAGAAAGTGGCCAAGCCAAACACATAAAGGCTGATCACTCAGACTTGAAACTCCGCACCCGCTTTGCTCCCAGTCCGACGGGCCTACTCCATGTAGGCAACGCCTACTCGGCCCTCATCTGTCAGCAGTGGGCTGAGAACCATAACGCTGAACTGTTGCTACGCATTGAGGATATCGATCATACCCGCTGTCGGGATGCATACACTCCACAACTGATCGAAGATTTGCAGTGGTTAGGTCTTACATGGCAAAGCGATATTCTGAAACAGAGTGAGCATCAGACTCGCTATCATGCAGCACTGGAACAGCTGGAAGCGATAGGAGTGATCTACCCCTGCTTCTGCACCCGCAGGCATATTCAGGAGGAGATCGAACGGATGGGTATCGCCCCGCACGCCGAGGACTCAGCCAGAGAAGATGCCGACCCCTATCCCGGCATCTGCCGCGAGATCGACAAGCACCAGCGCAGTGAGCGAAAACTACATGAGCGCTTTGCATGGCGTCTGGATGCTGCCAAAGCGATGGCGCTCATTTCGGAACCTCTTGCATGGTGCGATCAAGATGGCCGCCATCACCCGGTTCACCCCTCATCACTTGGCGACATGGTGATTGGGCGCAAGGATATCGGTATCAGCTATCACCTCGCCGTAGTGGTGGATGATGCGCATCAGGAGATCTCCCATGTCATCCGTGGTGAAGACCTCCTCTCAAGCACACCGCTTCACCGGCTGTTACAGGCGCTGCTGGAACTCCCCTCGCCCACCTATATTCACCACCCACTGCTGGTCGATGGTGATGGCAATCGATTAGCTAAACGTAACAACGCCACCACGCTGAAATCGCTTCGCGAAGCCGGTATCAGCGCCGATTCCCTGCGTCATTTTCTAATGGATAACCACTCCCTTCTATGGTCATTTGAGCCGGATAATCTGGATGCAATCAGAGAACAACTTGGCAGTGCGGGTTAAACAACCCAGTATTGTCACCATTAACGCTTCGACAAAGGACACTCTCATTGCCTGCAATTCTTGATTTGATCGGCAACACGCCACTGGTTGAACTGCGCCGCATCACGGCACACCTGCCCGAAAATATTCGCATTCTGGCCAAACTGGAACGGTTTAATCCGGGAGGTTCGGTCAAGGATCGTCCTGCCTACCGTATGATTCAGGAAGGGCTCAAGTCCGGTCAACTCACACATGAGAAGACCATCCTCGACTCCACATCCGGCAACACCGGCATCGCTCTGGCGATGATCGGAGCAGCACTCGGATTCAAGATTTCACTGGTACTTCCGGGTAATGTGTCCGATGAACGTAAACGCATCTGTCGCGCCTTTGGCGCCAACCTCATCTTCTCCGATCCGCTGGAGGGTTCTGATGGCGCCATCATCGAAGCACGCCGCATCTATGAAGCCGATCCCGATCTCTATTTCAAACCGGATCAGTACAATAACCCAGCCAACCCAATGGCACATGAAGAGTCCACTGGGCCTGAAATCTGGCGCGATACCGATGGTGGGGTGACCCATTTCATCGCTTCGTTAGGCACTTCAGGCACACTGGTCGGCACAGGTCGCTTCCTGAAGCGCACCAATCCGGCTATTGAGATTATTGCTGCCGAACCGGACTCCCCTTTCCATGGCATTGAAGGACTGAAACATATCGAATCGAGCATTGTGCCCGGCGTCTATGATGCATCTGTACATGATCGTAAAATTGGCATTGATACCGATGAGGCTTATACCTACACACAGCGCCTGGCACGTGAAGAGGGCATCCTCTCAGGTCAGTCATGCGGATGCGCACTGGCGGCAGCCTTAAAAGTCGCAGAGGAACTAGCTGCTGAAAATAAGGCGGGCACGATTGTTGCCATTTTCCCGGATGGTGGTGAGAAGTACCTAACTACCGCTGTCTTTGCCGACGGTACCGTCTTCAGCGGCGAAGGCATCTGACCCCAGCGAAGCCGCTCAGGTAGAACCACTCTCTTTTTCTTTCTTCAACAGAGATTGAATTGAATGACTCACGTCGGTGAACGAATAGGGCTTTGATAACAGAATCGTCTGAGCACCTTTCTCTTCAGGAAGATCGTGATTTGACCTGCTGTAGCCGGTCACAAATATAATAGGAAGATCAGGTTGTTGTTCCCGAATCTTTTCAGCAAGTTTCACCCCACCAAGCTTCGGCATCACAATATCGGTAAAGAGAAGAGAAATTGGCTGGCTTCCCTTCATGAACTTCTCCAATGCTTCCTCACCATCACGGGCCTCAATAACTTGGTAATTGAGACTTTTCAAAACGCTTGAGGTGGTTTGAAGCAGTTCAACTTGATCATCTACAAGCAGGATAGTTTCGCCTTGGCCCATCCAGATCTCAGCCACCAGCTGCAGGCTCACTTCTAAATCAGGCGCATCTATCAATGGGAAGAAGATGTGAAATGCAGTGCCTTCTCCAAATTCACTCTCCACTTCGATAGTGCCACCATGACGTTGAACCGACCCATAAACCATTGACAATCCAAGACCCGTCCCCTGCCCCACAGATTTGGTTGTAAAGAAGGGTTCGAAGATCTTTTCGATGATATCCTTGCTGATTCCATCTCCATTATCTCGAATGGTGATTCTGGCAAGATTTCTCTCTTGAAGATGGGGGTGTCGTTGCATGAATTCATCATCAGCAGTCACTCTGCTAACAGAGCTTGCGATTGCTGGCTGAGCCTTATCAGCAACCGCATAACGTGCATTATTGATAAGATTCATCAGAATCTGCTGCAGTTGGGTGGCATCGGCCTGAATCTTTAGCTGCTCATTCGACTCTTCTAATCCGTATTCGATATTCTCCGGCACCGTACTTCTCGATAGATCATAGTTCTCCATCATGAAAGCATTCAGTGAAAAAACCTCCATCGCAACCATGTCTTTTCGAGCATAAGTCAACAATTGTGCGACAATTCCAGCCGCCCGATTACTGAGCAACTGAATCGATTCCAACCTTTTTTCAAGCTCGTCACGCTTATCCATGTCCTGATTTGCCAGATATAAATTTCCATCGATAGCTGCCAGCATATTGTTAAAGTCGTGAGCAATACCACCAACCAGAGTGCCGATAGACTCCATCTTCTGAGCCTGACGAAACTGATTCTCCAACCGCTGATGCTCGGTCATGTCTCTGATCAGCGAGACATAATGCACTATCGAGCCATCTTCATTTCGGATCGGCGCAATCGACATCATTGCTGGGAAAAAGGAGCCGTCTTTCTTCCGGTCAATCAATGTCCCACTCCACACGCTTCCCTGACTGATTGTCTGCCACAGTTCCCTGTAAAATTCAGGGTTCTGAGCATTGCTCTTAAGTAGACTGGGATCACGCCCAATCACCTCTTCAGAAGCGTAGTCTGTAATCTCTGTGAAAGCCGGATTCACATACTCGATCACCCCTTTCGCATTGGTCATCATGATCGCTTCACCACTGTAGTGAACAGCCTGCGAAAGTCGTCGTAGCTCCTCTTCAGCTTTATGACGTTCACTTCGATAGGTCAAAAGGAAAAAGTAGAGGATGAAACCGTAAGCTACGAGCCGGAGAAAATGCCACTCCCACCAGACTCCATCCCAGAGGGTAGAGTATCCAAACAGCAATCCGGAAACACCGAAAAGAAGGCAGTGATTGAGAAGAACAGGAGAATGTTCCACCCTGCAGTCGTTTTCCAACAGGGCAAAATAGAGAGCCGCGGAGATGAAACCCACGCCACCGGCGATATTGAGAAAATTAGCTGTAGAGGTGAACCCTGTGTCCCCTTTCATCGAAGGTAGCATTTCCGGCATTAACAGGGAGAACAATCCAACCAGTATGGCAGCAACAAAACTGAAGATGGGAACCAGTTCAATACGGTCATGATTTGAAAGTCGCTCAGGAAGCCAGACACAGGCAAAGAAAAGACCGCCCCAAAAATTGGAAAGACTATGCAACCAGACAAACTCCTTGCCGGGCATCACCATGGCATGAAAACAATCCAGAAGACCCATTCCGATAAGTCCAGAAGCAAGCCAGATATAGGTGGAGAGATCTTTTGAGAAGCCACGAAGAATCAGCAGTGTAGTAGCAACGGTCAGCGCGACGAAGCCACCCAAGCCTTCAATCAACGAATGAAAAGGAACCTGCTCCCAATACCATGGCTCGTCGAGAAACAGAAGTATCCCAGTCACACTTGCAGAAAGGATCAGCACCACCAGTGTCGGAATGAACCTCGATAAGTCTCTGTCACTCCGGTGTATTTGCTTCTCTATCAAAGGCATTGTTTGAGTATAGCAAAAAACAGGCCGGTCAGGAAAATTACCCCACAAAAAAAGCGAGGCCCATCGGCTTACAATCGGCCCCGCTTTTCTTTATTGGATCAAAGGTTGGCTAGTAACCTTTCTTGAACTCGGTCTTATGACACTTCGGACAAGGCGGAATTCGACCACTCTTCTTGAAGTGCATCTCATGACCACAAGCGACGCAGGTAAGTGTACCCGCTGCTGTAATCTCTCCTGATCGACATGAACGCTGTTTATCAGTCCACTCTGAAATCGAAGTGATCGCGCCACCAGCCGCATTAAGTAGTGCGGAGAGTGATGCAATAGCACCGGCACGCAGGCGATCAGGGTTCAGGCGACGACCCGCCTCCTCCTTCATTGTATCAGCCATATGGCTGAAATCGCGCTCAAGGAAACCTTTCAACTTCTGGCCCTGCTCTTCCGAGAAGGTGCCAGCAGCAGTCAGCTGCTTACGCGCCTTCTCCATAGCAATCTCAGCATACTCAGAAGTCTTTTCAGCGCCCTGATCGAACAACTCTTTAAAACGCTCAGCCAACTGATCGTACTGATCAGTCTCTCTGTCGGAGATTGCCGCATCATCCATATGGGTGATTACAGCATCGCCGAAACCGGAGGTGGAAAGCTTAACTGCATTATCCATCAGACGTTCGAAATCATAGGTCACGGTCTTGGCGGCAATTGAGCCATTGATTCCTTTCAGAATCAGATCTGCAGCCTCTGTCCAACCCATGTAACGGAGCATCATCTCACCAGAGAGAACCACCGATGAAGGATTAACCATATCTTTGTCTGCATACTTTGGAGCCGTGCCATGAGTAGCTTCGAAAATAGCGTGGCCGCTCATGTAGTTGATGTTGGCACCCGGTGCGATACCGATACCGCCGACCTGTGCAGCCAGTGCATCAGAGAGATAGTCGCCGTTGAGATTCAACGTAGCGATCACATCGAACTCGGTGGCACGAGTCAAAACCTGCTGTAGCGCAATGTCTGCGATCGCATCCTTAATGACAATGCCATTCGGAAGCTTACACCATGGACCACCATCAATCTCGACTGCACCAAACTCGTTCTTGGCAAGGTCATAACCCCAGCGCATGAATCCACCCTCGGTGAACTTCATGATGTTACCCTTATGCACAATTGTGACTGACTTGCGATCGTTATCGATAGCGTACTGGATCGCTGCACGGACCAGACGCTCGGTACCTTCACGAGATACAGGCTTCACACCAATACCGGAACTATCAGGGAAACGAATCTTGGTTACACCCATCTCATCCTGAAGGAACTTGATCACCTTCTTTACTTCCTTGGAGCCAGCCGCCCACTCAATACCGGCATAGATATCTTCAGAGTTCTCACGGAAGATCACCATATCAACATCTTCAGGCTTCTTAACCGGTGAAGGAACGCCGGTGAAATATTTAACCGGACGTAGACAGGTGTAGAGGTCGAGCTTCTGACGCAGCGCCACGTTCAGTGAGGTGATACCACCACCGATCGGTGTAGTCAGCGGGCCTTTAATGCCGATCAGGTATTCATTGAAGGCATCCAGTGTCTCCTGTGGCAGCCATGCATCATCATTCTTACCATACATATTCCACGACTTCTCACCGGCAAACACTTCCATCCAGGCAATCTTACGCTTGCCTTCGTAAGCCTTCTCAACTGCAGCATCAAGGATACGCTGGGAGGCGCGCCAGATATCACGGCCGGTACCATCACCTTCAATAAAGGTAACAATGGGCTGATCAGGAACATTCAGCTTACCGCCCTCACCCATAGTGATCTTCTCGCCTGTTTCAGGAATACAAATTTTATCAAAAGCCATCATCAACCCCTTACCTACTAATCTACTAATTTGTAATGAATATATTTACTGTGAACTGGTGCGTTTTATTTTGGCAGCACGCTGCGCCTTACGCTTGGCCTCAACCGCCTTGCGTCGAGCTAAATCATAATACTTCTTATCAATCGCATCGGCCGCTTCTTGCAGGCTCTGCTCGGCACTCTTGAGCTCAAGTGTTGCTTTGGAACTTTTCTGCTCCGGTTTATCCACTCCCAATTGGCGGGCGCTCTCAATTGCAGAGCGCGCTTCACTCATCTCCTGAACAGGAGGCGTTGTCGCACAAGAGGCAACAACCAATGCCATGACCATCAAGAATATCCCTCTTGTCATCCGAAGAATTTTCATTGGAAGAACCATACCACTAAGAATCTGCCTAGGACTTTGAATTGTCAAACAGATGTCTTGCGTTTCCTCAAGCCCAACTCTTTAAGCTGATCCTCAGAGACCTCGGAAGGCGCATCACTCATTGGATCAGCCGCTTTCTGGGTCTTCGGAAAGGCGATTACATCACGGATCGACTCAGCACCCACCATCAGTGAAAGGACACGATCCAAACCAAAGGCCAGACCACCATGTGGTGGTGCACCATATTTTAGCGCCTTGAGCAGGAATCCGAATTTCATCTCTGCTTCCTCATCGGAGATGTTCAGGGCTTTCAATACACGCGCCTGAACCTTGGTATCATGGATACGAATGGAACCACCACCAATCTCAGTACCGTTCCAGACCAGATCATAGGCCTGCGAGCGCATATCAAGCGGTGCTGATTCAAGCTTCTCCAGATCCTCATCATAAGGCGCTGTGAACGGATGATGCAGTGCCTGCAGACGCTTGCTCTCCGCATCCCATTCAAACATCGGGAAATCAACCACCCAGACAAATTTGTTTTCGCCGGCATCAAATAGCCCCAGATCCTTGCCCAGCTCAACACGCAGGTAACCCAGTGCATTGTTGACCACCTCTTTGGTGTCAGCGCCGAAGAACAACAGATCACCATCAACAGCACCGCAGCGCTCGATCAATGCCTTTAGAACGTCTTCGGAGAGGTTTTTAACGATAGGAGATTGAAGTCCATTGGGAATGTCGTTTGCATCGTTTACCTTGATGTAGGCTAGGCCTTTGGCACCATAGATAGAGACAAACTTGGTATAGTTATCGATCTGTTTACGGCTAAGCTTGCTCGCACCATCCGGTACTCGAATCACCTTTACCAACCCACCATTTTCGGCAGGACCGCGGAATACTTTGAAGTCGACGCTCATCATCAAATCGGTGACATCGATATGCTCCAGACCGAATCGCATATCCGGGCGATCCAACCCGTACTTCGCCATCGCATCCTGATAGGTAATGCGCTCAAACGGAGCAGCCGGAGACTTACCCATACCTGCTTCAAACATCGCAGAGATCAAGCCTTCAGCTTTTGCCATCACATCATCCTGTGTAACAAAAGACATCTCGATATCAACCTGAGTAAATTCAGGCTGGCGATCAGCACGAAGATCCTCATCACGGAAACAACGTGCAATCTGATAATAGCGATCCATACCCGCCACCATCAGCAACTGTTTAAAAATCTGCGGGCTCTGCGGAAGGGCGAAGAAAGAGCCGGGATAGATGCGCGAAGGAACCAGATAGTCGCGTGCACCTTCAGGCGTGGATTTATTCAGAATGGGCGTCTCGACTTCAAGAAAGTCCTGACTATCCAGATAGTTACGTGCAGCATGAGTGACCTTATGCCGCATGATCATATTGCGCTGCATCGGTGCGCGGCGCAAATCCAGATAACGATATTCGAGACGATGCTGTTCACCGGTATTGCAATCATCTTCAATGAGGAAAGGAGGTGTCTCTGCACGATTCAACACAACCATAGACGATGCTTTGACTTCAATTTCACCCGTCGGCAATTTCGGATTGACCGCTTCGGCATCACGAGGAATTACCTCACCGACAACCTCAATTACATCCTGCTGACGCAGCGAGTGGGCAAGCGCATGAATCTCAGCCGTATCCGGATGCACAACCACTTGCACTAGACCATAGCGATCTCGCACATCGATAAAAATCACGCCACCATGGTCACGGTTGGTCTGTACCCAGCCGTTGAGCTGGACTATTTCACCAGTCTGCTCTTTTCGAAAATCGCCACAGCGTGTGCGCTCTGTCATGTTGTGATTCCTCCGGACAATCCCTCAAAGTGAGGGGCGGCGCAGACTACCGCCACTACAGATAACTGCAAAGCCTCAGACGTCTATGATTTCGCGGAGTTTGAGTTTCAATTGTTCAAAAGAGTAGGGTTTCTGGATGAAGTCGACCGGAACACCCGATGCAATAGCCTGCATCACCAACTCTTTACTGTAGCCGGAACTGAGAAGGATTTTAACATCAGGCTTCATCTGATGAAGAGCACGCGCCACCTCTTCGCCGTCCATCTCAGGCATACTCCAGTCAACCAGCGCGGCTGTGATTTGACTCAAATTCTCTTGAAATAAATCAACAGCTTCAGAACCACTACTGGCACAAAGAACTTTGAATCCAGTGCGCTCAATCATGGTTGATGCAACCTTTAACAACGCAGAATCATCATCGACTACAAGTACAGTTCCCATCCCACTCCATTCGACGATTGAATTGGCATATCCCTCAATCGTCTCCTGAAAAAGACTACCTTGAGAATCAACACAAGGGAAATAAGTTCTGACAACACTCCCTTTACCAGCCTGACTCTCAATCTCTAAAGCTCCTTTATGCCCAAGAACAGCACCCAGAACTGCAGGAAGACCAAGGCCACGACCCAGAAAACGTGTGGTAAAAAATGGATCAAAAACACGATCCAGCGTTGATCGATCCATACCTTCGCCATTGTCACTGGTCTCAAGACAGACAAAGCAGCCCTCTTTGGTTTTATCCGACATATGCATTTTTTCCAGTGACTCTCTGGAGAGTTCTACCGGATAGAGCTTCACACGGATCAATCCATCTTGCTCTCTACTTTCGAGCGCTTCGCTTGCATTGATGACAAGATTGGTAATCACTTGACGAAGCTGGCTTTCATCCGCATTGATTGAGGGCAATGAATCACCTGCCGTGAAAACGATCTTTCCACGGCCGTCAAGCTTGCTATGAACGATTGCATTCAAGCCGCCCTGCATGCCTTTCAACAAGCCGAGCATATCCATCTTTCTGGTCTGGTATTTCCCCTGCCCTGCATAGGCAAGCATCTGTTCACAAAGTGAGGCAGCCCGCTGCGAGGCCTCATTGATCTGCAAACAGTGTCGAGCAATTTCACGATCTCTATCCGTTGACATATCAATCAACGCAGCACTTCCCATAATGGAGGTAAGCAGGTTGTTAAAATCATGGGCAATGCCAGCGGCCATCACCGACAGTGATTCAGTTCTCTGCAGACGATCCATGCGCTCTCGAATCATCTCTTCCTCAGAAACATCGCGTTGAATAACAATGCAGTGGGAAATGCTTCCATCATCTGAAGCGCTGAAAACCGGTGAAAAACTACTCATGGTTGTGATCTCATCACCCTGCTTACGGCGCAGGTGAAGTTTCCCACGCCATGGCTGCCCTATCATCGATGATCCATTCTTAAAAAATTCGATCGCTTGATCAATATCAGAATAGGTGTCGTTCCAACTCATTTCCGTCAATTCGGAGCGCTCGTAGCCGGAGAGTTCGATCATGGCTGGATTGGTATACTCCAGCCGTCCCTCTTTCGAAAAAACTGTAATCGCATCAGTAGCATGTTCAATGGCGTTCCTGAAAGAACTCAGGCTATCGATCAACTCACTGTTCTCATGACGAAGAGAGATGTTTTTTATATGACTGGCCTGCAGCCTCCTGGCCGAAAGGGTCATCACCAGAATAAATACGAGAATCAAACCAGCCATGATTGAATGCTCATGTATCATGCTTGAGTGCTCATGAATTCCAAGCCCAGCAAACCAGATAAACTGACCGCCCATCACCGGATAAAGCAACAGGAAAAAAGCGGAAGCATAACTACCCAACGCCGACAGTGTTGTAATAATGCTCAGCGCCAGAACCACCAGCACAAAAAACTGAATGGTTAGATTTCCATCCGGCATGAACAGAAAAGGACCAACGCTCCAAGCTAGGCCATAGAGCCCCCAAATAATAAGAAGTGACCGCTCAATCGCCTCACACTGCTGAAAATCAGATGACCCTCGTAACCATGCGCGACTCATCACCAACCTGATGACAAGCAGAGTGGCAACCAAAGCCAGCCATAAAGCGACATGGAGATAGCCACTGCTTTGAGAAAGTAGATAGCCAATTGTTAGTAAAAAGGGGAGATCGCCGATAATGCCGATCTGATTTTGCTTAAGAAAAAAGCGAACCTGCTCTGCCCTGGTTTTCCTAGATATCGAATCGGAAGCCGAGGAAGTACCTGCCTGCATAGCCTAAAGAGCTCCTATGGCCGTCCCTGCCCTGTTTCGAAGAGTGTTTTGTGAACTATTTCACAAGGAGCAATACGACACTAAACCGGTCGTCTGCGCCATCGCATGAATATGCTATAGGCGAGTGGTTTTCTGAACTATCTGCCAGAGCTTTTCGAATTGGGAAGTGTCGCTGTAGAAGTGAGGAGAGAAACGAATGCCACCGGCTCGGTGAGCACAGATCACGCCAGAGGCCATCAAGTTCCGATAGAGATCGGCATGTCCTGCATCGTCCATCTGACAGCATTTAAAGGTCACAATACCGCCATATCTCCCATCCAGACTGGGCGTTAGCAGCTCTAGTTGGTCATCATGTTCGATGGTTGCCATAAGAAGCTCTGACCGTTGTAGCAGCGCCGTTTCAATCTCATCCATGCCGATCTCCTGAAACAGGGAGAGCGTAGCATTAAGTGCATGGATACCGAGCATGTTGGGGCTTCCCGCCTCGAAACGTCTGGCCGATGTTGCCGGACTCCATTGACTTGCATCAAAATCACCAAGTCGCTCCACCATGTGCCAGCCATATTGATGCAGTTTCAAACGCTGACGCCACGCTGGACTGATATAGAAGAGCGCCAGCCCTTCAGGACCCAACAGCCACTTGTGCGCATCTGCCACCACTGCATCAGCATGGATCGCCTGCACATCAAACTGCAGGGCTCCAAGACTCTGAATCGCATCGACACAGAAAAAGATGCCGCGTTCACGACATACCCTGCCCAGACGGGCAAGATCCATCTTCAGCCCTGTGCCAAATTGAACGGAACTGACGGTCAGTAATCGAGTGTTCTCATCAACAAGATCAAGCATCGACCCTTCGGGATCATCACCCGATATATCGGCAAGCCTTAGCTCAACACCCTTGGATTTGAGGGATTCCCAGACAATCCGGTTGGAGGGGAACTCCTGATCAGTGGATACGACATTGTCACCCGACTGCCAATCCAGTCCATAAGCCACCAGCGACAGACCTTCAGAGGTGTTTTTAAGCAGTGCGATATCGTCAACAGAGGCAGCATTGACCAGCCATTTCAAACGACCGCGAAGTTCTCTTTCCACTTTCATCCATTGTGGATAGTGGGTCGCACCCTGTCGCATATTTTCATCGGCAAAGGCTTTAACAGCATCAGATGTTCTTTTGGGCCAGACACCTACTGCGGCGTGGTTCAGATAGATGAGTTCCCGATCAAGCGGGAACTCATCTTTGAGATCAATCATCAATCAGAAGCTGATGGTTTCTCTTCATCCGCTTTAGATTCTGCCTTGGCCGCAGGAGCAGCCTTCTTGGCAGGTGCTCTCTTTCTTGGTGCAGCCTTACGGGCTGGTTTCTTCGCAGCAGCCTGCTCACCGAGAGCCACATCAGAAGGCCAGTCTCCCAGAGGGAAAGGCCTCTCATCACTGTTGTAAGTCAGGTAACGGAAAATCTGATAGGCGTAGGTGGAGAGCTGTGCACCGAGCGAAAGTACTTTGTCATTCCTATTACCGGTAAGCAGTACAGAAAGAAACTGGAAGAGGACCACAACGGCCAACACCACTTCAGCCACCCAGTAGAGAACTGCAAACAGCGCCATAAAAATGAGTCGAGTCCATGCCGATGTATCCTTCACATGCTCTTTGAACTCTTCTGTTACATTTTCATCACTCATGATTTATTAACTCCTTAATACCCTTTTAAAGGTAACCTTATTACTAGCTCAACAGTGGTGCAATCACCAGTGATACAATCGCCATCACATTGATCAGGATGTTCATTGCCGGGCCGGAAGTATCTTTGAATGGATCACCTACGGTATCACCGACCACAGCCGCCTTGTGGACATCTGAACCTTTGCCACCAAGGTTCCCTTTTTCAACATACTTCTTGGCATTATCCCATGCGCCACCGGCATTGGCCATCATCAGGGCCATCAATACACAACAGACCAGTGCTCCGGCCAGCATGCCACCCAGTGCCTGGGCTCCGATACCAAAGCCGACCACGACGGGGGCTGACACGGCAAGTACGCCGGGCAGCACCATTTTCTTCAATGCTGCAGTCGTTGCGATCTCGATACAGCGGGCATGGTCAGGCTCAGCATCACCCTCCATTAAACCGGGAATTTCATGAAACTGCCGGCGGATCTCTTTAATCATCTCAAAGGCTGCATCACCCACGGCAGTCATCGTCAGTGCAGCCACCAGGAATG
>Ga0316192_10002607_pt1 | contig 13200 bp, 10 predicted proteins | sample MerIslwburrow_MG_FD_204931 | JGI IMG/M metagenome (GOLD analysis project Ga0316192, IMG submission 204931) | Coastal sediment microbial communities from Maine, United States - Merrow Island worm burrow | ecosystem: Environmental > Aquatic > Marine > Coastal > Sediment | place: USA: Maine...
GTGGCACCCGAGGTGAAGACGATTTCGGTAGCCGATCGAGCGCCGAGAAAGCCGGCAACCGTGCTTCGCGCTTCCTCGAGGGCGCTGAAGGCGTTGCGACCCGGCTGGTGATTGCGGCTCGATGGATTGGCGAAGATCGAACCGAAGAAGGGCTGCATCGCCTCCACGACGCGTGGGTCGCACGGCGTCGAGGCGTTATAGTCCAGATAAATCACGTCAGACGTCTTGGTCATCACCGCAATTCTACATACAGCCAGGGTCTGCCTGCTCGCGAAGCATGGATGCAGGATGCAGGATGCAGGTGCAGGGTACAGGGGGGTGGGTGGCCCTGAACCCTGAACCCTGCATCCGGGCGGGTGGGTGAGGTGGGCGCATCCTGGCCCGATCTGCTTGCTCCACAAGGCAGATCGGGCTACTATGCGGCCTCGCCGCGCTTCAGGGCGGATAGGAGTGAGCATGACCGAACGAGACGACGTTTTCATCACGGTTGAGGAGGCGGTGGCGCGGATCGCTGGCGGTGAGCAGATCATTGTCGTCGACGACGCCGACCGTGAGAACGAGGGCGATTTGATCTTCGCCTCCGACAAAGTGACCCCGGATGCGGTCAATTTCATGGCCCGTTTCGGTCGCGGCCTCATCTGCGTGTCGATCACCGGCGAGCGCTGTGACGAGCTCGACCTCCCACTGATGGTGGAGAAGAACACCTCGACCCACGGCACGGCGTTCACAATCAGTGTCGAAGTCAAAGAGGGAACCACCACCGGCATATCCGCCCACGACCGTGCGGCGACAGTGCGTGCGATGGTCGATTCGAAGACCCGGCCAGCCGACCTCCAAAAGCCCGGTCACATGTTTCCCCTTCGGGCGCGGAGAGGCGGTGTGCTGAAGCGTGCCGGACACACCGAAGCATCTGTCGATCTGGCGCGAATGGCCGGTCTCACCCCGTCGGGCGTGCTGTGTGAGGTCATGGACGACGATGGTCAGATGGCCCGTCTGCCGCGACTGGAGGAGTTTGCTCGCGAGCACGGTCTCGGCATCCTGACAGTTGCCGACCTCATTGCCTATCGCATGCGCAATGAGAATCTAGTCGAACGGGTGGCTGGTCCTGCCTTGCCCACCGAGGCGGGCGACTTTCGCATCTACGGCTATCGCAACCGGGTGTCCGGAGAGGAGCACGTGGCCCTTGTCATGGGTCGGATCAATCCCGAGGAACCGGTGCTTGTTCGTGTTCACTCGCAGTGTCTGACAGGCGATGTCTTTGCCTCCCGTCGTTGCGACTGTGGATCTCAGCTCGACGCCGCCATGCGGCAGATCGCCGAGGAAGGGAAGGGCATCCTGCTCTATCTTCTCCAGGAAGGGCGCGGTATTGGGCTCTTCAACAAGTTGCGCGCGTACGAGCTGCAGGATGAGGGAGAGGACACGGTGGAGGCGAATCTCCACCTCGGCTTCAAGGCGGACCCGCGCGATTACGGCACCGGCGCTCAAATCCTGGTCGATCTCGGCGCACGGCGGCTGCGGTTGATGACCAACAACCCGAAGAAGTACACCGCGCTGCGCGGTTTCGGTCTCGAGATCGTCGAGCGTGTACCGCTCGAGGTCCCACCGACCGACAGCAATCGGGACTACCTCGAGGCCAAAAAGCTCAAGATGGGCCATCTGCTAAAGATGGTTTGATTTAACGATTGCCCGAAGAGAGTGATCAGTAATCAGTTATCAGTCATCAGTTTCCGAAAGCTCAGGAGTTCCGACTGATCACTGATCACTGATTACTTGCTTAGCGTATCTTTGGCTATGGAATGACCACCTACCCACTCCCAGACCTCAGCGCGCTGGCGGCCGAACTCGAAAAAGGCGCTCCCGGGCTCGCGGTCGGCGGCATCGTCCCGGGTGCGCGCGCGTTGGCGTTGGCGGCTGTCACTGCCCACGGATGGCCAGAGGGTCTGGCCTTGGTTGTTGTGCCGCACGTTGCGGAAGCCGAAGATCTGGCGGCGGGTTTGCGCCTTCTGGCGCCCGACCTGCGAGTCGGGGTCGCGCCGGCCGAGCTCGCGAGCCCCTATCTCGGCGCAGAACCCCCGCTGGCGGCGCGACTGCAGACGGTAGAGCTCCTACAGCGGGTTGCCGAGGGCGCGGTGAATCTGGTGGTGGCGCCGGCCAGGCTTCTGGGGTCGCCGGTGCCGATGCCGCAAGCCATCGACGATTCTGCCATACGGATCGGTGTTGGCGAGCAGTTGGATCTCGACGGATTGGCGGCGGGGCTGAGTGCGGCAGGTTATCGACGGGTAGATCTCGTCGAGGAGGCGGGCGAGTTTGCGGTCCGCGGCTGGGTGGTCGACATCCATGCCGGTGGAGAGGCTGGCCTGCGGTTGCAGTTGGACGATGACCGGGTGGAGTCGATCAAAAGATTTGACTCGACCAACCAGCGCAGCGTTGGTGAACCCGTAGAAGACCTCGCGCTGCTTCCTCTCGATCCGTTTCCCGCCGAGCCCGAGCGTCTGCTCGAAGTTGCAGCACTGCTCGAGACCGAGTTTCCGGCCCTCGCGGTTCAAATGGCTGAGGGTGCGGAACAACGACTCTGGTGGGGTGCTCTTCATCTCGCCGGAGAGTCGACCCACTGGCTCGAACTTGCCGACCACATCGTGGTCTGTGATCGCGATGAAGTGCTGGGTGAGTTCGCCCGCTGGTGGCAGGTGCAGGATCGCGAATGGCAAGCCTTGAGTGGGCGGGTCATGGAGCTGCCTCCGCCAGCCCGCCTGTTGCTCGATCCCGAAAACCTGAGATCGACGGTTGAAAAGGCGTCGCTGCGCCTCGAACAGCTCGAGCTGGTGGATGGATCAACGACCTGGCGCCGCCTCGCCACCCACCCGGCGGAAAACTTCGTGCGTCGTCTTCCTGATCTGGTGCCGACGCTACGTTCGCGCCGGGCTCAGGACATGAGCCAGGTGCTGGTGGTGGCTTCGCCCGGTGAGGGTCGGCGATTCGCCCATCTCCTCCGTGAGGGCGAGGTGGAACCGGTCCCGCCGCCGCCGCCACCCGGCGGGGTGGCGATCGTCGAGGGTGAGCTGCAGCACGGATTCCTTTGGCAGGACAACCTCGCAGTCTATGGACGGCGCGATCTCACCGCCACTCCGAGGCCACGTCGGCGTCGCTCCGGGGTTGCGGCATTTGCTTCGGACCTCCGAGACCTCCGACCCGACGACCTCGTCGTTCATCTTGATCACGGGATCGGTCGCTTTACCGGCTTTCGGAGGGTCTCGGTCGAGGGTCGGGAGCTGGAGATGCTCGTTCTCGCCTATCACGGAGGCGACTCGCTCCTGGTGCCGGTTGAACGCGCGGATCTGATCCAGAAGTACGCCTCCGGCGAGGCCGAGGTCAGACCCAAGCTCGATCGACTGGGTGGCGGCAGTTGGCGGCGACGCAAGGCGAGGGTCAAGAAGGCGGTCCGTGAGATGGCGGCGGAGTTGTTACGTCTTGCTGCCGTCCGGCAGGCGTCCAGAGGTTTTACCTTTTCACCCGATTCGCCGTGGCAACGTGAATTCGAAGACGCCTTTGAGTTCGAGTTAACGCCGGATCAAGATCGGGCGGTGGGCGAGATCAAGGAAGACATGGAGTCGGAGCGGCCGATGGATCGGCTGCTGTGCGGCGACGTGGGCTACGGAAAGACCGAGGTGGCGATTCGCGCCGCATTCAAGGCTGTGCTCGAGGGCAAGCAGGTGGCGGTGCTCGCGCCGACCACCATCCTTGTCGATCAGCACCTCGAGACCTTTCGGCGTCGGTTCGAGGGTTTCGCAGTAGAGACCCGGATGTTATCCAGATTCGTGTCGAAGACCGACGCCACGGAGGTCGTCAAGGGCCTCGCTGAAGGCCGGGTGGACGTGGTCGTGGGCACCCACCGTCTGCTCGCCGACACGATCCACTTCCGCGACCTCGGTTTGGTCGTGCTCGACGAGGAACAGCGTTTCGGCGTTGCTCAGAAAGAGCGCCTCAAAAAATTGCGTACCGAGGTCGACGTGATCGCGATGTCGGCGACCCCGATTCCACGGACCCTCAACCTCTCGTTCAGCGGCCTCCGCGACATCTCGATCATCGAAACCCCGCCCCGCGACCGCCAGGCCGTCGAGACAAGTGTGATTGAGTTCTCCGAGGAGGTGGTTCGCGAAGCGATCCTCTACGAAAAGGAGCGCGGTGGCCAGGTCTACTTCGTCCACAACCGGGTGCGGTCGATTGGCGCCTTTGCAGATTGGGTGCGCCGGATCGTACCTGAGGCGAGGGTGGTGGTCGCCCATGGCCAGATGTCGGAGCGTCACCTGGAGAGCGCGATGCGCGCCTTTCTGGAGGGCGAAGCCGACGTGCTGTTGGCGACAGCGATCATCGAGAACGGCCTCGATATCCCCAACGCCAATACCCTGCTGGTCAACCGTGCCGATCGCTTCGGGCTTGCTCAGCTCTACCAGCTGCGCGGTCGGGTCGGACGGTCCGAGCGCCTCGCCTTCGCCTACTTCCTGGTGCCTCCAGGCCTGACCCTGACACCAGCGGCGCGAGCACGTTTGGCGGCCATCCAGGAGTTTTGCGAGCTCGGTGCGGGGTTCCGCGTCGCCGCTCGAGACCTCGAAATCCGCGGCGCTGGAAATCTGCTTGGTGCTGAGCAGCATGGTTTCCTCGAGGCGGTCGGTTTCGAGACCTACTGCCAACTCCTCGAGGAAGCGGTAGCAGAGCTCGAGGGCCGTCCGCCGACCGTCCAGCGGGAGGTTGAATTGCGGCTGGGGATGGATCTCCAGTTGCCGGAGCGATACCTTCCCGAGCCGGCTCTGCGCTTGAGCTTTTACAAGCGCCTTGCAGCCTGTGAAGATGAGGAAGGTCTCTCCGCCTTGCTGGAAGAGATGGCCGACCGCTACGGGCCGGCACCGGCGCAGGTCCGGGATCTCGCGCGAGCGCAGCGGGTGCGTATGGCGGCCCGTGGAGCCGGGGTGGCGTCGGTTGCTCGTCGGGCCCGCAAGTGGCGGCTGAGGCTGGACCCTGCGATCCCGCCGTCGCCACAGCTCGCGGAGGCCGTCACCAGGTGGCCCGAAGCGCAGGTCAGCGCGGCAGGCGAAATCGCCCTTCCAGTGGTAGGCGGCTCCGATATTTCGGACGTCCTGCGGTTTCTGGAGCAAGTGAAGGGTCAAGAGTAAAGAGTGAAGCCCACCCGCGCCCCGTCACCCTTAACCCTTAACTCTTAACCCTTAACCCAAGCAGTAAGCCGCTTGTTTGAGTTCCGCGCGCAGTACCATATGTGCATGACCAACGAGCACGGTGAAGACCTCGGGCACGGCGTGTATGTGAGTCCTGGGATCGACGGCGAGCTCACCGTGACCAGCCCACGCCTCGACCTCGGGTGGCGTGCGGCCCACGGGCAAGTGCCGGGGACCGCGGTGTTGTGGGGGGAGCGATCGTACGAGGTCGCGGGGCGGGCAGAGGCTGGGCGAGGCGATCGCTGGACGTTGCGGCGTTGGGACGAGGCGGCGGCGATGCGCAGTGTGTTCAAGCTGGAACGCGAGTCAATCCTGGAGATTGCGGACCAGGCCGCCGCCGAGATCCGCGGCGCGCGGACCCGAATGTCGACCACCCTGATGTTGCCGGTGCTCGGGCTTGCGCCGGCGCGGTTGCAGAAAAAGTGGACTGATGACTGGGGATTGAACTCGGAACGCGCGACCCAGATTTCGGCCATCTGCGAGATTATGTTCGGTGCCGTAGGCATCATCCAGGTCGCAGCGAGCGCTTTTGGCGGTGAAGCTTTCATACCTTCATGGTTGGCGTATCTGGGGGTGGTGCTCTTCGCCTCCGGTTGCGTTCGCCTTGCCATGGTCGCGGCCGATGGCGAGCCAGTGGGGTCGTTTCTCGGTCTCGTGTTGCTGCCCATGGCGCCGAGACCGACGCCCGCTGCCCCCGAGGTCGCGCCGGCCGTTCGGTCCTTCGGCGACGACCCGGAGTCGCTCGTTCTGGTATCGCCCGTTCATCGCCGCGACTGGGACCGAGATGGAGTCCTGCCTTTTCGCGGAACATTTTTCCGCCTCGATCGCACGGAGAACGAAGGGCGGTCCTGGGTATATTCTTTCACCCGGGCAGGTGTTGACGATGGGAATGACCGGGTCCTTCGCCTCGCTCCGCCGGCCTCGTCGCCATTACAGCCGCCAGCGGCAGATTCGGCTGCTCCGTCGTTCTTTCGAACAATGCTGATCACTGCTGCCGTAACTCTGGGCCCGGCGTTGGACCAGGAGCGATGGTCCACCGAGTTGGGAATCCGTGCTCTTTGGTTGACGATCGTGGGCGCCGGTGCGGAACTGGTTGGAGGCATCTCGAATCTCCAGCACGACCTCGGGTCCACACACCAGCTACTGGTCGTGTTCGACTTTTTTCTGGTTGGCGAGGGCCTTCTGCGGCTGGGATCGGTCTTCATCGGGCGACCGATGGGCAGCATCTTCGGTTGGGTCCTCCGTCCCCTCTACCGCCGGCACCTCCCCCCCGTCCAATAGCCAATCCCAACCACCGCACAGACTGCGAAAACCCAGCCAGGGAGCCCGTGGGGTTGGGTGGGCGGCCCTGAACCCTGCACCCTGTGCCCTGCATCCGGGTGGGCGGGTGGAAAACGTGCTAATCTTTGCTGATGAGCAACTTGCGGTGGTGCCGCTGCATCTTTCTCGGACTCGCGCTGGCTTTGACCGTGTCCTGCGGGGTCGATCAAAACGCTCTCGCCAGCGTCGGTGGTCGGCGTGTGGATATTGGTCCTTTTCAAACCTATGTTGGAGCAGTCACGGGTGAAGCTTGGCAGGCGGTGAGTGCCCGGGTCACTTCACGCCTGCTCGACCAGTACCTGGACCGAAAGGTAGTGCTCGAAGCTGCTCGCCGGCGAGATGTGAATCTCGCGGCTATCTCCACAGAGATGGGGCCCTCCGAGGTGCAATGGCTGCTGGACGAGCTGTGTGGCCCTGCACCGGAACCATCAGAAGACGAAATTTCGATTGAGGTGGCACGCAAGGCGGAGGAAACGCAGCCGGCCAGGGCACACGTCAGGCAGTTGTTGCTGGACAACCACGAACAAGGCCTGCAGGCGCTCCAGCGGCTATCTGCGGGCGAGGATTTTGTCGAGGTTTCTCGCCAGTTGAGCCGGGCACCAAACGCCTCAGATGGTGGTGAGCTCGGGTTCTTCGACCAGGGAGGCCTGCCACCGGAAATCGACGAGGTGATATTCTCCCTCGCGCCGGGTGAATTCTCGGAGCCGGTTCAAGGTCCTTCGGGCTACCATGTCTTCCAGGTCCTCGAGGTGGTCCCTGAAGGGCCTCCCGATCTTTTCGAGGTGGAAGCTGGGGTGCGCACCGTGTTTGCGCAGAAAATGGTGCGTGAGCACATTCAAGCGTGCATTCGAGGACTCGCTTCGGAAGTCGAGGTCGAAATCTACGACAAACACCTGTGGTTCCCATACACAGGACGGTATGCGGAGGAACAATAGATGCGTGAGCGAGTGATTGTGGTCTTGATTGGCGCGCTGATGATGGCCCTGGTGGCGCAAGGTGCGGAGAGGGTCGTCGTCGAAGGGGTTCTGGTGCGCGTTAACGAGCGCATCGTCACCATCTCCGATTTCACCCAACGGATCCGGCAGGAGCTCGCACAGATGCCGACTCAACCGAACAGCGAGGAGCTCCAGCAGTTTACGGAGATGCTCCTCGACGAGATGGTCAGCGAACTGGTGCTGCTGGAACGGGCCCAGGAGAAGCGTCTCGACATTGATGATGAACGGGTTGACGAGGCGATGGAGAATCTCCGAAAGGAGAACAACCTGGAGGACGACGAGGCTTGGGAACAGGCCCTCGCGAGTTCCGGCATGACCGCTGAAACCCTGCGCGAGCGTTATCGACGCTCGATGCTTCTTCAGCGTGCGGTACAGGGAGAGGTGCGGGCGGTGGAGATCACCGAGGAGGAGCTCCGTCAACAGTACGAGATCGATAAGGAAGACTATCGTGTTCCGGCCAAAGTGGACCTCCAGCAGGTCTACCTCGCCGATGACGGATCGAGCTCTGCCGAGCTCTCTCGCCGCGCTCGCGGAATCGTCGACAGGGTGCGCAGCGGAGCCGATTTCAAAGCCGAGGCAACCCTCGCGGGTGCCGAGCTTCAGGAACTCGGGGCGATCCCAGCGGATGATTGCCGACCGGAGCTCAAGCAAGCCCTCGAACCGCTCAACGACGGAGACCTCACGGATCCCCTGATCATCACCGGCGGGATCCAGATCGTCCGGCTGGTGAAGCGGATTCCCGCCGGGTACCAGCCCTTCGAAGAGGTTGTCGAAGGGATCAGGCGGCAGCGTTCTGCCGAGACCTACGAAGGTCAAACCAGGGGACTGGTTGAGAAGCTCAAAAACCAGTATCTGGTCGAGGTTCATCAAGAGTATCTGCCCGTCGTATTCGCCAATCTGGGCGGCGCCTGATATGGCGGATGCTGGTTCCAAGACGCGAACGTGGGTCAAGGATCTTCGTGCCGGGTCGGAGCTCGAAGAGTGTTTCGCGGTCCGGAGCGTTGATGTTCGCCAACGGCGTGGAGGCGGCCCGTACCTCGCGGCGACGCTCGGCGATCGAACCGGCGAGGTGACGGCGCTGGTGTGGCAGAACGTGGATCGGTTGCGCGAGGCGATTGAGCCCGGCAGCGTGGTTTCCGTCAAGGGCCAGGTTCAGCGTTACAACCAACAGCTGCAGGTGGTCATTCGCCAAGCCGAACCTCTACCCGCCGAGTCGGTTGAGGATGAGGTGTTCGTACGTTCGTCGGCCGTTGATCCGGCGGTGTTATGGAAACAGCTCAACGGGTTCATTGAAGAAATGAGCGATCCCGATCTGCGTCAACTGCTCTTCAGGATTTTCTGCGACCCCGAGACAGAAAAGCTCTTTCGATCGGCTCCTGCCGCTCGCTCCATGCATCATGGCTTTCGCTCCGGGCTGTTGGAGCACACGGTTTCGGTGACGACCGTGGCACAAACGCTGGCGCAACACTATGGGCTCAATCGGGACCTGGTCGTGGCCGGGTGTCTACTGCACGATTTCGGGAAGATCTGGGAGTTGGAAATCGGGGCGTCGATCGAATACACGGACGATGGCCGCTTGATCGGCCACATCCCAATGGAGACAATGTTCGTCGAGAAGAAGATTGGTGAGCTCGAGAGCTTTCCGGCCGAAACAAGGCGGCAGCTTCTTCACATTCTGCTCGCCCACCACGGTGAGTACGACTTCGGATCACCTCGTCGCCCCAAAACTCCTGAAGCCTTGCTGGTGCATATGACCGACAATCTCGACTCGAAAATGGCGGGAATGCTCGAGGTGATCGCGGCTCAGGGTTCGGACGACGAGGCATGGACGCCGTATTCGCGGATCCTCGAGAGGCACATCTATCGCCGGCAGATCCCGTCCCCGGACGATGACGCGGAGTGAGTCTTTGACGCGCCTGGGATTTCCTGTCTCATATAGCCGATAGCTGAGGACTACCGACCGCGAATCGCCTCAGTTACTTCTCCATCATCCGGGAAACGCCCCAGAGACTTCTTCGAAAACAACAGTTCACCGTCGACGATGACCTCGAAAACGCCATTCGAGCCCTTGATAAGACGGGTCGATGTGTCGAACTCCTGGTCTAACTCTGCCGCCAGCCCGGCGGCCCGTGGTTCGTAGTTTCAAACAACGCAATATTCGATCGAGATATCCATCGTCCCTCCACGTTCGCTCTCTGAATCTTATCCGATATCCTCCAGTCTCTACCCGTGCCCGTCTCCGTCTCCGTCTCCGCGCCCGGAACGATGTTGGGGCCGCCTCGGTGGTGATCCGCAAGATGAATCTACCCTGTTCGCTGCGATCAACCCATAACTCTTTACATTTCGGCAATTTGCCAGCAGAATAGACCCATGAGCCACAGCCAAAGGCGAAGCTGGCGCGCCTTCGGTGCTAGCATCATCCCCGTCAGGACCAACGCTGGTCGACGGACCTCCGTAAACCGATACGGGGAACGATGGTGAGGGAGAACCTGTGTGTTCAATCTGCAGGCTTTGGCAGCCGCGACGAGGTGGTCATGAATGACCTCCAGTGGATTCAGGCTGCCAAGAAAGGCGACGAGGATGCATATGCGCACCTGGTGCGACGCCACTCAGGTGGTTTACACCGAGCTGTGGCCAGGATCCTCGCTGACGACACAGAGGCCTGGGATGTAGTTCAGATGGCGTTTCTCAAAGCCTGGCAGAAGCTCGACCGGTACAACCCCCGCTATAGCTTCACCACCTGGTTGTATCGCATCGGCACCAACCTTGCTATCGACCTCCTGCGGTCCCGTACCAGCCGGGAGCGCGCGCACAAGGCGGGAACCGAGCATCGGCTTCGCCTGGTCGGGGCTGGTGAGGGCGCAGGTACGCGGGCCGACAGCACCGAGGCCACCAACGTCCTGCAACAACTCGTCCGGGTATTGACCCCGCAACAACGCAGCGCTTTCGTGCTCCGTGAGATGGAGGGGCTGGAAACGGCGGAGGTGGCTGAGGTGCTGGGCTGCTCCGCTACCACGGTTCGCAACCATATTTTTCAGGCGCGAAAGGCGCTTCGCCGGGAACTCAAGGCGCGTTTTCCGGAGTACCTGCCGGCGTCCGAGAGGGGATGACATGAACTGCGAGGTCTTTCGCGAAATAATTGGGTCCTATGTGGACGAGACTCTCGAGGAGGGCCGCCGGCTGTGGTTCCGGACTCATCTTCGAGAGTGCCCGACCTGCCGCGAAGAAGCGTTGCGGAAGGAACCCAGCCTGCTCTTTGCCATGGCTCCGGCAGAGCCAGGCGAACCTGAGGCGGTTGAGGCATGTGCCGCCGCGGTAATGGGCAGAATCCGGCAGGACCGTCTCGAGCGCCGCCTCCATCGGCGTCGTCGCCCATGGCTGGCGGCGGCGGCCGCGGCGATCGTAGTGATTAGCGGCGGCCTGACCTGGCGGACGTTGGTCGGTGGTGGGAGTGGAACTCTCCAGCCGGTGGTTGAGGCCCAGGCGGACTCCGAACTGCAGAACTCTCCTCCTTCGGTCGAGGTCGAAATGCCAGGTGAAGGAATTCGTGTCTACCAGTTCGCGAACGATGAGGACGCCGACACGGCCGTCTACTTCATCGTCGACCCTGCTATGGAGCTCTGACGATGCTCCGGAAGCCTCTTGTGTTCGCGACCATGATCGGGATTGCGACCATGCTTGCCGCCGCCAGCACCGATATGGTCTCGCGCGCTTTCAAGCTCGAACATGCCTCGGTTTCTGAAGCTTCTGCGGCAATTCAACCGATGTTGTCGGAAGCCGGTAGCCTGACGTTGCAACCGAAACTGTCGAGAATCGTGGTTCAGGATCAACCCGAGATCATCGACCGTGTGACGGAATTGATTGAAAACCTCGACCACATTCCGGGGCTCTACAGTGTTCAGGTTGAGCTGCTGGAGGGCACCGATCCGATGCCTTTCGGAACACGCGACGAAATCAAAGCCGAGGAACGGCTACGAAAAATGTTCAAGGTCGACGCCTTCCGTCGACTCGGGAATTCTACGATTGAAGGTCAACTGGGCAACCGTGCGCAGGCTGATCTCGGCAAGGACTTTCGGGTGTCGTTTTCCCCCCAACCGTCAGAACCATCGGGAAACTCTCCCTGGGGGTCCGTGGAACCGAGCCACCGGATATCCCTCCGCCCCCTCGTATTGGAACGGATGGAGACTTCGTCTGACGGAGAATTGACGACCCGCGAGATTTTGCGCACCAATGTCCTTATCTCGCAGAAGCAGACCGTCTATATCGGCGCAGGCAACTCCGAAGACTCCGGCCACGTACTCGTGCTCATCGTGCACGCGATGGAAACCGGGAGCCGCTGAGTGCCGGAATTCGTCTGCAGGCTCGGCTCCCTCGACGGCTCGGTCGTCGAACAGCGGCGGGTGGCGGCTTCGATGGATGCGCTCCGTCGAGAGCTCGAAGGTGAGGGCTTCCACATCTTCAGCCTCTCAGCGGCACGATCCCGTTTTCGTCTCCCTTTCCTCTCGCGTTCCGAAAAAGTCAGCGGTCAGGATTTCCTGCTCTTCAACACCCAGCTCAAAACCTTGCTCCACGCGGGCATGCCGCTCGCCCAGTCACTTGATCTGCTCAAGGAACAGCAGACCAGCCCGCACTTCAGGGCCCTGCTGGAAAAAGTCCACCAGCAGGTGACCACCGGGGTTGCCCTGTCGGATGCTTTCCTGGCTCTGGGAGACACCTTTCCGAGGTTGTACGCCAACTCGCTGCGTGCCGGCGAGCGCACCGGCGAGCTCGAGCAGGTCATCGGGCGTTATGTCGAGTACCAGCGGCTTGTGGAGGCGGTCCGACGAAAGATCATTGGCGCCCTGACATACCCCGCGGTCTTGATCGTGCTTGCGGCCGGGCTGGTCGTCATCCTCATGACCTATGTGATACCGAGCTTTTCCGGGTTCTATGTCCAATTCGAAACCGAGCTCCCACTGCCTACCCGCCTGGTCATCGGGTCGGCCGACTTTTTGCGCAACAACCTGATCCTGATCGTCGCGGGTTTGATCGTCTCCTGGTATGTGTTTCGGGTGTGGCGGACGTCGCCGTCCGGCCGTCTCATTACCGACCGATGGAAACTGAAACCGCCACTGGTCGGTCGATTGACGCAACTCTTCGCTCTTTCGCAGTTCAGCCGCTCGATGTCTATCCTTCTCGGCGGCGGGACACCCATGGTGCCGGCCTTGGAGACCTCAGCGACTTCCGTCAGTAACGCCTATATCTCGGAGCTCTTTCTCGGCTGTGTACAGGAGGTGCAGGAGGGGCGGCCGCTCTCCGATGCTCTGCTCGATACCGGCTACCTGCCGGACATGGCTCTGGCGATGATCCGTGTTGGAGAGTCGACGGGCGCGTTACCGGAGATGCTGAGCCACACGTCCGATTTCTTCGATGAATCGATTGAGTTTACCCTCGGTAGTATTGTGACGTTGATCGAGCCGATGATTCTGGTGGTAATGGGTCTCATCGTTGCGGGACTGCTGCTGGCGGTCTACTATCCTTTGCTCACCATCGTGACCAAGATTGCGTGAGGAAATATGGCCACTGATCCCAATCTCGAAAAACAGCTCGTCATGCTCGACCAGGAGGGTGAGGAGCAGGAAGAGGAGAAGAACGCAAGGGAGTTGGCCGATCGCCTC
>Ga0316192_10002610_pt1 | contig 13189 bp, 11 predicted proteins | sample MerIslwburrow_MG_FD_204931 | JGI IMG/M metagenome (GOLD analysis project Ga0316192, IMG submission 204931) | Coastal sediment microbial communities from Maine, United States - Merrow Island worm burrow | ecosystem: Environmental > Aquatic > Marine > Coastal > Sediment | place: USA: Maine...
GTGCCACCGGCTGGGTCGAATTGATGATAAAAACCCTGGCAATCTACATGATTGCGGTGGTCGTCGGTGTGGCGTTTCCGCGCTTCCGCGTCGACCAGTCAATCCGCTTCTTCTTCAAGTACCCGACACTTATCGGCATCGCGTCTATAGTGTACGTACAAATGGTAATCGCACCCTGAAGCCGAGCGTGAGGACCTGACCATGACAAAAGACCTGAGCACCGAAACAACCCTGGAAAATGCCGGGCTATCCGTCGAGGACCAGCAACTGTTCTCCAATGCGCGGCCGCGTGCCTATGAGCCCTACCCGATCAAGGCGGTAGAGGATTTCGCCAACTGGGCGCGTGCGAACTCATTGTGGATACTGGCCTTCGGCACCGGCTGCTGCTCGATCGAGCTGCGTCCGCTGATGACCGCGCGTTTCGACGCCAGCCGCTTCGGCGTGGCCGGCCGGCCAACGCCGCGACAATCGTCGGTGTTCATTATCGGCGGTTATGTCTCGGTCAAGACGCTGAAGCGCATCGTGCGCAGCTACGAGCAGATGCAGGGGCCGAAGTTTATCATTGCGCTCGGCAGCTGCCCGGCCAACGGCGGCATGTATTTCGACAGCTACAACACCATCAACCAGTTCGACCTGTACCTGCCGGTGGACCTGTATGTCACCGGCTGCATGCCGCGACCGGAAGCACTGCTTGGCGCCATCCTTGAACTGCAGGATGACATCAAGGCGGGTAACTGCGATGGCGCCAACCGTTATATCGAACACTTCGACGAGTACAAGGCCAACCAGAAGAAGGTCATCAAGGACTGGAACATGCCGGATTACAACTGGTAAACCCATGACACACTATCGAACCACGGGACATCTATCATGAGTGACATGCTGGACAGACTGGTGCGTGATTTCGCTGTCACCGATATCACCGAGCGCCTTCCGGCAATCACCACGCTGAAGGTGAGCAGGGAAAACGGCGAACGCCTGATCCGCGAACTGCGCGACCGCGAAGGCTTTACACACCTGGCTTTCATCGCCTGCACCGACTGGATCGAGGATGGCATCTTCAGGCTGATCTACATGCTGCACAACCATGACCGCAAACAGAACCTCGGCGTGCACATCGACATCGACCGCGACAACGCCGAGATGACCTCCATCCACACGCTGTGGGCGCAGGCCTGGACCTACCAGCGCGAGCTGCGCGAGATGTACGGCATCAACTTCCCCGGCAGCCCGCGGCTCGAGGAGGATTTCTGCCTCGAGGGCTGGGATGACATGCCACCGATGCGGCGTGATTTCGATACCGTGAAATACAGTACCGAGCGTTTCGGCCACCGCGAGGGCAGGGTCAGCCTGGTACCGCGCGAGCACATGAAGGTGCAGCTCTACCCGAACCGTGGAGGCGATGAAAAATGACGTTATCAACCGGCCATTCCGCCTCGCTGGACTTCGCCCAGCCCGAACCGGTCGACCTGTCCTCGGGTAAATACGTCAAGCTGTGGCAGGGACCGCAGCATCCCGGCATTACCGGCAACATGTCGCTGGAACTGACACTCGACGGCGACACCATTATCGAGTGCAAGACCCACGTTGGTTACCTGCACCGCGGCTTCGAGAAACTGATGGAGCAGCGTACCTTCATCCAGAACTTTACCGTGGTGTGCCGTATTGCGGTGCCCGAGCCGGCCTTCAACGAGTACCTGTACGCGGCCGCGATCGAGGCAATCAGCGGCGTCGAGTCGCCCGAGCGCGCGCAGTGGCTGCGGACGCTGAACCTGGAAATGATGCGCCTCGCCAGCTTCCTGATGTGGATCGGTGGCCAGGGCGGCGCGTTCGGCCAGTACACCGTGGCCAACTGGACCCTTACCTACCGCGACTACGTGCTCGACCTGTTCGAGGAGATGACGGGCGCGCGCATCTACCACATGTACATGGTGCCCGGCGGCGTGCGCGCCGGACTGCCGGATGGATTCGAGAAGCGCATTCTCGAGCTGATGGACAATACCGACAAGCTACTCGACCAGATCGAACGCGTGATGTACAACAACGTGGTGTTCAAGGCGCGTGCAAAAGGCCTCGGCATTATTGCCCCCGAGATGGTTGACCCCTACGGCGTGGTCGGCCCGAACGCACGCGGCAGCGGTTTCAAGCGTGACCTGCGCAAGGATGAACCCTACCTGGTCTACGACCAGCTCGACTTCGATGTCATCACCGGCAGCGCCGGCGACGCCTACGAACGCGCGTACCTGCGATTGCAGGAAACACGCCAGAGCGTCAACCTGATTCGCCAGTGCATCCAGGGCGCGCCCTCGGATGGCCCGTTCCAGGCCGACATGCCGAACATGCTGCACTGGAAGGTGCCGGCGGGCGAGACCTACGTCAAGGCCGAGTGCACCCGCGGCGAATACGGTTACTACATGGTGACCGACGGCACCGAGATCGTGCGCCGCGTACACGTGCGTGGCCCGAGTTACACCCATGCCATTGCAGTGATGGAGCGCATCGCGGTCGGCACCAACATCGCCGACATCGCCGGCCTGATGGTATCGCTGCACACCTATCCGCCCGAGATCGAGAGGTAAGCGGAGTACCATCATGAATCTGAAAGACCTGCTCTCACCGTTCTATGTATGGCAACGCGCCTTCGAGAAACCCTACACCAGCATCCGTCCGATACAGGAACGTCCCGGCTCGGCTGCCTATCGCGGTTTTCATATCAACGTCAGCGAGGAATGCATCGGTTGCGGCACCTGCCACACGATCTGCCAGAACGGCGCGATCGACATGGTCAGGGCCGAGGAATTCGAGGGCCGTAACGGCGACAGCGGACTGCGGCCACGGTTCGACTATGGACGCTGCTGCTGGTGCGGCCTGTGTGTGGACATCTGCACCGCCGGTTCGCTGCGCATGAGCAACGAGTACACCTGGATCACCAGCGACCCGACCGAGTTTCACTTCACCGCCGGTGTTGAACACACCACCTGGCAGGAGAACCCGCTGGGTTACCGGCGCGCGGAAGGTTACCACCTGTACCCGCCGCAGCGTATCGAGATGCAGATGCTGGCAGCGGATGAGAGCGTGCAATCATTTGATGAGGTGGTCACCGGCTACAGCGAGGAACAGGCCAGGCTGGAAGCCGACCGCTGCATCGAGTGCGGCATCTGCGTCGCCACCTGCCCGGCGCACATGGACGTGCCGGATTACATTCGTAGCATACGCGAGGGTGACTACGAGCAGGGACTGCAGCTGATGTACCGCACCAACCCCTTCCCCGCCACCTGCGGACGCATCTGCACACGTCGCTGCGAGTCGGTGTGCCCGGTCGGTATCCAGGGAGAACCGATCGCCATCCGCTGGCTGAAACGCTTCATCGTCGACCAGGTCGCGCCACAGGACTACGCGCGTATTCTCGCCGACCCGTGCGGCGACAGCGGCCAGCGCGTCGCCATCATCGGTGCCGGACCGGGTGGCCTGAGTGCAGCCTACTACCTGCGCAAGCAGGGCCACGCGGTGACGGTGTTCGAGGCACAGGAAACCGCCGGCGGCATGCTGCGTTATGGTGTACCCAGCTACCGCCTGCCGGACGCGGATCTCGACAAGGACATCAGCTACATCGTGTCACTCGGTGTCGACATCCAGTACAACACGCGCATCGGCAGGGACCTCCCGTTTGAACAACTGCTGCAGGACTACGCGGCAGTGTTCCTGTCCACCGGCCTGTCGGTGCCCTCCAGTATGCGCATCCACGGTGAGGATCACCCACGCGTGCTCTCCGGGCTGCAGGTACTTGCCGATGTCGCCAGCGGCCGCGATCCGGGTGTCGGCCGCAAGGTCGCGGTCATCGGCGGCGGCAACGTCGCCATGGATGCGTCGCGGGTATCACGCCGGTTCGGCGCCGATGTCACCATCCTCTATCGCCGACGTATCGCCGACATGCCGGCAGACGACGAGGAAATACACGAATCCCAGGAAGAAGGCTGCCGCATCGTCACCCAGTCGATTCCGGTTGAAATCATCGCGGCAGACAACCCGCAACAGGTCTCCATCAAGTGGGGCGAAGCTGAAATGGTGCAGGATCCGAAAGGCGGCCGGCCACGTCCGGTACTGCAGGAAGACAGGATGCATGTCGAGACCTACGACTGCATCATCTCCGCCATCGGCCAGGGCAGTGACCTCGACTTCCTGTCAAAAGAGGTACAGGACCAGCTGGCCATCGAGTGGGGGAAATTCACGCCGGGTGAATACCAGCACACGCAGCTGGAAAAGATTTTCGTCGGCGGTGATGTCGCCAACCGCGTCGCCGATGCCATCAGTGCCATCGAGGACGGCCATCACGCCGCGCGCGGCATCGACCGTTTCCTGAACCCGGAGGCCTATACCCAGCCCGATCAAAAGGTGAACTGATTATGAATAGTGTTGATGAAATACTCGATTACGCCATTGACCAGGAACAACAGGCTGCAGACTTCTACGCGGACCTCGCCGGGCGCGCCGAAAAGGCCGGCATGAAGGACATCCTGCTGGACTTTGCCGCAGAGGAACAGGGTCACAAGGAACGGCTGCTGGCCGTAAAGGCCGGTGACCACGAACTCACGCCGGAACAGGAAATACTGGACCTGAAGATATCCGACTACCTCGTCGAGATCGAGGCAAAAGAGAATATTTCCTACCAGGATGCATTGATCGTCGCCATGAAACGCGAGCGCGCCGCCTTTCAACTCTACTCCGACATGGCAGCCAGGGTTCCGGAGGGCCATCTAAAGGAAGTCCTCGAAGGGCTTGCCAAGGAAGAAGCCAAGCACAAGCTGTTTTTTGAATCCGAATACGACGAACGCGTACTGCAGGACAACTAGTCTAGCTGCCATATCCGTCATTTGTTTTCCAGCAGTGCGGTCTGCACGGCTTGCCGTACTGCTGGATTTCCCTGCCATCGCGCAACAGCCAGCTTCACACCTCGGCTGTTTGCATTGTGCTGCGGCTATCAACAGCACTGTCAGCAAAACCCGGCGGCTGATGCGCTACAATGCAGATCTGGCTTGCCGGGCACGATTCCGCGGCATTGTGGTCTGATCCAGTCCCGGTCCCGGCAACCCGCTTGGGCAGTGAGCCTTTGTCTATTAACCGAAGGATGTCGTAATGACCAAACGTATGGTGCTTGTCCTGCTGGCGCTGGGCCTGGTACTTGGTGCCATGTTCGGCTGGAAATACTACCAGGCGCAGAAAATGGCCATGCTGGCGAGCATGCCACCGCCACCCGCCACCGTGGCCGCGGCCAACGTGCAGGCGGAAACCTGGCAACCCTACCTGGCGGCAGTGGGTTCGCTGGTCGCTTCCCAGGGCATCCTGGTGACCACCGAGGTAGCAGGAAAAGTCAGCGCAATTCGCTTCGAATCCGGCCAGCAGGTCGAGGCCGGTACCGTGCTACTGGAGATCGATGACAGCGTCGAGCAGGCCGAGCTCGCGGGTATTGTCGCCGAGCGTCGCCTGGCAGAGCAGCAGTTCAAGCGGCGCGAGGACTTGCTGGATTCCAAGACCATTTCACGTTCCGATGTCGACGAGGCGCAACTGCGGCTGGAAAACGCCGCGGCACAACTGGCCGCTAAACAGGCCGTGATCGCGAAAAAGCACATCACCGCACCCTTCGGCGGCTGGCTGGGTATCCGCCAGGTGGACCTCGGTGAGTACATCCAGCCAGGCACCACCATCGTGCCACTGGAGGCACTGGTGCCGATCTACGTCGACTATGCGCTGCCCGAGCGGCATCTCGATCAAATCTCGGTGGGTCAGGCGTTGGAGATCGAGGTGCAGGCCTTTCCGGGCGAGATCTTCACCGGCCACATCGCTGCCGTGAACCCCGGCATCGATCCCGGCACCCGCAGCCTGCAGGTGCGCGCCACGCTGGAAAACCCGCAGGCGCGGCTGCGCCCAGGCATGTTCGCCGAGGTGCGCACGGTACTGCCGCAGCGCCCGGCGGTACTCACCGTGCCGCAGACGGCCATCACCTACAATCCATACGGTGATTCGGTGTTCGTGATCCTGGATGGCGAATCCGGGTCCAGCGTGCAGCGTCGCCAGGTCGAGACCGGCGGGGTGCGCAATGGCCGCGTCGAAATCGTCAGCGGACTGCAGTCCGGAGAACGTGTGGTGCTTGCAGGACAGGTGAAACTGCGCAATGACCAGACCGTTGTCATCGACAACAGTATCGTGCTGGACACGCAGATCACGCGCCCATGAAATTCACCGACCTGTTCATTCACCGGCCGGTACTGGCCAGTGTCGTCAGCCTGCTGATCCTGCTGGTGGGCATACGTTCCATCGGCATGCTGGAGGTACGCCAGTACCCGGAAACACAGGACACGGTCGTTACCGTAACGACCTACTACCCCGGTGCCAGCAGTGAACTGGTGAAAGGCTTCATCACCACGCCTTTACAACAGGCAATCGCGGAAGCTGACGGCATCGACTACCTGTCCGCGACCAGCAGCCAGGGCCGCTCGGTCATCGAGGCCCGCATGGTGCTTGACTACGATCCCAAGGCGGCCGTTTCCGAGATTCAGGCAAAGGTCGCGAGCCAGCGCAACGTACTGCCCGACGAGGCCGATGACCCGGTCATCGATTCGACCACCGGCGAACGAATCGCATTGATGTACATGGCGTTCTACAGCGACACCATGTCGCCGCCGCAGATCACCGACTACCTGCTGCGGGTGGTACAGCCAAAGCTGCAGGCAGTACCCGGCGTGGCCAAGGCCGAACTGATTGGCAACAAAACTTATGCCATGCGCATCTGGCTGGACCCGGTACGCATGGCGGCATTCGGTATCACGGCCGACGAGGTACGCCAGGTACTGCGCGCCAACAATTACCTGGCCGGCATCGGTCAGACCAAGGGTGCGCATGTCGCCATGGACCTCAGCACCACCACCGACATCAGCCAGCAGCAGGACTTCCAGGAACTGGTATTGCGCAATACTGGCGATACACTCATCAGGCTGCGCGACGTCGCCAGCGCAGAGATGGGTGCCGCGGACTACGACACCAGCACCTGGTTCAATGGCAAGACGGCCATCTTCATCGGCATCAAGCAGGCACCCGGCGCCAACCCACTCACTGTCGCCGGACACGTGCATGAACTGTTGCCGGAGCTGCGGACACAACTCCCGGCCGGGCTTGAAGCGGGCATCCCCTACGACGCCAGCGTCTTCATCGATGACTCCATCCGCGAAGTGTTCAGCACCCTGATCGAGGCAGTGCTGATTGTGCTGCTGGTGGTGTACCTGTCGCTGGGCTCGATGCGTGCGGCACTGATACCCGCGGTGGCTGTGCCGCTATCGCTGGTCGGTGGCATCTTCCTGATGTTACTGATGGGATTCTCGATCAACCTGCTGACCCTGCTGGCCATGGTACTGGCCATCGGGCTGGTGGTAGATGACGCCATTATCGTCGTCGAGAATGTGCACCGCCACATCGAACAGGGTAAAACACCACTTGATGCAGCATTGATCGGTGCGCGCGAGCTGGCCATGCCCATCATCGCCATGACCACCACACTGGTCGCCGTGTATGCCCCGATCGGTTTCATGGGCGGGCTGGTCGGCACCCTGTTTACCGAGTTCGCCTTCGCGCTGGCCGGTGCAGTGCTGATCTCGGGTGTGGTCGCACTGACGCTGTCGCCGATGCTGTCCTCGCAGGTTCTCAAGGCGTCCAGCGGAGAGGGACGCTTCGAGCAGGCCGTAGAACACTTCTTCAACGGCCTGGCGGAACGTTACGCTCGGACGCTGCGCGGTTCACTGCAAACCCTGCCGGTGACACTCGTATTTGCCGCGGTGGTGCTGGCAAGCATCTACTTCATGTTCGTCACGTCGCAGAACGAACTGGCCCCGGACGAAGACCAGAGCATCCTGTTTTTCCAGGCCACGGCGCCACAAACAGCAACCATCGATTACGACGAGGCCTATATCCGGCAGATCGTATCGACGTTCGAGAGTGTTCCCGAATATGACAAGAGTTTTATTCTGGCGGGCTTCGGCGGTGACGTCAGCACCACCTTTGGCGGCTTCAAGATGCCGCAACCCTCGGAACGCCCGCGCAGCCAGATGGCGATCCTGCCCGAGGTGCAGCAGGGTCTTGCCCAGGTCGCCGGGCTGCAGATCGCGGCCTTCCCGCGGCCCAGTCTGCCCGGCTCCGGCGGCGGTCTCCCGGTACAGTTTGTCATCACCAGTGACGCCAGTTACCAGCGCCTCGACGAGGTTGCCGGGCAGCTGATCGGAACGGCCATGGCCAGCGGCAAGTTCGCCTTCCTGCAAAAGTCGGTAGAGTTCACCCGTCCAAAAACCACCGTGGTTATTGACCGCGATCGCGCCGGCGACCTCGGTATCAGCATGGACGACATCGGCCGCAACCTGGCAACGCTGCTGGGTGATAATGACGTCAACCGCTTCAGCCTGGAGGGACGCAGCTACAAGGTGATCCCGCAGGTCGCACGGCAGTTCCGGCTCGACCAGTCAATGCTGGACAACTACTACCTGCGCAGTGATTCCGGCGAACTGGTGCCGCTATCCAGTATCGTCAGCTTCAAAACCAGTGTCGTGCCGAGCAAGCGCACCCAGTTTCAGCAGCTCAATGCCATCACGGTCGAGGGCATCATGGCCAATGGTGTCACCCTGGGCGACGCGGTGAGCTACCTGCAGGAGCAGGCCCGGGAACAATTCCCGCGTGGCTTCACCTGGGACTACATGGGCCAGTCGCGCCAGTATGCACAGCAGGGCAGCAGCCTGATCGTGACCTTCTTCATGTCGCTGCTGGTCATCTACCTGGTGCTGGCGGCACAGTTCGAGAGCTGGCGTGACCCGATCATCATCCTGGTGTCGGTACCGATGTCGATTGCCGGCGCACTCGCCTTCCTGACCCTCGGTTTCGCCACGGTCAATATCTACACCCAGGTCGGTCTGATTACACTCATCGGGCTGATCGCAAAGAACGGTATCCTGATCGTCGAATTCGCCAACCAGCTGCAGCTCGGTGAAGGTCTCTCGAAGCGCGAGGCGGTCATCCGTGCAGGCGCTATCCGGCTGCGACCGATCCTCATGACCACGGTGTCGATGATCATGGCCATGGTGCCACTGCTGCTCGCCACCGGGCCGGGCGCAGTGAGCCGTTTTCACATCGGGCTGGTGGTCGCAAGCGGGCTGGGTATCGGCACGCTGTTCACGCTGTTCGTGGTGCCGGCGGTATACGTGCTGCTCGCCCGTGATCATAGCGGCGTACACGCGGCGGAGCCGGCTTGATAACGAGCACCGTAGCCGTCACCGCATCAGCAGTACCCGTACAGTGAAAACGGACTTTGCATACCGATGACTGCCTCAATTTATTGTTCCGGACCCTTTCCTTTATCGATACACAACGCGATAATCTCTTGTATTGACACCACACAGGACTGCTTCCCATTCGTCGGCGTATAGCCTCCAGACTGTCTACGGCACTCGTCATCATCATGGTCACGAGCGGTGTCCTCATGGGCATCGTGATCACCCAGTCGGGCACCAACCTGCTGATCTCCGCCTCCACCAACCGACTGACCCAGGAGAGCAAGGTCGTCGCGACCCGCCTGCAGGATATTTTTGATGCCGTGCAGCGCGACCTGGAATTCCTCGCGCGCAGTCCCTCGCTACAGCGGCTGGTGAATACACTCGGAAGCACTACTGGCGAGTCCGATGACGACGCGGCCATTGAGCAGGCGAAACGCCAGTTGCAGGAGGTGTTCGCTGCCTTGCTGGTCAACCACCCCTGGTATGTGCAGGCACGTCTGATCGGCGCCGCTAACGAGGGCATGGAGGTGGTGCGCGTGGACCAGATCGACAAGCAGATCAGGCGGGTGCCGAAACGCGAACTGCAACGCAAGAGTCAGCGGCCATACTTCAAGGAAACCTTTGGCAGGGAGCCCGGCCAGTTCTACTGGTCACCTATCAATCTGAACCGCGAGCATGGACAGATAGTGGAGCCTTACCAACCGATGTTTCGTGTGGCACTGCCGATCGACAATGCGGATGACACACCGTTTGGTATCGTGATTATCAATCTGGATGCCCGGCGGGTATTCGAGGCCACGAGGAGCGTGGTCAGTTCCGATCTTGCGTTTTATGTCGCAAACCGCCAGGGTGATTACCTCTACCACCCGGATCCGGACAAGACCTTCGGCTTCGAGCGGGGTCAGCATTACCGTATAGTCGATGACTTTCCAGAGGCAACCCCGTTGCTTGACAGCGGTCGTAGCGAGGTGATCGAAAAGAAAGTCACGCTCCCGGCCGATTCAGAGCCCGTCGTGGCGCACCTCGGCATGTTACCCTCGCCACAGGGTGCCAGCGAGGAACTGCTGCTCGGCCTGACCATGCCACGCTCACTTATCGTCAGTGAAGTCAACGCGGCACGCCGCGAGAGTGCGGCACTGATCCTGCCATTTTTACTGATAGGCACCATTGTAGTGATCTGGCTGGTGCGGGTATTCATCGCTCCGCTGGAGCGGGTCACGCGCGAGGTCAGCCGTTTCGCACCGGGCACACGCCGCCCGCGACTGCCCGAAGAGGATCGCCATGACGAGGTGGGCCAGCTGGCGCAGGCGTTCTCGCTGATGGCCGGGCGCATCGAGCGCCAGGTAGGTCAGCTCAAGGAGCAGCGCAAACGTTTCCAGAGCCTGTTCGAGACCGCACCGGATGCCATCATCATCATCGACGAGGACGGTACCATGGAGTTTATGAATGGCTCCGCTGAACGCCTGTTTGGCTACGATGCCAGCGAGGCCCTCGGCCACGACATCAACATGCTCATGCAGGAACCGGACAGCAAGCATCACAGCGAGTACATGAAGCGCTACCTTGAGGGCGGCGAGCCCCACATCATCGGCATCGGACGCGAAGTGACAGGCAAGCGCAAGGACGGCCGGACCATCGCGCTTTACCTGTCCATCGGCGAGTTCACCCTCGACGGGCGCCGCAAGTTCACCGGCATACTGCACGATATTTCGAGCTAGCCCGCATGGCTGCAGCGCCCGGGCGCGGTCCAGCTACTGCCTCAGACGATAGCCGGTCTTGAACATCCACCACACGACCAGCAGGCAAATGGCCAGGAATACCAGCACCATCAACAGACTCAGGCCGACGCTGACGTCGGAGACCTCGAAGAAACTCCAGCGAAAACCGCTGATCAGGTAAACCACCGGATTGAACAGTGTGGCGGTCTGCCAGGCAGGCGGCAGCATGCTGACCGAGTAAAAGCTGCCGCCGAGAAACACCAGCGGCGTGATGACCAGCAACGGGATCAGCTGCAGCTTCTCAAAATTGTCTGCCCACAGCCCGATGATAAAGCCGAACAGGCTGAATGAAATGCAGGTCAGCACCAGGAACGCCATCATCCACAGCGGATGTGCAATCTGCAGCGGCACAAAGAACCCGGCGGTCGCGAGAATGATCAGGCCGATGATCAGCGACTTGGTCGCCGCCGCCCCCACGTAGCCGAGCAGGATCTCCAGGAAGGAGACCGGCGCGGACATGACCTCGTAGATGGTGCCGGTAAACTTGGGAAAGTAAATACCGAAGGAAGCGTTGGATATGCTCTGCGTCAGCAGCGCCAGCATCATCAGTCCGGGTACGATGAATAACCCGTAGGGCACACCCTCGATCTGTTCGATGCGTGAGCCGATCGCCGAGCCAAACACCACAAAGTACAGCGAGGTGGACAGTACCGGCGAGGCGAAGCTCTGCAGCAGGGTATCCCAGGCGCGCAGCATTTCGTACTTGTAGATCACCCTGACGGCAGAGGTATTCATTGCCTTGTGTTTACCAGATTAACGAATATGTCTTCCAGAGAACTTTGCGTCGTTTTCAGATCTTTCAGCAGCAGACCCGCCTCCCGGACCGCCTGCAGCAAGCCGCTGATACCGGTGTGTGTGTTGCGGGGATCATAGGTATAGGTCAGCCGACTGCCATCGGCCGACAGTTCCAGCGCCCAGGGTGCCAGCGCATCGGGCACCACGCGCACGGCCTCTTCCAGCTCTACGATTAGCTGCCTCTTACCGAGTTTATGCATCAATGCCAGCTTGTCATCAACCAGCAACAGTTCACCGTCATTGATGACACCGACACGGTCGGCGATGGCCTCGGCCTCTTCTATATAATGAGTCGTGAGAATGATGGTGACACCGGACTCGCGCAAACGCCGCACCAGCGCCCACATGTCCTTGCGCAATTCCACGTCCACGCCAGCCGTGGGTTCATCCAGGAACAGCACCCTGGGCTCGTGCGACAGCGCCTTGCCAATCAGCACCCGCCGTTTCATGCCGCCCGACAGTGTCATCAGTTCGCTGTCTTTCTTCTCCCACAACGACAGGTCCTTGAGTAGCTGTTCGAGGTAGGCCGGGTTGGGCTTTTGGCCAAACAGGCCGCGACTGAAACACAGCGTGTTCCACACCGTATCGAAGGCGCCAAGCGTGAGTTCCTGCGGCACCAGGCCAATCATGCTGCGTGTGGCACGATAGTCTGCAACGATGTCGTGCCCTGCCACCGTGACCGAGCCTGAACTTGCCTTGACGATGCCGCAAATAATCGAGATCAGCGTGGTCTTGCCGGCGCCGTTGGGGCCCAGCAGTGCCAGAATTTCACCGCGCATAATATCCAGCGTTACGTCCTTCAGGGCATGGTGGCCGCTGGCGTAGGTCTTGGACAGGTTTGATATGGAGACAATGGACGGCATTTTGATTTCCCGGACGCGTTGTATCACAGCCATTGCTGGTGTATGTCGGCAATCTGCAGATCCTGTGCCTGTTCACACAACTGACGGACCCTGCCCATATCAGATTCCAGCTGCCGTTTGTCATTACCCACCACACAAACAGCCAGGACCGCGCGTTGCCATTTGTCCTGATAGTCCACCTCGGCCACCGAGGCATTGAAACGGGAGCGCAGACGATCCTTCAGACCGCGCACGGCACTGCGCTTGTCCTTCAGGGACCTGGCCCATGGAACCAGCAGCTCGATGGTCAGCAGGGAGATAAAAAGGTCTGGGTCAGACACGGCAACGACCGGCGTAATTCAGCACGAGAGTATACCTGATTTCATCCACCAGACCCTGTTGAGCGACGGCCCTTTTCGACCGGCCTGCGTGAATATTTGCTACCCCGGCGGCAGATACTTAGCTGCTG
>Ga0316192_10002615_pt1 | contig 13179 bp, 14 predicted proteins | sample MerIslwburrow_MG_FD_204931 | JGI IMG/M metagenome (GOLD analysis project Ga0316192, IMG submission 204931) | Coastal sediment microbial communities from Maine, United States - Merrow Island worm burrow | ecosystem: Environmental > Aquatic > Marine > Coastal > Sediment | place: USA: Maine...
ATAGACCAGAATAGCCAGCAAAGCGACCGCCATCGCCGCCGCCTTGCCGTCGAGTCTGAACAGTCTGCGCAGCAGCAGAAAAAGGGCCACTTCGGCAAGCACGCCGCCACCGATACCGACCAGCATCATCGACGCGCTCATACTCATCCCTCCGGCACGTAAAACACGCTGGTATGACCAACAGGCGCGATATCCGGCCGTCCCTGGGGTTCGACCAGCAATTCGAAGGGATGACTCTGACCATCGAACTCGGCCGGCATGGCGCGCACCTTCGCCGCCAGTCGCAGGCGCTGCTCGGGGTGCAGGCTGACCTCGCTGAAGGGCCCCATGTCCAGCTCCGCCCCCTTGGGCAGGCCGCTGGCACGGAACTTCAGGGTGAGCGCCTTGTTTGTCTTGTTGTTGATCTTGATCTCGTAGCTGTTCTGGATACGCCCATCGGAAAGACGCACGAATATCGGCTGGCGCACCTGTGACACGGCGAAATCGAAGGCGGCCTGGTGCGACACACTCCAGCCAAGCAGGCCGATCGCCAGGAATAGCACGGCGGCATATCCGACCACCTTTGGACGCAACAGGCGAGCCTGCTGTCCGGACTGCTGGGCACGTTCGGAGGTATAGCCGATCAGGCCGCGTTCCCAACCCATCGACTCCATGATGGTGTCACAGGCATCGATACACAGGGCACAGGAGATGCACTGGATCTGCAGACCATTGCGGATATCGATACCGGTCGGACAGACCTGGACGCAGTAACCGCAATCGATGCAGTCGCCGACATCGGCTGCCTCGCGGGCCTCCCGGGTCTTGAGGTCCCTCCCCAGCCTGGCCCGACCCTTGCCGGCCTCGCCGCGGCGTTCGTCGTAAGAGACGATCAGGGTGTCTTTGTCGAACATGACCGCCTGAAAACGCGCGTAGGGGCACATGTAGGTACACACCTGTTCACGCGCGATGCCCGCCATCACATAGGTGGTAGCGGTCAGGAACAGGGTTGTTGCATAGGCCGCAAACGGGGCTTGCCCGGCAAAAAAGTGCGATACCAGTTGCGGCGCATCGCCCCAGTAAAGAATAAAGGTCAGGCCGGTGACAAAGGCCATCAGCAGCCACAACAGATGGGTGACACCCATCTTGATTGTTTTGGGCAGGTCCCAGGGCTGTTTGGCCAGACGAATACGTGCGGGACGCTCGCCCTGTACCAGGCGCTCGATCAGGATATAGACGTCGGTCCACAGCGTCTGGAAACAGAAGTAACCGCAAAACACGCGCCCCGCCAGGCCGGTCACGAAAAACAACAGGTAGGCGGCGATCATCAGCAGGCCGGCCAGCCAGAAGATATCCTGCGGGTGCACAACCAGGTCAAACAGGTAGAACTTGCGTCCGGCCAGATCGAACAACACCGCCTGATCGGGGCCTGCCTCGCGATCCCAGCGAAACCAGGGCAGCAGGAAGTACACGCCGTAAGCCAGCGTCAGCACGGCCCACTTCGCATTGCGGAAACGCCCGCTGACCGAGCGCGGGTAGATGTGCGTGCGTTCCGCGTACAACTGCGCTTGGGTGTCCTGGTTCATCCTAAATCTCAACCACGAAGGGCACAAAGAGATCACGAAGCAGGTCCGGCAGACTGTCACGATTCATGTGGGGGGGACCCAAGCACGCTGCGGCCGGTCAGGGCCTGTTGATCGCCCCGGCAATCCTTTGTGATCTTTGTGCCCTTCGTGGTGAATGGCTCTTAATCGGATTGTCCCAGGCGCTGACGGTACACCCATCAACCGCCCAGACTCTGGACGTAGACGGTCAGCAGCTTGATCTGGGCGTCATCAAGGCGCCCTTTCCATGCCGGCATCTGACGCGATACTCCTTTTTTGATCACATTCCTGACCGCCTCCAGGCGTGCCGCGTCATCGGCCGCACCATGCACATCCGCCACTGTCCAGACGGCGTCGGTCAGGTTGGCCGCGCCTTGCGAGAACATCCCTTTTCCGGACGGTGTATGGCAATAATGGCAGCCGCCCTCCTGGCCCTGAAAGATCTCGCGCCCGGCCTCGGCCTTGGCGCTGTCAGCGGCTTGACCGGACAGGGTCATCACATAATGCGCAAGCTGATCGATCTTTTCGTCACCCAGGACTGCACCGAATGAAGGCATGTAGCCATTGCGCCCCTGCTTGATCGTGTGTTCGACCTGGCCAATCTCGCCGCCCCACAGCCAGGCATCATCGCTCAGGTTGGGATACAGGCCCACGAGGGCCGGTGTACCACCGATGCCGTGGCAGGCCGCGCAGTTGTCGGCGAACAGCACCTTGGCCATCGAACGGGTGAAGGCCATCATATCCGGATCATTGGCAATCTCTTCATACGAGGCCGCGGCGACCTTCCCGAGATAGGCCTGTTGCTTCAGCGTTTCGTCGCCGGTCTGCATCTCTTCGATCAGTTCCGCACGGGTGTTCCAGTGGGTCGTAACCTCTTTGCCATTGCTCTGATAGGTGACCGTGGCAATGCCCTTGGTAAAGGTGTCGGCAATCGGCCATGCCGGATACCAGATCCAGTAAACCAGCGCGAACACGCAGGTCGCGTAGAAGGTCCAAAGCCACCAGCGGGGCAGCGGGTTGTTGAATTCCTGCAGGTCGCCGTCCCACGCGTGACCGGTGGTCTGTACAGCCTTGCCTTGATTCTGTTCAGCCATTGTCTGAATCCTTATCTTTCTTTTCGCCTGCTACATCGTCCTCAAGAAATGGGATGTTCTTATAGGACTCGAGGCGTTTGGAGCGCTTTTTGCCGGTGAACACGTAGAGCAGAATGCCGACGAAGACGACAAAAAAGATCACCAGCGCCAGGGGCTTGGTGTTCTCCATCTGTGACAGCCACTCCATCATTTCAGCTCATGCCCCTGTTCAGGTCAGCAACGACGATCAGCGGAATTCCGCGAAGTAACCTTCGTCGTACTTGGTGAAATCGACCATGGAGCCCAGCACCTGCAGGTAGGCCACCAGCGCATCCATCTCGGTCAGGCGCGTCCGGTCACCGTCCCAGTCCTCAGACTGGGCCTGGTCCAGCAGATTTTCTTCCGCCCGGTGAATCTCCAGCTGGCCGGCGACCGCTTCACCGAACTGCTCCACGTTTGCCAGGTACTCCTCTTCGGACTCCGAATACGGCACGCCGGTCAGCCTGAGCGCACGCAGTCGGTCGGCGACGTCCGAGTAGTCCAGCTCATTGCTCAGCAGCCAGGGGTAGTTCGGCATGATGGATTCGGGCACCACGTCACGCGGATTATTCAGATGCTGGGTATGCCAGGCGTTCGAGTACTTGCGCCCGACACGCGCCAGGTCCGGGCCAGTGCGTTTCGAACCCCACTGGAACGGGTGGTCGTATTGCGACTCGGCGGCGAGCGAGTAATGCCCGTAGCGCATGTGCTCGTCACGGAACGGACGGATCATCTGCGAGTGGCAGGTGTAGCAACCCTCGCGGATATAGATGTCGCGACCACGCTGCTCGAGCGGCGTATAGGGACGCACGCCCTCGACCTTCTCGATCGTGTCCTCGATGTAGTACAGCGGCACGATCTCGACCAGGCCGCCAATGGATATCGCAACCAGGACCAGGGCGATCATCAGGCCCGCATTGATTTCGATACTTTCGTGAGACAGTTTCATTGCATCAGCCCCTCAAACCCCGGCCCTGGCCATCTTCGCGGCGATCTTCGCCTCGAGCACGGCCTGCTCGTTCTTTGCCCGGCGGATGGTCATCACGACGTTGACCGCCATGATCACCACGCCCGACACGAAGAACATGCCGCCAATCATGCGCACCACCAGAGGCCAGTGCATGAAGACCACGGATTCGATGAAGGTATACGCAAGGTTGCCGTAATCATCGAAGGCCCGCAGCATCAGCCCCTGGCCGATGCCCGAGACCCACATCGATGCGATGTACAGCACGATACCGATGGTGGCGAGCCAGAAATGCACATAGACCAGCTGGGTGCTGTAAAGGCGCGTCTCATACAGCCGCGGGATCAGGTGGTAGAAAGAACCGAACGAGATCATTGCCACCCAGCCAAGGGCGCCGGAATGCACGTGACCAATGGTCCAGTCGGTGTAATGCGACAGCGCATTGACACTCTTCAGCGACATCATCGGCCCTTCGAAGGTCGACATGCCGTAGAAAGAGAGCGCGGTGATCAGGAACAGCATGATGGGATCGGTGCGCAGTTTCTCCCAGGCCCCCGACAGGGTCATGATGCCGTTGATCATGCCACCCCAGGAAGGCAGGAGCAGCAGAATGGAGAATGCCGCGGCCAGTGATGAAGCCCAGTCAGGCAACGCGGTCCAGTGCAGGTGGTGCCCGCCAACCCACATGTACATGAAAGCCAGCGCCCAGAAATGGATGATCGACAGGCGGTATGAATAGATCGGGCGGCCGGCCTGCTTGGGCACGAAGTAGTACATCATGCCGAGGAAGGCCGCGGTCAGGAAGAAACCTACCGCGTTGTGTCCGTACCACCATTGCACCATGGCGTCCTGCACGCCCGAATACAGGCTGTAGGAGGTGGGATTGAACAGACCGACCGGCACCGAAAGGTTGCGGAAGATGTGCAGAATGGCAGTCGCCAGGATGAACGCCAGGTAGAACCAGTTTGCGACATAGATGTGCGGCTGGGAGCGGCGGCGCAGGGTCAACACGAAGACCAGAAAATACAATACCCAGGTGACCGTGATCAGCAGATCGATGTACCAGGGAAACTCGGCGTATTCCTTGCCCTCGGTGACACCGTTCATATAGCCGATCACGCCCAGCAGTACCGCCAGTTGCCAGCCCCAAAACGTGGCGTTGGCCATCCAGTCACTGACCAGACGGGCCTGGCAGGTGCGCTGGACCACATAATAGGAGGTGGCAAACAGGGCGCTACCGCCGAACCCGAAGATCACCAGCGAGGTATGTACCGGACGCAGACGCCCGAAGGTGATCTCGGCAATGTCGAAGTTCAGAAAGGGGAAGGCAAGCTCGGCCGCGATATAGGTGCCGGCAGACATACCCAGCAGACCCCACACCAGGGCCATCACGGTGAACTTTTTGATGATGTCGTAGTTGTACTGCGTGTTCGCAGCAGCGGCAGATTGCACCATGTGTAAACCCCAGGCTGGCCACTGTTCAACGCCCCCGCGCATTGCGATCCGGAGCTGCGCAAACGACCAACGTAATGCGACAAGTTATTTGACGTTAAACCCGAGCGGCTTGTCAGTCACAGCCAGAATCGCGGCGACGACCTAAAGACGTATCGCAGCAGCACGTGCATGTCTTTCGCGGACTTTCGACCCACAAGCAGAAGCGGCCGGATGGTATCCGACCCGACAATATTAGTCAATTCTTATGCTGAGAGCACAACGCGGATATCGCGCGTTAGCTTAGCCGAAACGCAACCGCCTATCTGTTTGCAAAGCCCAATACAAAGGGTGGGCTAGCAGCCTGTCGGACTTAACACTGTTTGGCTGCAAATCCCTGGATAGCGATCAACTCCCCTTATCCTCTTCGTCAAATAGCTGGGCTATTCTCCTCAGACGATAAGCCGATTTGATTTGCTCCCAGTGATTTTCGCCGCAAACGGTCAAGTCCGACAGGCTGCTAGTCGATCAGCCACATGAGATGCGGCACATAGTGATCGACCAGCAGCAGCGCGAACAGCGCCATCAGGTAGATGATGGAGTAACCGAATGTCCGCATGGGCATGCGGTCATCATCGTCACGGTACAGGCGCACCGCGTAATAAAGAAAACCGAGCCCAAGCACCATGGCACCACCCAGATACAGGCCGCCACTCATCCCGTAACCGTATGGCAGCAGGGTCACCACCAGCAGCAAAACGGTGTACAGCAGAATCTGCAGGCGCGTGTAGTCCTTGCCATGGGTCACCGGCAACATGGGCATGTCCACTTTGCGATATTCCTCCGCACGATGGATGGCCAGGGCCCAGAAATGGGGCGGTGTCCAGGTGAAGATGATCAGGAACAGCAGCATGGCGCCCGGGTCGACGCTACCGGTTACCGCGGTCCAGCCCAGCAAGGGCGGCGCTGCGCCGGCGGCCCCGCCGATGACGATATTTTGCGGCGTGGCGCGCTTGAGATACATGGTGTAGATCACCGCGTAACCAATCAGGGACAGAAAGGTCAGCAGTGCGGTCAGCGGATTGACCAGCAATGCCAGCATCGCCATGGCGATCACACCAATAATTACCGCGAAAACCAGGGCATCGCGGCTGCTAACAGCCCCCTGCGGCAAAGGCCGGCCACGGGTGCGTCCCATGATCGCATCTATCTTCTGGTCGACCACATGGTTGACGGCTGCCGCTGAACCGGCGGCCAGCCCGATTCCCAGGGTACCGAAAACCAGTGCATCCAGCGGAACCATACCCGGCGCCGCCAGCAGCATGCCGACCACCGCCGTGAACACGATGAGCGCCACCACATTGGGTTTGCACAGTTCGAGGTAATCCCGCCACCCCGCGTGTGTCGTTTTCAGTGCTGTTGTCGCCATAATCGAAAATTCAGATAAACGAGAGAAATGAGCAATAAGGCTGCCACACCATTGTGTGCCGTGGCGACCCCCAGAGGCAAATGCAGGAGCACGTTGCCGATGCCGAGTCCCAGTTGCAGCAGCAAGAGGCCGCCGACCAGGACCGCCGTGCCGCGCAGGCCCCCGCCGGAACGCAGGAGCGCCAATACCAGCCACCCCAGGTACAACAGGGTCACGAGTGCCCCGATCCGGTGGGTGACATGAATGGCTGTGCGCGCCGGATGCTCCAGCACGCCGTACTCGTAATTGACGCCCAGCCCCCGCCACATCACGAAGGCCTCGTCGAAGTCCATCTCCGGGACCCAGCTTCCCTGGCAGGTCGGGAAATCAAGACAGGCCAGGGCGGCGTAATTGGAGCTGGTCCAGCCGCCGAGCGCAATCTGCGCGACCAGAATCAGCAGGCCGATGGCCGCCGCTCCACGCCACTGGCCGGAGCCGGTCACCGGGCGGCGTCTGCGCACGCGCAGAGCCAGCAGCACCAGCAGGCTGAATGTTGCGAAACCGCCCAGCAGATGCCCCATGACGACAACAGGTTTCAGCAACAGGGTCACGGTCCACATGCCAAGGGCGGCCTGAAAGATCACCAGCAGCAGCAGAAAGCTGGGCAGCCAGACCGGCTGATCCGGATCACCGCGCCGACGCACCCACGACCAGATCGCGATGAACAGGATGGCCAGCCCCAGGGTTCCCGCGAAATAGCGATGCACCATTTCCTTCCAGCCCTTGTGCGGCTCCAGCGGGCGTTGGTCCAGGTAGGCCTTGTTGGTCACCGCCTCTGCGCTCTCCGGGACCGTCAGGTGGCCGTAGCAACCCGGCCAGTCGGGGCAACCCAGACCGGCATCTGCGAGGCGTGTATAGGCACCCAGCACGATGACCGCGAAGGCGAGAAAACAGGTGAAAACGATGAAACTGCGATACGCCATCAAAACTTACCCAATCTGCGAGATCTTCAGCAGCTTCTGCAGATCCCTCATCATTCCCTTGGCCGAAACCCCGAGGTCGTAATACATCATCAGATTCCCCAGCGGGTCGACCAGGAAATACTGCTCGCCCGTGGGGCCAAAGCCCTCACCACGAAACTGCTGCAGCAACGGCCCCGCCTGTTCGTCACGCACCACCCAGCGCAGATCCGGCTGTTCTTCCGCCAGACGCCTTTCCAGTGCCGCCGGCGGCTGCTGTGCAAGCACCAGCAGGCGCTGTACCCGCTGGATGTCCTTACTCATCGCGATGCGTATCTGACGCGTCAGATAAAGCTGCTTCTCGCAGCGTTCGTCACAATCTCGGGGCGCGAACAGAACGTAGGTCCAGCGTCCGCGCAGATCCCCCTCCCCCAGCGCCGTCCCGTCAGGCTTTCCAAGCCCGACCAGCTGCAGTGGTCGCGCCGGGGCAACCAGGGTTCCGGCATTGGTCGTCGCGCCCGCACCCTGTTCGCCGAGGTATTTCCAGGCCACCCATGCCGAGACCGGCGGCAACAGGAACAGCACCCAGATCAATACCAGTTGGGTCCGACTGCGGCTCGCCCGAGCATTTTCAGGCCTGGACACTTTTTTCTCCATCTCCACCATCGCGACGCGTATTCACGCCGACATAAATAATCAGAAGCGCTACCGCCAGGCCAAACCACTGCACGGCGTAACCCAGGTGCTTTTCCGGTCCCATCTCCGGGATGGGCGACCAGTCATACTGCAAACCACCGGCCTCGCCGTCGTCGATCACAAGCGCATAAGGCAGCAGATCCATACCCCGGGCGACTCCCAGGGCGGCGATGTCGAGTGACTGAACCAGCACCTTGTCGGCCACGCTCTGTAGCGGCACCTCGCCGACGATCAGACCGACGGACGCCGGAGAATCCAGTCGCCCGGACAGACTGACCATACCCTCCGGCACCGGGAGTGCAGGCAGAAACTCACGCGAGGCACCCACCGCGACCCAGCCCCGATTAATCAGCAGTCTTGGCCGGTCGTCGCCGTCCAAAACAAAGGGCGTAAACACATGGTAACCGGCCTGGCCGCGGTAGATCCGGTTGTCGAGCAGCCATTGCTGTTGCGCAACAAAGTACCCGCGTGCCGCGGCCGCACGATAACGGTCTTCCTCGGTTAGCCGAGTCTGACCGCCGAGTGTCAGAGGCGCGATGATATCGCTGGCCGCACGCTGCTCCTCCATCTCCTGCTTGGCTCCCGCGCGCTCAGTCTGCCAATAGCCCAGACCCAGCAATACCGGAAACACCAGCGCGAATGCCACGCTGGGCCAAAAAGCGGGGGCAAATCGGTAAGGGCCGAGCCTGATGGGCGGGATTTTCATGCGCTGCCCGGCTGCTATACTGCCGCGGCTGCAGAAGAGGGATAAGTCGTCGTGTGGATCAAGGTCATTATCGTACTCGTTTTCATTGGCATCGTGGCCAGTCTTGCATCAGGCCTTTTCTACCTGGTCAATGACAAGGGTGACTCGCGCCGCACCCTGCGCGCACTGACCATGCGCATCGGCCTGTCCATAGGGCTGTTCGTATTCCTGATGATCCTGATCGGCTTAGGGGTAATCGAACCGCATGGCGTCTACCCCGAACCGCCGGCAGCCACCACGACGCAGGAGTGAGACCGGAACCGGCCACCGCGCGTTGCCGGTTTAAAAGGCCGGATCCGGTCTGTCGGACCCGGCCCGTTCGTTACAGCACGTAGACGAAGATAAACAGGCCCAGCCAGACCACGTCAACGAAGTGCCAGTACCAGGCGACACCCTCGAAGGCGAAGTGGTTTTCCGGCGAAAAATGTCCCTTGGCGGCGCGCAGCGTGATCACGAGCAGCATGATCGTGCCCATGGTCACATGGAAACCGTGGAAACCCGTGAGCATGAAGAAGGTCGATCCGTAGATCCCCGAGCCCAGCGTCAGATTGAGTTCCTGGTACGCATGGATGTACTCGTAGGCCTGGAACCCGAGGAAGATCGCACCCAATGCCACCGTTGCCGCCAGCCAGAGGACCGTCTTGGTCTGATCATTGGCTTTCAGCGCCCAGTGCGACAACGTGATGGTGACACCTGAGGTCAACAGCAAGAGCGTGTTGATCGCAGGTATACCCCAGGCGCTCATGGTCTCAAAGGCTCCACCGACATTGCCGGGGCCATTCGTCGGCCAGGATTCGCCGAAGCTGCTCCACAGGACCTGATGGGTCGAAAAATCCGCCCCCAGCAGCCACGGCACCGACAGCACGCGCGCATAGAACAGGGCGCCAAAGAAGGCAGCAAAGAACATGACCTCGGAGAAGATAAACCACATCATTCCCTGACGGAACGAACGATCCACCTGCTCGTTGTAGACGCCCTTCAGGCTCTCATTGATGACGGTACCGAACCACCCGAACATCATGAATGCCACCATGGCCAGGCCAAGATAAAGGATCGCCTGCCCCGAGGCATTACCATTGAACCAGTTGGCCGCCCCGACCACGCCCACCGTCAGCGAAACGCTGGCGACGATCGGCCAATGGCTGCCATGTGGCACGTAATAATGCTGATCACCCGTGTGCGCCATGTCTCCCCCTAAGTTTCTTTAAGTCTTTGTATAAATGGTTAAAAAAACACCTGCAGGTCCACTGAACCATGCAGTCATCATTTCATTGCGACCTGCGACACATCGAACACCGTATAGGCCAGGGTCAGTGTATTCACGTCCCTGGGCATATTCGGGTCAACGATGAACCTCAGCGGCATGTCCTTGGTCTCGCCGGCAGCCAGCGGCTGCTGGTTGAAACAGAAACACTCGGTCTTGTTGAAGTAACGACTGGCCTTTCCCGGCGCCACGCTGGGAACCGCCTGTCCCACCATGTTGCGCCCGGTCGGGTTATGCGCCGTAAAACTGGTTGAGTAAAGCTTGCCCGGATGGACCTGCATGCTGGCAACCACGGGGCCAAATTCCCAGGGCATCCCGAGATTGTTGTTGGCGACGAACTGAACGGTCACCGTGCGCGACATATCGGGCTCATACCGGGCGGTGATCTCAGCCTCGTCGATGCGACCGGTCTTGCCATTGAGCCCGGTGATTTCACAGAACACATCGTACAAAGGCACCAGCAGATACCCGAACCCGAACATGGCCACGGCGACGAGCGCGACGCGAGCGAATGAACGGCCGTTGCGTATTTGCCGGTTATCCGCCATCCCCTCAGCTCCCTTTGCCCATCGCGAGATAGATGCCGACCAGGAAAAACCCGAACGCAACCACGCCCAGGATAAGGGCCAGCCGGATATTGGACTTGGATTTGTCGTTTACTTCTTGCATAGCCGGTTGCCGGTCGCCCCCACCCACCGATGGGGGCGACGCGATCATCACTTGATCTCAGGGGCCTCGGTGAAGCTGTGATAAGGAGGCGGTGACGACAGGGTCCACTCCAGACCATGCGCACCCTCCCAGACCTGATCGGTTGCCTTCTCACCGCCCTTGATGGTCTTGTACACGACGTACGCAAACATCAGCTGAGACAGACCGAATACGAAACCACCGATCGAAGAGATCATGTTCCAGTCGGCGAACTGAACCGAGTAGTCGGGGATGCGGCGCGGCATGCCCGCGAGACCGAGGAAATGCTGCGGGAAGAACAGCACGTTGACCGAGATGGTCGAGATCCAGAAATGCATCTTGCCCATTTTCTCGTCGTACATGTTGCCGGTCCACTTCGGCAGCCAGTAGTACGCGGCCGCCATGATCGAATAGATCGCGCCGGTCACCAGTACGTAGTGGAAGTGCGCCACGACGAAATAGGTATCGTGATACTGGAAGTCAGCCGGCGCGATTGCCAGCATCAATCCGGAAAAACCGCCAATGGTGAACATGATGATGAAACCCACCGCGAACAGCATAGGAGTTTCGAAGGTCATAGATCCCTTCCACATGGTCGAGACCCAGTTGAATACCTTCACCCCGGTCGGCACCGCGATCATCATGGTCGCGTACATGAAGAAGAGCTCACCCACCACCGGCATACCCACCGTAAACATGTGGTGCGCCCAAACGATGAACGACAGAAAGGCGATGGAGGCGGTTGCATAAACCATCGAGCTGTAGCCGAACAGTGGCTTGCGCGCGAAGGTCGGAACGATTGCCGACACGATGCCGAAGGCCGGCAGGATCAGGATGTACACCTCGGGGTGACCGAAGAACCAGAAGATGTGCTGGAACATGACCGGGTCACCACCGCCGGCCGCGCTAAAGAAGCTGGTGCCGGCAAACTTGTCGGTCAACAGCATGGTCACCGCACCAGCCAGAACCGGCATGGTGGCGATCAGCAGGTAGGCGGTGATCAGCCAGGTCCACACGAACAGCGGCATCTTCATCAGAGTCATGCCGGGCGGGCGCATGTTGAGAATGGTCACCACGACATTGATGGAGCCCATGATCGATGAGATACCGGCCAGGTGAATCGCGAAGATCAGGAACGGGAAGCCGTCACCCATCTGCAGCGAAAGCGGCGGATAAAGAGTCCAGCCACCGGCCGGGCCACCGCCGTCCATGAAGAAGGTCGCCAGCAGCAGGGAGAACGCAAACGGCAGGATCCAGAACGAGAAGTTGTTCATTCTGGGCAGCGCCATGTCCGGCGCACCGATCATCATCGGGATCAACCAGTTGGCAAGCCCGGTAAAGGCCGGCATGACCGCACCGAAGATCATAACCAGCGCGTGCACCGTGGTCATGGAGTTAAAGAACTGCGGATCGACCACCTGCAGGCCCGGCTGGAACAGTTCGGCACGGATCACCATCGCCATGGCGCCGCCAACGAAGAACATGACCAGGGCGAACAGCAGGTAAAGGGTGCCGATGTCCTTGTGGTTGGTGGTGGTCACCCACCGCATCAGGCCCTTGGCCGGCCCGTGATCGTGGTGATCGTCGTGAGTTGCTGTAGCGGTACTCATCTTGAAGACTCTCCTGATAGCTTCTTAACGGGCTGCCTTGATCGCAGCGGGTTGAATGATGCTCGCAGCGTTACCCCAGGAGTTACGCTGATAGGTCAACACGGCAGCCATGTCGGCATCGTTGAGGATGTCGCGGTACGAGGCCATCGCGGTACCCGGCTTGCCGTTCAGCACCAGGCTGATATGACCGGCGGCTTCACCGGTGGCAATCGGGCTGCCGGCGATGGATGGGAATGCCGGTGGCAGACCCTGACCATTCGCCTGGTGACAGGCCGCGCAGTTGGTGTTGTAGACCTGCTCACCCTTGGCCATCAGTTCGTCTTTGGTCCACTCGCGGTCGGCAGATGCTGCAGCGGCCGCGGCGGCACCCTGCTGTTCGGCCACCCACTTGGCGTAGTCTTCCGGCGCCTTGGCAACCACCACGATCGGCATGAAGCCGTGGTCTTTGCCGCACAATTCGGCACACTTGCCGCGGTAGATTCCGGGCTCGTCGACCTTGGTCCAGGCCTCGTTGACAAAGCCGGGGATGGCGTCTTTCTTCCAGCCGAGATCCGGCACCCACCAGGAATGGATGACATCAGCCGCGGTAAGCAGGAAACGCACTTTTTTGCCTGTTGGAATGACCAGGGGGTTGTCCACTTCCATCAGGTAGTTGTCGCCAAACTGGCTCAGATCGGTATCGGCCCCGAGCATGCGCGCCTGGTTATGGTCCGGATG
>Ga0316192_10002616_pt1 | contig 13174 bp, 8 predicted proteins | sample MerIslwburrow_MG_FD_204931 | JGI IMG/M metagenome (GOLD analysis project Ga0316192, IMG submission 204931) | Coastal sediment microbial communities from Maine, United States - Merrow Island worm burrow | ecosystem: Environmental > Aquatic > Marine > Coastal > Sediment | place: USA: Maine...
CCAGCCCCCAGCCCCCAGCCCCCAGCCCCCGCCCTAATGGGCAAGAAAGCCAGCGGTCCAGGCGAGCAGAATGCCGCCACAGAGGGCCAGTGTGGCTGAGAAGCCGCGACTGCGATGAGATTCCGGGATCAGATCGGAAGCCGCAATATAGACGAAGGAGCCGCCTGCCGTAGCAAGCAGGGCACCGAGGACCGATTGGGACAGATTATTGACCAGTGCAAAGGTCAGAATCGCCGCCCCTGGGGTTGCCAGGGCGACAAAGGAGGTGAGTTGAATCGCCTTCTTACGATGCCAGCCGTAGTGCAGCAAGATTGCGATCATGGCAATCCCCTCCGGAACTTCGTGAGCGATTACGCCAAGCGCGGCAAGTAAACCGAGATCGTGACTGACTTCAAAGCCTGTACCGATAATCATGCCGTCGATCACCGAGTGCAGACCCATGCCGATGAAGGCAACCCAACCCATGGGATGGGGGCGGTAGCAGCAGTCACCATGACAGTCGGCGACATCCAGGTTAACGTGGTGCTGCTCTTCATGGCCGGCATGAATCAACAGATGGTGTTCAAAGAAGTAGAAGAGCACGAAGGCCAGCAGGATGAAGAGAGGGGCTTTTACGGTCATCTCCATGGCTTCCGGGAGGATGTGTAAAACTCCGACACCGAGCAGAACACCGGCCGAGAAAGAAACCAGAGACGAAGAATGACGACGGCTCCAATTCTCTTTGAGCAGAACCAGAGACATTCCGGCAAAGGTTGCGGCGCCCGCAAAACTTCCGGCAAAGAGTACGTGCCACCATTGTTCAGACATTCAGTGTCTCCAGAGGGTATGGTTTAGAGGGAAACAGGAGTCACTCCTGCTTCTAGATAGTGCAGTATAGAGTCGAAGCTGGTTAAGGGCAAGAGCCCTGATGTCACTATAATGATTCGCCCTCAGAGAGCTTATTATGGAGAGTAATAAGAAGATCCTGTTGGCTGATGACATTGAGCTTTTTCTGGAATATAACGTGTCGTAGTTCAAATCTGATATGACGCTCAGTGCAAGATTATGTCCTGTCCAAAATTCTAATTTGGCAAATCATTCTTATTTATCAGGGTTTCTGGATTTAGCAAAATTGTCGCTGTCATCAGCTTGTTATCCCCGAAGGTCTTGCTAATATTGATTTGTATGCGGTTGGCTTTTCGGCACGCTAAATTTTCCAAAGGGGGCGATTTGAATGTCAGTCAACGAACTCATGCTCGACGAAAATGTCCTGGTTATTACACCTGAAGAATCTTTGAAGTTAACTGACTTTGAAAGGCTTGCCAAAGAAATTGATCCGCACATAGAAGCGAAGGGCACACTTAATGGCCTGATGATCTGCAGCAAAGTCTTCCCTGGTTGGGATAACTTCACAGAAGTACTCTCCCATATAAGGTTCATCAAAGATAACCATCATCTTATTAAAAAAGTTGCAGTCGTGACTGATAGCGAATTCTTGTCTGTCTTGCCACGAGCTGCCAGCCATTTTTTTCGTGCCGAAATTAAACACTTTTGCTACCAGGATAAAGATGTTGCCCTTGATTGGCTCAAGTCAAGCGATCCCTGACAAAGGATTTTCATCAAAAGGAAGGTGACAACGGCCCTCCGCTCTTAATTGATCAAACAGAATCAGAGGTTCTTAAAGCTCTCCATATATAAAACACGAAAACCCTCAATCTTTGGATCGGGGGCTTTTCTTAGAATGCAGGGTCAGCAAGAATTTTGCATTTCTAGAATCATATTTTTCATGAATAGAATGAAAAGAATCATCACGACTATAGGCTTACCGGCACTTGGCGTTCTTATAGTCCTAACCGGATTTGTTTACGACGTCTTGTTTGCCGGGATTCCATATCAGGACCCTACACCGGAGCTTCAGGCCCGATACGATCTCCATTCTGGTGTTGCCAACGTGTTCTACATGTCTGGAGGAATAGTCCTTTTGATTGGACTGCTGGTAATCCCGTTCATATGGAGAAGGACAAGGAAAGAGGAGTGTCTATAAATCACGACTTATAGAATGAAAAAAAACCACCTGATAACGGGTGGCCTTTTTCTTGGATTGCAGGACTTATTGGTCGAACAAATGAGAACCGAAGGAAGTGGTAGAATGTAAGCAGGTAAACAGATAACTGTTTGCCTTGTAGAGGACATTGCCTCGTAGTCATCCACCTCCTTCGACTGCGGGCTTTTTTCTTAGATGTCAGGATAGACAGGAAAACTATAAAAGGGAAAAAGATCTAAATGGATTCAATCATCACTTGGCTCATAGGTGTGGAAACATCAGCCGCTAATCTTTATGAAGAGGCAGCCATTGTTTTCCGCGGGGATGAGGATTTCTCCCGATTTTTGTCCCAGATGGCTGTGGAAGAAAGAGAACACGTAAAATTACTTCAAAAAGCCAGTGCTGCCATTTCAGACAGTGAGATGAAACGCGCAAGCTTCTATTTTGGGGATGATTTCCGTGACAAAATTGAAGCGCCCTTTTCCCGTGCCTTGCGCTTATCGAAAGACGGTACTTTGACCAAAAACGCGATGGTTAATGTTGTTGCAGATGCTGAATTTTCAGAATGGAATGAACTTCTCCTCTACACCCTGGACCTATTAAATGTTTTGGACGAAGAGGTTCAGCAGGCCATGTTAGATTTCAAAAAGCATAGAATGCGTGCCCAGGAATACATCGCGTCTTTGCCCGGTGGTGACAGTGTTATCCTGAGGGTTCAAAGACTTACACGCCCTGGTGGCAAACGAGTTCTGATAGTTGAAGACAACCTCTCAGTTGCCCGTATGCTTGAGGCCTTGGCTATGGACCAAGTCGAAGTGATCATCGCCAGAGATGGTCAAGAGGGGATTTCTTGCATTCAGCAAAGACACTTTGACTTAATCATTTCAGAGATTGATCTGCCGAAAATGAATGGCGTTGAAATGTACAAACAGGCGTTGGAAAAGAATCCTAATATCGGTAGTCGTTTCATCTTCTTCACTGGTACAGAAAATCTGGAGCATTTAGATTTTGTCAGATCCACAAATACCTTGATGCTGCCAAAGCCGTCTCCAGTGAAGTTGATATGTGAAAAGATGAATGACGTTCTGGACTCAACTGCTGTTCCGCAGGATGCTTCAATTCATTGAAGTGAGTTTTTCTTGAGTTGAATCAGTAAGCTACCCTCTAATTTTACATTTTTAAAATAGGAGTTTAACCTGAGTCATAAGCTCTTAAAAATCACCATTTATAAAACACGAAAACCCTCGATTCCAGGATCGGGGGTTTTTTTTGTAATGCAGGGTAAATAAGAGTTTTGCGTTTTGGTGAATATGAGAATATCAAAACAATCCAGTAGGATAAATAGTAAACTGGAGCATTGGATTCGAACCAGCGCTCCCTGCTCCCGAAGTCTTTGCGGCAAGAGATAGTGAGTCCCGTGGCATTTAAGGCAGACCACATACGCAAGGTAGTATTTGTCTTTTTCAGGACTTTCGCTAAGAGTCTTTGAAACAGAGACTATAAAAAATGGTAAACACAAAGCCCCTCCTAATGGAAGGGCTTTGTGTTTTTTATCTATCTATAGGGTTACTGCTAAAAATTGCGAGCAACTAACGGTTGAAGGTGTGGCAATCAGAACAGGTGGCCCCTTTTTCATTTATATGCTTGTTGTGATGAGCTAATAATTCCTCCCAGTTTCCGAACTCCCATTCATTTGCTTTTGAACTGTCATGACAGGATGTTGCACAGGTTGATTTAGGCTGTTTCGGTGCATAACCAATAGCCCCTTGCAAATCAATTCGGTTCGTATTGAGGTGACAATCTGCACACTGGAGCGCCTGCCTTTTGGGGCTGACCTGGTGGTTCAAAAGTTGATAGGTGTCTGTTGTGACCCATTCGAAAGAGTCACCCGCACTATATCCCATGTTGATGAGACCGGCCTTCGCTGCAGCATCTGCATCGGCTGTGGCAAAAAAGACTTTTGTGTCCAAAGCGATGAGTTCCTGACTAGCTGTACGAAGCGGGTAATCAGAGGTTTTATATTTGAAAGGATACAGCTTTCCGTCATTGATATTCCCTTGCGGGCGGGATGTTGCATAAGCTCCGGTTTCAGGGTCGATCTGAGCGACATCACCCAATAAGTAGTTGGTGCTGAAACGGTTCCAGAACTTGTATTGCGGCATGACGTTGTTGGCCTTGGTGAGCACCGGATGCAGAGGTGGTGCCGAATGCTCAGACCCCGATTGCCAGCTACGGTTCAATTCAGTTGCTTCATCAGCACTGGAGTCGCTGGCATTTTTGCCGTAAAGGGGAATATGGCAGGTCTGACATGCCACACGCGCTGTATGCTTGTTAATGTCTGAACTGGAATGCGGCGAGGTTGTATGACAGCTGGAACATTCGACTTGAACATCAAGGTCGGTGGGGCGCAGGTCAGAGCCTTTGCCTGGGAAACGGTGCCTTTGCACAACATGACAACTCTGGCAATCAAGATCTGCGCCGGTGGTTGACATATGAACGTCATAATTGCGATCCGTCGTATTGATGGTTGCCAAGGCAATATCGCCACGCTTGACAGCATCCCCACCGCCTGCTTTGGCATGGCAAGCTAGGCAATTGGCTCGCTCCGGAAGATGGATAGTCTGGACAGCACGATCCATGCTGATCGTCATATTGGCTGTGTCCGGAACCATGACGCCGTTGACCTTGATCCGCTTGTAATCTTTCTGGTGGCAGACCAGGCAGTCGATGTTCTCGAGTTGGTTTTGTGATAATGATTCTTCGGGAGGGATACCACGACCGACATGGCAAGCGGAACAGCCGCCCCAGTTGCCAGTAACATTCCCGCAATACGTGTTGACTGAACCTGAGATCTTCCCTTGCTTCATGGGACCAGTGGTCATGTAAATTGCGTCCCCTTGCCACTGGTAGTGGGTAGAAGCAAACATGTCACTGGCTTCAACGCTATGACATTCAACGCACATACCGGGACCCGAGTAGGTCAGTCCTTCGTGTCCGCCAGTAGGTGGCTCGACGGGACAACCTTCATCAACGATACCATCACAGTTCTGGTCGATTCCATCACTGCAGATTTCGTTTGCCGCAGGGTTGATAGAGCCGTTTTGGTCATTACAATCACCCTCGATGACTGTATATCCATCATGATCCATATCAGGATCGATAGGACAGGCAAGATCGGCTCCATTACAATCCTGATCAATACCATCTCCACAGATTTCTTTGGCACCCGGATAGATGCTTGCCTCCTGGTCATTACAATCAACTTTTCTGTTGTACCCATCGTTGTCTCTGTCTCTTGCAGATTTGATGCTGCTCCCCCCCTTACCTTTATCTGGAGCAGCATCGACAAACTGAATATCTCCAACACCAAGAAGAATAACGAGAACACCGAAAACAAATAACAATCTCTTCATTTTTTACTCCCTTTCACATTAGATATGATGGCTGTTGACCTTCAAAACAACCTCGGAAACTGCATCATCGCCCCAGATTCTTGCGCGTTGCACAAAAAAACCGAGAAGACGAATATCATCAGATATTTCGGCAACCCGGCTATCTCTTGGAGACCCTTTAGGCTTTCCGCCCCATCCTTGCGAATGGTTTAGTATTATCGTTTATCACCTGATTTTAAATTGAGAAATTTAAAACGTGAGCACCTCCTGTGTAAGATATTTGGTGATCTCGACACCTGTCGACCACCGTGACTTGTAGATTACTGGTTGGTGACACTTTCAGAATCAGGAGTCGGCTGCAGGCACGAGTCTCTGTTTGGTGTGTGTCAGCATTGGGAGAAGAGATAGCAGTGATTATGCCAATAGACGTTAGAAAGAATTATGATCTTCAGTCTTTTTAAGTGTAAGTGACTTAAATTACTTTTATAATTTTTCTTATGTAAAGGACAGATTTGCGTTAAAGCGCTGACAAACCTGTGCATCTATACAGACACGAGACGGATTAAAATATTTTTTTAGGGGAAGATTAGTGGCAATTTGTAACTGCGGTGTGGTTTTTTAACTACAATTTGGGGTCCTTTTTGTCTACAAGTGATATGTCATTTCGCAAGAAAATCCCGCCCGGATTGCTATTGCCATTCAAAGAGATAGCCGTTGAAGATTTTCAATGACTAGGTCTTCGACTCTCGGGACCAAGAGTGATTACATGCTTCCGAATCATGTGTAACCCCCTGTGTCAAGAGGAGCTATATTCTTATAAATAACGACTTCTGAGAAGAAATCAGGCTTATTATTGATGGAGACATTTAGGAAGACAAAACTATGGCCATCAGGGTTAGCTCCTTGGTGGCCTTTTATTGTTTATCAGGGTATCTAAGAATTTCGATTTTCTGTCAATTCCACACCCTCCAAACAATGTAAGAGGATAAACAAGAAACCATTCACGCCTTAATATTTGCCATTGTTGACATATCATACTTACTTAGTAATCTATTTACGAGAGTGCTGACAATCATCAGTGGGGACACTTTAAATCGTGCTTCATAACCCAGAGACAAACAAAAAGTCTTATTAAAAAGCTACTAGGAGTTAATAAAATGGCGAGAAAAACAACAACTGTAATTTTTACTTTTGTGGCAGTGCTTTTCTTTGGAGTGTTAGTGCAAGAGGCTCAAGCTGTTGAACCCATAACCACAACCGACGTTGTCAAAACAGCCTATAAAGTAGAAAATCTTGTACGAATCGCAGACAACGTTGTCATTATGTTTGATAGTTCAGGATCGATGGGGGAGCCCTTTGGTAATAGTGGGATGACTAAACTTCAAGCAGCTAAGAAGTTGCTCAAACAAAGAACAGACGCATTCCCGGGGGAATACTCTGACCTAAATGTTGGTCTATATCTGTATACGCCACCGGTGAATACTGTAGCAAATGCCGAGAATGCTGAAATTTATAAGATGCAACCTTTCAATAAAACTGATTTTCATGCGGCTGTAGATCTTTTACCTGAGGAGGCAAGTGGTCCAACCTTGATGGTAAGTGGTATGAGGCGCCTCGCCAATGTGATGGATACTCTCTCTGGCCGTACAGTCGTATTCTTTTTTACAGACGGCTCGCACAGTGATGCTGGTGCGACCGAAAGTCCACTCGATTTAGCGAAGAAAATTTCGCAAAAGCATGATGTTGATTTTAAAATTGTCAGTACAACTGATATCAAAACAAACGTTGAGATGATGAAGATTGTTGCTTCGATTAACGAAGCCTCAACAGTGACTCCTTTAGAGTGGGTTATCAACCGTCCGGAGGTCTTTACAGGGGCCGTTTTTGCTCTTGAGGAGGATTATGTCATTACTGCAACAACACGCGATAAAGTTGTTGGGTTTAAGCTGGACCAAGTTGAATTTGGTTTCGATAAAGCAGACATTGATATCGACTTCGCTATGGAGTTGGATATAGTTGGAGAGATTCTTAACCAAAACCCGGAGAGCTATATTGTCTTGGCCGGGCATACTGACAACAAGGGTTCGGAAGAATACAATTTAGCACTGTCGCATCAGCGCGTTGAGGCGGTTGCCGATTATTTGGCCAAGGAGTTCAATATAGACTCTAGTCGAATTGCAACCTTCTGGTATGGAGAGGCCGCTCCGGTTGCTAGCAACGATACCGATGAAGGGCGTCAACAAAACCGGCGTGTCGTAGGTTTTATTGCCGGAGTTAACTAACTGTAGTCTTCTAGGAGGATGTTTTTGCTCACATTAGCTCAAGACTGAATAAAAGTAATGGCCACCAGGGTTCGATCCTTGGTGGCCTTTTATTGTAATGCAGGGGCGGTGAGAATCACTCATTTAAGTCAAATTCGCTCTCGACAAAACAATGTAGGACAATAAATAGTAATCCCTGTCTTTCTTCGGTCTATTCCAGCCTCTGGTCACGTAACCCTTCGTAAAAATCAAGGATTCTAGTAATACCCGGATTTCGACCTTTCCTACACTCTAATTACAAACAACGCTATTTCTGAGACAATTTTTGGCACTTTTAAGTTTGGTTTGGTTATTCATCTCAGTTAAAATTTGTGATCCAGAGTAAAAAATAAAAATGACATTAATTTATTCGAATAAAATTTCACTTAATATATCAGTGGTTTATCTCACTCAAATATGAAGTCATAAATATTCCCTAAAAATATGGAATGAAAAATGTATTTAGTGATTATATGTTTCTTCTGGGAGGGGGGCAAGAAATGCCCACTTTGTTCTGACGAAGATGGGCGTTTCTTTTTAGCCAGGACATTTAGGGATATGTACCGATGACATCACTGAATAAGTGTTGTGAATGGCCCACATTCGTAATGCCAACCTAGAAAGGGGTTCTCATGAGCGCAAATGAGTTTGTTGATTACTACGATTTGCTGCAACTTAGCTCTAACGCAGATACCGAGACCATTGAACGCATCTTTCGGCATCTTGCCAAGAAGTTACATCCTGATCACTCCGACCAAACAAACAATGCCCAATTTATAAAGATCGTCGAGGCTTACGAGGTACTCTCAAATCCTGAGACCCGAGCCTGTTACGACGCAAGGTATCAGGATTACTGGAACCGAAAATGGAAGCTAGTATCAGTGGCTAGCGACATGTCTGAAATAGGCGACGACAAGAACGCTCGTGAGCGTATTCTTTCATTGTTGTATGTTCAACGAAGGCGCAGCATGAAAAGCCCGGGGTTGGGGGAAGTTGAAATTTCTCGACTTCTTAACACGCCTCTCGAATTGGTTGATTTTCATCTGTGGTACATCAGGACAAAGGGGTGGGTCGAACGACTCGATACAGGCCATTTGGCAATCACCGCCCTGGGCGTTGATCAGGTTGAGCAGAGCCGGTCCCTCAGTCCGGAAAAATTGATCGAAGTTCATGACCTCCCACACGATGCTGCAGAAGGTTGGCAGGCAAGCGAGGAAGATTTGTGGGCAGTTAATGAGTAAACAAAGCCGCCAGTTGGATGAAATCTGCCTTCCTGTTGATGTTGATGTATAGAAAGCCGTTTAGTTCACAAAGCTATGGCCACCAGGGAACGATCCTTGGTGGCCTTTCCTATATGTCAGGGTAAGTAAGAATTTCACATTATAGCCAATATGAGCGCGGCTAACCAATGTGAGAGGATTTTCAGTAAACACTCTTTCGCAGAAAACCAGCGACTTACCTGATTAAAAATTTTTCCTAAAAATCAATATTTCTGGAATTAAATAGGTCTTTTCCTCTTCGCAAATAACACATGAAACATGCTTTAAGGACACCTGATCCAGTTTCCGAATAGTTTTTTTGATGGGAGGGGTTGCGGTTTGGGATTTCTTTAATATAGTATCTTACTTAAATAGTCAGTTATTAAATACTAAGAAACCCTGCCCTCAAAAAATAAAAGGAAAACATCATGTTCAGTTATAAAACAGTCTGTCTATCGATTGCCATGTTTGCCATGACGATGTCATGCTTCGCCGCCGGCGGTGGTGAGATCGTCAAGGCCGACCCCAATAAGCATTTTGATCCCAAGGGCAAGCTGCCCTCTGAGTTCACCATCGAGTTCCAGAACGGGCAACGTAAAACCCTTCCCTTTGAAGATAAGCGCGACTTCGATGAAGCCAAGAAGGGCTTTATCGCGGCCCCTGAGTACAAGCAGATTATGGCCGAGGCCGGTCATGTTGCCTGGGATATGGCCAGTTACGAGTTTCTACTGACTGATAAGGAATACGACACGATACATCCCTCGCTTCAACGTCAGGCTGTACTCAATATGGCTTATGGCCTTTACGAGGTCCTGCCTGACAAGATTTACCAGGTGCGCGGTTATGACCTTGCCAACATCACCTTTATCAAGGGCGACACAGGCTGGGTCATCTTCGATCCTTTGACAGCCAAGGAGACTGCTGCCGCGGCTCTTAAGTTTATCAACGAGCAACTCGGTGAACGCCCAGTCGCTGCGGTCATTTATTCACATTCTCATGCTGATCACTTCGGTGGCGTACGTGGTGTTGTTGATGAAGCGGACGTTCGCAGTGGGAAAGTGCCGGTGATCGCCCCGGTTGGATTTATGGATCACGCTGTTGCTGAAAATGTCTATGCCGGCAATGCCATGACGCGACGCATGTTTTTCCAGTATGGCGTGCTTTTGCCGCGCAGCCCCTTTGGTCACGTCGACCAATCTATTGGCAAGAATACGGCCGCCGGGAATCTTGGCTTGATCCCGCCGAACACGATCGTCGAAGGGGACATCGAGGAGATGACTGTAGACGGTGTCAAGATGGTTTTCCAGAATACGCCCGGTACTGAGGCGCCGGCCGAGATGAACACATATTTCCCGGAGTGGAAGGCGTTCTGGGCTGCTGAGAACATCACTGGCACTGTGCATAACATTTACACTCTGCGTGGCGCCCTGGTGCGAGATGCGCTCGCCTGGTCAAAAGGGATCAACGAGGCCATCTATCGGTTCGGTCAAGAGGCCGAGGTGATGTTTGCCTCCCACAGCTGGCCACGCTGGGGGAATGACCGTATCCAGGAGGTGATGCGCGCGCAGCGAGATATCTACGCCAATCTCAACAACGAGGTCCTGCACCTGGCCAACCAGGGGGTGACAATCAACGAAATCCACAACGTATACCACCCGCCACAGAGTTTGCAGAACCAGTGGTCGGCGCATAGCTATCATGGCTCCGAAGAGCATAACAGCCGGGCCGTCATTAATCGCTACCTGGGTTACTGGGATGCCAATCCCGCGACCCTGATCCCACTCTCACCCAAAGATTCCGCACCCCTCTATGTTGAAATGATGGGTGGTTCTGACAAGATCATTAAAAAAGGGCAGGAACTTTACGGCCAGGGCAAGTACCACCATGCCGTTGAGATTCTCAACAAGCTGGTTTTCGCTGAACCTGAGAACCAGCCCGCCAAAGATCTGCTGGCGGATGTCTATGAGCAGATCGGTTACCAGAAGGAGAGTCCGAGTGTGCGCAACAGTTTCCTGGCGGGAGCCTTTGAACTGCGCAATGGCGTTCCATCGGGGGCTTCGCCGAAAACTTCAGGGCCCGACATGATCCGGGCAATGAGCACGGAATTGTGGCTTGATTTCCTGGGGATTCGCCTCGATAGCAAGAAAGCCGACGGGGTCGAATTCACGATCAACCTCGTGACTCCCGACAACGGCGAGCAATACGCGATCGAGCTGAGCAATGCAACGCTGACCAACATCAAGGGCTTCCAGGCCAAAGATGCTGATCTCACGGTCACCATCAACCGTGATGATCTCGAACAGACCATGATGGGTGCAGTCAGCATGGATGACCAGATCAAGTCGGGCAAAGCCAAGCTGGTCGGAGATCGCAAGCCAATCGATCAATTGAAGAACATGCTGGTCCAGTTCGACATCGGCTTCGAGGTTTTACCGGGCACACTGCCCAAGGACTTGACCTCCGAGAAGAATCCTTTTGCGCAAGAATCCCCGGCTATCGATGCATTAACGGACTGATAAGTTCTGATTATTTACCAATATGGCGGACGAGTGATTTCTCGTCCGCCATAATTTTCCCATTGTTCCCTGGAGCACCCAACATGAATTTTCTTCGTTCCTGCTTACTCTTGAGTCTGGGTATATGCTTTATCCCGCTTTCAAGCCAGGCCGCCGGACTCTGGCTCTACGAACAGGCCACCCCGGATATGGGGTCGGCGTCCGCAGGTCGGGTTGCTCTGGCCAATGATGCTTCTACGGCCTCTGTGAACCCGGCTGGCATGACACGGCTTGGTCGTTCACAACTTTTGGCCGGTTTCCAAATGCTCTACGTCGACACCAAATTTGACACCGATTTCGCCGAATTCGGTGGTGGGGATGGCGGCAACGCTGGTGGTTGGGTCCCCGCAGCCTCATTCTCCTATGCCCATAAAGTCTCGCCGGACCTTTGGCTCGGGATCAGTGTCGGTTCCTTTTTCGGCCTCGGACTTGACTATGGAAAGAGTTGGGCCGGTCGCTACTACGTGCAGGAAGCCGAGTTTCTCACCATCGGGGTCAATCCCGGCATTGGCTACAAGGTTAATGAACAATGGTCGCTTGGCGCAGGAGTCAGCGCCGTTAATTCAACGTTGACGCAAAAAACAGCGATTCGTAATCTTGGCCCCAATCAGGCCGATGGCCAATTAAAACTTGAAGATGACGACTGGGGCTTTGGTTACAATTTAGGTGTCCTATACGAACCCAACGAGAAGTCACGCTTCGGCTTGACCTATCGGTCGGAGATCGACTTTGAATATAAGGACACGGCCAGCTTGAGAGGGCTACAGCCACCCTTAAGTGGAATCGCCAACATCGTTGGCCTGGTCGGCAGTAAAGTGGATATGGAAATGAGCCTGCCGCAGGCCGTGATGTTCAGCGCTTATCATCGACTCACAGAACGTTTGGCTCTGTTGGGGAATATCGGTTGGCAGGAATGGAGCTCTTTTGGCGAGTCATCTCTCTCTTTGTCGTCGGAAGAGACCACAGACCTGAACCTCGACCGTAATTTTGACGACACATGGCATTTCGCTCTCGGCTTTCAGTACCAGATAGACGAACCATGGTTGCTGTCTGTGGGGATTGCCTATGATGAATCGCCGGTCAGCGACAGTAACCGAACACCTGATATGCCATTGGACAGGCAATGGCGCTATGCCACAGGCATTCAGTACGATTTCAGCGAAGACATAACGATAGGGTGTGCTTATGAACTACTTGACGCAGGTGATGCCGAAATCAAGCAAAATCGTGGGCCACTGGCCGGGGCAGTCGAGGGCGATTATTCTTCAAACACTATTCACTTCTTCAATGTGAACTTGATCAAGCGCTTTTAAAAAGCCTGTCTCATAAACAACGATTACCAGTAAAATAAAGCCCCAAACTATTTCTAGCTAGCCGGTGCATATAGGTGTTGAAAACTGACAACTCCTGTAATTCCATAGGGTTGCCTGTTTATGGCTCAAACAGGAAAACCCTGCAATCTCATTAGGTTGAAGGGTTTTCCTGTTTTTTCAACACCTTTATACACCGACTAGTTTTTCTAGGCTCGGGGCTTTTCTATAAATCCTGTTGCAACTCATTCTTACATTATCTAAGGATATTAAGCATGGGGGACTGTAGGAAATAACCAGATACTGTCTGTCTGATCAAGTCCCGATTCCTACAT
>Ga0316192_10002618_pt1 | contig 13159 bp, 11 predicted proteins | sample MerIslwburrow_MG_FD_204931 | JGI IMG/M metagenome (GOLD analysis project Ga0316192, IMG submission 204931) | Coastal sediment microbial communities from Maine, United States - Merrow Island worm burrow | ecosystem: Environmental > Aquatic > Marine > Coastal > Sediment | place: USA: Maine...
CCGTGACTTCGATCCGAAAGAGTACTGGAGTATTGAGGCGGCCTGCAAAGTAGGTAGTGATGCGTTTAACGCTCAGTTGCATGGCATGGATGGCAAGGCGCTGACCAAGTTTTCGATCAGTGATGGTGTGAATGCCAAGCTGATTGCCAGTAAAGTGGAGAACGGCTCTTTCAAAGTGGCTACGGTCACCAAGAAACAGGCCAAACAGCAGCCTTCACCACCATTCATCACCTCCACGCTGCAGATGGAAGCTTCACGTAAGCTCGGCTTTACTGCGCGCAAGGCGATGCAGATTGCGCAGCGTCTCTATGAAGGTATCGAGGTCGATGGTGAGCCGGTCGGTCTGATCACCTACATGCGTACTGACTCTGTCTCATTGGCTATTGAAGCGGTTGATGAGATGCGCGCTCACATTGAGAAGGAGTTTGGCAAAGCGTATCTACCAGCCAAACCGCGCCAGTTTAAGACCAAGAGTAAGAATGCTCAGGAGGCACATGAGGCGATTCGTCCGACCTCGATTGCGCGCACACCGCAGGCGATGAAGTCGATTCTTGAGCCTGATGCCTACAAGCTATACAACTTGATCTGGAAACGTGCACTGGCATGTCAGATGGAGGTTGCGATCCTAGATCAGGTGCGTGCCGATATTGAGTCCGACGGACTTACTCTGCGTGCCACCGGTTCGATTTTGGCATTCCCCGGATTCCGCGCTCTATATATAGAGGGCACCGATGAGCCGGCCAAGGATGATAGTGATCGTCTGCTGCCACCGCTGGAGAAGGGCGATAAGATTAAGGTTGATGAAGCAGTGGCCAAGCAGCACTTCACTGAGCCGAAGCCTCGCTTCACTGAAGCATCGCTGGTTAAAGAGATGGAGTCTCACGGTATTGGCCGACCATCCACCTACGCCTCGATTCTGAATGTGCTGCGCGAACGTGATTATGTCGAGATGGACAGAAAGCGATTCGTGCCGACCGATATTGGTGAGATTGTCAGTAAATTCCTGACCAACTATTTTGATGACATTGTCGATGTTGGCTTCACTGCCGACATTGAAGACAAGCTTGATGCAGTGGCTCGTGGCGAACGTGCATGGCAGCCGCTACTCAAAGAGTTCTGGGGCCCATTCAAGAAGCGTGTCGATGATACGCAGGAGAATGTGAAACGTTCCGACGTGACCCATGAAGAGACCGATGAGATCTGCCCTGATTGTGGTAAGCCATTGGCGATCAAGCTGGGACGCTACGGTAAATTTCTTGCCTGCACCGGTTATCCGGAGTGCAAACACGCCCGCCCACTCAATGGCGATGGCGATACAGCACCTGAAGTGGAGCTATCCGATCAGAAGTGTGAGAAGTGCGGTGAGCCGATGGCGATCAAGCATGGTCGTTATGGCAAATTCCTCGGTTGTTCTGCCTATCCCGAGTGCAAGAATATCCAGCCACTGGAGAAGCCGAAGGATACGGGTGTGAAATGTCCGGATTGCGGTAAGGGCACCTTCCTTGAGAAGAAGTCCCGTCGCGGCAAGATCTTCTATTCATGCTCCCAATATCCGAAGTGCAAGAAAGCACTCTGGAATATGCCGATCGAGAAGCCATGTCCTGAGTGTGGTGCACCGTTTGTTACCGAGAAGGTGACCAAACGTCGCGGTACCGAGCATATCTGTGCCAATGAAGCGTGTGGTTGGAAGGAGCAGGTCGAGGCTCCCGAGGGTTGAGGCTCAGCTTTCGACAGGGAGGTGCAGCCGATCTGGCTGCGGTCTATCAACTCAACCGCGAAATCTTTCCGGAGAGCTGGTCGCTTGAGGGGTTAACAGATGCCCTGCAGGGCGGCTACGAACTGCTTCTCTGCATGGACGATGATAAGCTTGCAGGTTATCTCCTGAGCCACGATGTGCTTGATGAGGTTCACATCATGCAGATTGCTGTTGCTCCCTCTTATCGCCGTCAGGGAATCGCTGAACAGTTAAGCCGGAATCTTCTGACCGCCAAGCGCGGGATGTCGCTACTGCTCGAAGTGCGCGCATCAAACCGTGCTGCTCAAGCACTCTATGAAAAACTAGGTTTTGTTCACTCGGGTCTCCGCAAAGCCTATTACGTCCCCCAGCATGAGGGCGAAGCCCGCGAAGATGCGGTTCTGATGAACTATCAGCCTGAAGATCACTGTTAATTGAACGTCCGCTTTTGGCCGGAAGCAGTCATTCAGGCTGGTGGGATGTGGATGCGCTCGATGTTGGTTGCTTTGCGAGTGTCGGGATCGACTTGAACCATGGTGGCGAAAATGGATGCGCCACTCTCAACCGCTTCGAATCGTTGCGGCAGTTTTTGGATCATGCGTTTGAGTGCGCCCTCCACCTTCATACCGATGATCGACTGATAGGAGCCGGTCATGCCGATGTCTGTCTGGTATGCGGTGCCACCGGAATGGATCGCTTCGTCACAGGTGGGGATATGGGTGTGCGTGCCGTAGACAAATGAGGCTTTACCATCGAGGAACCAGCCCATGCCCATCTTCTCGCTCGTCGCTTCAGCATGCATATCGACAAGGATGGCGCTGACATCATCCGGAATCTCTTCCATGGCGCGCTCAACGGCGTCAAAGGGACAATCCCAGCCCACACCCATGAAGACCTGACCGATGACGTTAATCACGGCGATACGGTGACCACTACCGGTCTCCTGAATCGTCCAGCCGTTTCCGGGTGCATAGGCGGTGAAGTTCAATGGGCGGATCAAGCGATCATCCTCTTCAATCTGGTTGAGGAAGTCGCGCTGATCCCAGCAGTGGTTGCCGTTGGTGAGAACATTGACACCGATCTCAAACATCTCATCGGCAAGTTTAAGATTAAGCCCGAAGCCTGCTGCCAGGTTTTCACCATTGGCGACAACAAAGTCGAGTTGATGTTTATCAACCAGTTTTGGCAGGTGCTCCTGCAGGGCACGACGTCCGGCTTTGCCGATGATGTCGCCAATGACAAGAATGTTCAGGCTCTCTGACATGAGATTACTTCCTTTTCGGTGATGATGGTATGCATCGGGATGTCGTGTGCTTCACTGGGAATGGAAGCAAGCTCCTGACATGAAAATGCCAGTCCGATGATTTCTGTGATGCGGTGTTGATGCTCTTCCAGCCAGCGGTCGAAGCACCCTTTGCCCATGCCTAGGCGGTTACCTGCACGATCAAAGCCGACCAGTGGACAGAGCAGGATGGCCGGGCTCTCTTCATCGGCCCAGTCGGGACCGCTTGCAGGCTCTTCAATGCCAAAGGTGCCTTTGAGCCACTCGGTCTCTTTTGTGATACCGAACCAGTGCATGTCGTTACGACCATGCATACGTGGGGCATAGATCTGGCATGGGGTATTGGCAAAAATGGCAGCGGTATCGACCTCATCGGGCAGGGAGCAATAGGCGAGCAGGTGATGGTTATCCGGCGCATTGCATTTCAGATGACTGAGTAGATGGCGCTCAATGTCGAGCGAGTATTGCTGCTTGAGTTCGTCTGAGAGGTCGCGACGACGGGTAAGAGCGTCGAGACGGAGTTGTTGTTTATCTGAGATTGAAACAGTCACGAGGTAAGTATCAACTTTATAGGCCCACTGGGCATTTTGAGGTAAATCTGGGGGGGGTAAAAAAGGTGCCCCCGCACTGACGATTTGACGCTAAGTTGTCGAACCCTCCAATGGAGGTGGGCGCCGCACTTTGATATTAGGTATCCCGGCTCAAGGGGATGCACACAGTCAAAGTAGGTAAGCTCCCGTTCAACGCATATCGGCTCAGGCAACTTTGGGTGCCAATCAATCAGCGCAGGGGCACTTTTACTAAACCTTCTGCTTGTAAAACTACATCGTCAAAAGCAGAAAGCAAGTCATTCAAATCTTCAACCTGACCCATATCTTTCTTCAAAAGTTCACCGGCCAGGTTGAGTGCAACCAGGGCCATCAATCGATCCGATGCGACAGTGGAACCGAGCTGGCGGATCTCATCAATCTGTGCTTGAACCATAGCTGCGGCAGCCTGAAGCTGCTCAGGATCATCATCCGTGCGAATCGTGAAGTTGCGACCCATCAGGGTGATTTCAACGGATTGGCTCATGTCTCTTCCTTGGTGTCGGCAGCCATCAGATGGTCGAGTTTCTCAATGGCACTCTCCACGCGAGCTTTTGCATCAAGGCGATCGCCCTGAATTCCCTGTAGCTCCGATTCAAGATTCTGAACCTGATCACGACGCTTACGCAGCTCGCTCTCAGCCAGCCGCACCACTTCGCGCAGACGCTGGTTTTCAGCCATTAGCTTTTCCTGATTGCGACGAATGGCTGACATATATTCGGTCAGTTTGGTAACGCGCGCCTGGATCGCTTCCTGATTGTCTGCTGCACTCATGTCTGGCATTGAATCACTAGCGGGCATGCGGGTCAACTCTGTTTATAAGAACTCTGAATAAATGCATCCATGCATTTATTCAGTACGTAATGTGAAAAATGCGATTTTCCCATCACTCACAAAATCAAGTGCTTGGCGCACATGGTTTTGGCGGGCTATCCATTGCCCGCGCGGATACTCTGGCTTTTTCAGAGCATCCTTAACTACTTAAGGTTGTTGGGAGAAAGCGGACTCAATGTCGGCCAGCCAAGGGAAGTATTCAAGAAGCCATGCCGCAACAATGCTGAAGCTACCCAGGAAGATCATTGCACCAACTAGCATCAGAAGGATGCCGGAGGCAATTTCGACAGCGTGAAGGTGTTTCTTGAATCGCTGTGACCAGTTGAGAAAGGCATCGGTTGCTAATGCTGCCAGCAGAAATGGGATGGCCAATCCTGCGGAGTAGGTTGTAAGTAGTAGTACGCCTTTGCCTACTTCACCCTGCCCGCCGGCGACAGCGAGAATGGCTCCGAGGATGGGGCCGACACATGGTGTCCAGCCGAAGGCGAATGCCGAACCGAGTGTCAGCGCGCCCAGGCCGCTCTTGGCTTTGACATGGCTGGTGTCGACATGGACATCCATCATGAGGAACGGAATGCGGATGAGTCCTGCATAGTGCAGGCCGAAGATGAAAATAATCGCTCCGGCAAATTTACCGAGCGAGGTCATGTGTTCGAGAAGCCATTGCCCTAGCCATGATGCTGATGCTCCGAGCGCAATAAAGACGAGACTGAAGCCCAGGATAAACCAGAGTGACTGAACCACGGCGTGTTTTCTTACCGATGGATTCTCCTGCTCGCCATGTGCGCGCAGGGCATTGACCGAAACACCACTGATGAAAGAGAGATAGGCCGGAACCAGAGGAAGTACGCAAGGGGAGAGGAAGGAGAGTAGTCCTGCCATAAATGCGCCGATCAGTGTCACTTCAATCATCCGGTCTCCTCATGTTGTTCAGGTTAATCATTTTCAGGTGGTCTGAATTGGAGGCGAAACCTTACCGCTTCGGACTCTTATTGCACGCTATCACGTAGCCAGTTCATGTAAGCGCTGCTGGAATCTCCCGTCAAACAGATAATCTCAGGTGTCTCATAGGGGTGATTTTTTTCTAACCATGCGCAGGCGGCAGCACGGCCTTGATCGGTTGTTTTGATGGAGAGGTAGAACTCTTGTGCCTCTTGAACGGTAGCATCCCAGCGGTAGATCGAAATGCCTGGCGCGGATATTTGAACGCATGCCGCAACTCCTGACTCAACCAGACTCTTGGCCATCTTTTTTGCGCGCTCCTCCGAGTCGACGCTGGTGAGAATGATGCTCATTTCATTGTTCATGACTCAAGCGTATCAGGTTTCACTTTTCTGTTAACAGCAGAGTGGGAAATGACGCCGGTTTCAACTACAATCATTATAACTGTTCGGAATTTCTCAGATTGTCAGACTCTGGTTGACGTGCAGGCAATCTGGTGCAGGTTTCATAATCACTCTAAGTTAGATAGGGAGAAGCCCATGAGCGAAGGTATTGAATCCACATTGGATGAGAATCGAATCTTTCATCCGCCCGTTTCAGAGGGGCCAAATATCGCTTCAATGGCGTCGTATCAGGCGCTTGTGGACAAGTTTAACAGAGACTATGAAGGAACATGGGAAGCGTTCGCTAATAGCGAGCTTGCGTGGAGAAAGCCCTTCACAACGGTGTTGAATGATAGCAATGCCCCCTTCTTCAGATGGTTCGAAGATGGCGAGCTCAATGTTTCGGAGAATTGTCTCGATCGGCATGTCGCCGCAGGTCTTGGCGAACGCACAGCCATTATCTTTGAAGGCGAGCCCGGCGATGTTCGTAAGATCAGTTACCGGGAACTGCTCGAAGAGGTGTGCCGCGCTGCTAACGGTATGAAATCTCTTGGCATCAAAGCGGGAGATCGTGTGGTGATCTATATGCCGATGGTTCCAGAGGCGGCGATTGCTATGCTGGCCTGTACCCGGATCGGTGCGACGCATTCGGTGGTGTTTGGTGCTTTTTCAGCCCAGGCTCTTCGTGACCGGGTGATGGATGCCGGCGCCAAGTTGGTGGTCACAGCCGATGGTGGCTATCGGAGAGGCGCTGTCCATGCCCTAAAACCTTGTGTTGATAAGGCGCTCTCCAAGGGGTGTGAAACCATTGAACATGTGCTTGTCGTCAAGCGCGGCAACAATGAGGTAGCTCGTCAGGCCGGCCGTGATATTGATTGGCACGATCTGTTGAAGAGCCAATCGGTTGAATGTAAGCCGCTGGCGCTCCCGGCTGAGCATCCACTCTTCATTCTCTACACTTCAGGCTCAACTGGAAAGCCGAAGGGGATTGTTCATACAACAGCTGGCTATCTGCTCTGGGCCAAGCTGACCATGCAGTGGAGTTTCGATTTCCAGCCCGACAAAGATGTTTTCTGGTGTACCGCTGATATCGGTTGGATCACAGGGCACACCTATGCGGTCTATGGCCCGCTTGCCAATGGTGGTACCACGTTGATGTATGAGGGCGTGCCAACATTCCCTGATGCCGGACGCCTGTGGAAGATCTGTGATGACCACAAGGTCTCCATTTTTTATACCGCACCTACCGCAATCCGCGCACTGAATAAGGCCGGCGATGAGTGGCCGCTCAAACATGACCTGAGCAAACTTCGTGTGCTCGGCACAGTGGGTGAACCGATCAATCCGGAAGCGTGGATGTGGTATCACAAAATCATTGGCGGCGAGCGCTGCCCGATTGTCGATACATGGTGGCAGACGGAGACCGGCGGTCACATGTTGGCACCACTCCCCTTTGCAACACCGACGAAGCCCGGTTCTGCAACATTCCCTCTGCCGGGGATTTCTGCTGCCGTCGTTGATGGCGAAGGCAATGAGGTTACCGAGGGCGGCGGATTGTTGGTGGTGACCAAACCGTGGCCGTCGATGCTGCGTGGCGTCTGGGGTGATGATGCACGCTATGTCGAAACCTACTGGCACAAGTTTGGTAACCGTTTCTACTTTGCCGGTGATGGTGCCCGTAGGGATGAGGATGGCTACTTCTGGATTATGGGTCGTGTTGATGATGTGCTTAATGTATCGGGACACAGGCTTGGAACCATGGAGGTTGAGTCGGCTCTGGTCTCACATGAATCGGTTGCAGAAGCAGCTGTGGTTGGCAGGCCTGATGAGATCAAGGGTGAGGCGATCTGTGCCTTTGTCGTGTTGAAGAAAGAGGCTTCCGAAGCACTGAAAAAGGAGCTGCGTAACCACGTTGCTTCCGAGATTGGACCGATTGCCAAGCCGGATGATATCCGCTTTGCCGATTCGTTACCCAAGACACGTTCGGGCAAGATTATGCGCAGACTTCTCCGTGATATCGCGGCAGGTCGCGAGATCACCTCGGACATCTCCACACTTGAGGATCAGAGCGTCGTACAACAGCTACAGTCGCAGGGTAACTAGCGCTATCGGCAAATTATGAATCGGCGACATTCGCTCCTTACTCATCCGGTCGGCAGACTCTCTTCTGCCGCTAGGTGGTACTTGGCCGGCATTGCCATGCTGACGTTGGTTCTGATTGCCATTCATTTTGCCATGCAGGTCTATGCCCAGCAGGAGGCAAAGCGACTGGTCGCTTCCTGGGCGAAGGGAGCGGGGATCTCTGTGAGCGATGTGCGTTACCGGATGCTCAGAGGTGCATTGACGCTTGTTGATGTCCGCTTGAAGCGTGACTCAATCGACATTGATGTTCCCACTGTTTTTTTGCATGGAAGCCTTGCCTCCTTAGGGGATGCGTCACCTGTGGCTGGCTATGTCGAAATCCGAGGGGCCAACATCAAGCTGCCGATTCAATCAGTAGTCGGCATGGCCAATGGCGATGCGAAGGTGCTTCCGAGGCTTTTCTATCAAGTTTGGAGTTCAGCAAAACGTGTTGGAATCTATGATAGCCATCTTCAGATTGTCCCTGGAAGAGGGGGGCAGCTTCCTGCTGAAAAGACCGACATTGCAATTGGTAAGTTTGAGGCAGAGCAGTACCAAGGAAGACGGGATATTAAGGGTTCGCTAACTGCATTAGAAGGCGAGTTGAAGCTGGTTTCTCAAGTAGGTCCACAGGATGACCCGAACCAATCTTCCGGCAAGCTTACATGGAACAGAATCGATGCTGCCTCTCTGTTTGCAAAGGCGATGGGGTTTAAAAGCATTCCGGGCACACTAAATGGGCAGATAGAGTGGAAGATGAATGTAACGGAGAGTGGTTCATATCGTGTGGACGGTGTTACCGAGATCGAGGGTGGGGACGGGGTTGAAAAGAGGGGCAGGCTCGATTGGCAGGGGTTGCTGTTTTCAGAGGGTTGGACAGGGGAAATCAATGCGACCTCATGGCCGTTGGCACCATTTTCAGAGCAACTGCCCCAGTACCAGCATTATCAAATTACATCGGGCAATGTGAATGGAGCATTCAAGTTTGCTGGTGGTTGGCGAGCGTGGAAAATAGACGCTGCCGACACCCTTTTCTCAAATGTTGAGTATTCGAGAGAAGAGGAGAGCGAACTGCTTCCTGATTGGCGACTCGGAGCGCTACGAATTTCCGATGCCTCACTGCATTGGCCTGAGAGGACTCTTCGCGCCAAAAAGGCATCGCTGGAAGGGTTTGATTTTGTGACGGATTCCCGCGGTGTTGAGAGCGACTTCCAGAATTGGAAAGTTGATGTAAAAGAGATATCGCTTCGTGGGCTGTCCCCTTCAATTATTCTTTCGAATCAACTGTTCCGTCTGCCTGAACTCAGTGGCACTGCCCGCTGGCGGAGAGGAGATAGACTCTCCTTTACGTTGCGCTCACCTGAATCAGAAGGGAGTGAAGAGCGTTGGAAGGTTGATGGAGAGGGGTCGCTTAGTGCAAAGAATGGAGATCGCCTGAAAATTGATGTTAGCTCTAAGCAGGCGGCACTGGTTCGTTTCAGGCCACTGTTGCCTGATCAGTTACGAAAGGGTGCAAGCAGTGTCACCGGTCTTGTTGATTTAAACTTGAGTATCACTGCCGGCTCTTTGCCTTGGGAGGGGAGTGGAGGAGCTGAACTTTCGGATATCTATATTCAGTATGGAGGGGAACAGCTTTCAGCTAAACATGCGGTATTGGATGTCGAACAGATAGGAGCAGCACTGCCTGAACAGCGTATCCGACAGGTTGATATTATGGGTTGGGCCTATCAGGCGCCGCTTCGTCCTCTTGCGCAATCCCAGTTAAATGACGCCAATGTTGAAGATGTGCCAATCTCAAAGGCGGAGCCATGGCTTATTCAGTCGCTACAGATGAGTGATGGACGTGTGATGGTCGGCAGTTCCAAAGCGGTTTGGTTACAGGCGACGGATATTCATGTTAAGAATCTGCATCCCGGGTCAGATGCACCGATCAATTTAAAAGCCGAGATGGGAGGCGGAACTTTGGTCGTTCAAGGCTCGCTTCGTTGGGATGAAGCCATGCCTGAACTTCGCAAAGCCAAAGTGGTGGTTCGAGATGCTCTTCCCTTTTTTATGAATGAGTGGTTTTCGATTTCAGGTGTTCCTGAGCTTACGCGTGGGCGGGTTTATGCCGACCTGAAGTTGGATCAGAATGCAGTTGAAAGATATGAAGGGGTAGGCTATTTCCGTCTTCAGCATGGCCTATTAGCGCCCGCACATTCAGATAGCGACCTCTTCCTTTCGCGGACAGGGTTTAATACGCATGATATTTTTTCAACGCTTAATCGTGCCGGGCAATTGCGAGTTCGCGTTTTGCTCCAAGGAGAAGGCGGGATTGCAGATCTTGTGGGGGGGTCGTTAGTTGCTGCTTTAAAGGCGAGTATGGAGAAGAGACAGGTTGCCAGGAAATTGCTGTCTGATTCGAAAAGGGAACTTATCTCTTCTGTTCGACTGCATGAGAAAGGGGTTCTTTCATATAATGAAAGGGTGCGCCTTAGAAAAACGCTGGCCTATCTGAAAATGAATCCAAAGGTTGCGGTTGAACTTCACCCTCAATTGGCTATGGCTGCGGGAGAGTTGATAGAGGTTAAACGTGTTCGCTATACGCAGCAGCTGATTGAAAACTTTTTGACGAAACGGGGAATAAGCCGGGCACGAATTTTTCCTGTCTGGCCGGATGAGAGGCATCGTAATTCTAAATCATCGAGTGGCATTGCTATCCTTACGATGCCTTGATGCTTTCGATTTGTGAGAGTCCCGCTAGATTCCCGCTCCCATATTCTGGCCCCGGAGATAATTTAGAATGAAAGTCCGTACCCGTTTTGCCCCTTCGCCAACTGGCATGCTCCATATTGGTGGTGCCCGCACAGCTCTTTTCTCGTGGCTCTATGCCCGCCATAGCGGCGGAGAGTTTGTGCTGCGTATTGAGGATACTGATCGTGAGCGCTCCACAGATGAGGCAACAAAGGTCATTCTTGATGGCATGAAATGGCTGGGCCTGGACTGGGATGGAGAGCCGATCTTCCAGTCTGATAGGCAGGATGCCCATGTGGCTGCTGTTGATCAGCTTCTTGAAGAGGGACACGCCTATCGCTGCTATTGTTCTAGGGATGAGCTTGATGCGATGCGTGAGGCGCAGCAGGCAGCGGGTAAGAAGCCGATGTATGATGGCCGCTGTCGCCATCGCTCTGATCGTCCGGAAGGTGCCCCTTATGTGGTTCGTTTTCGCTCACCTGATGAGGGTGAGACGATTGTGAATGATCTGGTGCTCGGGCATGTCTCTTTTCCCAATAAAGAGCTTGATGATCTGATTCTGATTCGGACTGATGGGACACCAACCTATAATCTGGCGGTAGTCGCAGATGATGCGGCGATGGCGATTACCCATGTGGTGCGTGGCTCCGATCATCTCAATAACACGCCTCGACAGATCCAACTCTATCAGGCGCTTGGTCTGCCGGTTCCCCAGTTTGCCCATATCCCACTGATCCATGGACCGGATGGTGCCAAAATGTCGAAGCGCCATGGCGCGGTAGCCATCACCGAGTATCGCGAGAAGGGTTATCTGCCAGCGGCCGTGAATAACTATCTGGCACGTCTGGGCTGGTCGCATGGTGATGATGAGGTCTTCTCCATGTCACAACTGATCGAGTTCTTTGATCTGACACAGGTGGGTAAGGCTGCCTCCCGTTTCGATCAGAACAAACTCGACTGGCTCAATGCCCACTATCTGCGTGAAGGTTCGCCGGAATCTTTGATGGAGGCTGTCACTCCACTTCTAGGTGTTGATCTATCAGGCGGTCCTGATTTGGCACCGGTTATCGAGTCATTGCAGGAGCGCTCCAAGAATTTGATTGAGCTTGCCGATGGCGCCCGTTTCTTCTATCAGGCCCCGTCAAGCTATGATGAGAAAGCAGTGAAGAAGAACTTCAAGGATACCACCTGGCCACTACTGGAAGCCTTTGTTGGGCAGGCCGAAGCACTAACGGAGTGGAGCGGCGAAGCAGCACATGGTCTGATCGCCTCCATCTGTGAGGAGGCTGAGATGAATATGGGTAAACTGGCTCAGCCGATCCGTATTCTGGTGGCTGGGGTGCCTGTCTCCCCGCCGATTGATTTGACACTTGAGCTGCTTGGTAAGGACGAGTCATTAAGCCGTATTTGCAAGGGTATCAAGGCATTGCGTGCGTGAGTAGTGTCTCCTGGTTCCTGTTTTGTGACCCTGAGTACAGGAAATTTTAATCTTTATTGATTAGAGTGCGCGAATGGCTGTTACGTTTGGAGTGATGTTACATGTGGATAGAGCACCCGCTGCGGTGGCTCCACCCGTCTCTGTGCCGGTCATTGAAGGGAAGGTTGTTTCTGAGATTAGCAACCCTGTGTTACCGCTCGAATCCGGGCACCAGGCACAGTTTAATATGTCCAGACAGAAGCCATCGCAAGGATCGCAGTTCCCGACCTATGATGCACGCGGCGAACGGCAGGTTCGTGAAGGTAGTTCCGGCGTGTTGCTTGACCTTTTTGCCTAGTATTTTCAACACTTTGAAATTTATCTGATTCTAACACTTGAGTTTGCATTCCTGCTGGGTATGATGCGCCGCCCATTGTTGTTTGAAAGGCCGGCATAGCTCAGTTGGTAGAGCAGCTGATTTGTAATCAGCAGGTCACGGGTTCGACTCCTGTTGCCGGCTCCATTTTTTGCCCATGTCGTGCATTGGTTGACTCTGCATGACAATAGGGCATTATCGCGCGCCCCTTGGGTCTACTGACGTGTCAGGGCCGGAGTTAAACCTTTAGCTGGTTATCGGGTGCGGGATGTTTGAACGGAGAGGTTCCCGAGTGGCTAAAGGGGGCAGACTGTAAATCTGCTGGCTACGCCTACGTAGGTTCGAATCCTACCCTCTCCACCAGTTAGATTGCTGAGGCTGGGCCTTGGTGATGCGGGTGTGGTACAATGGTAGAACCTCAGCCTTCCAAGCTGATGACGCGGGTTCGATTCCCGCCACCCGCTCCAGTATTTTGCTGGAGGCTAGTTGGCCCAGGTAGCTCAGGGGTAGAGCACATCCTTGGTAAGGATGAGGTCGCGGGTTCAATTCCCGCCCTGGGCTCCAGAGTTTAGATGTTCAGTGCGTTTGTTATGGGCGCATAAAGACATCGAAAGATATGAAGATTTAGAAATAGGGTATGGAGATTAGATATGTCCAAGGAAAAGTTTGAGCGTAATAAGCCGCACGTTAACATTGGTACAATTGGCCACGTTGACCACGGCAAGACAACACTGACAGCAGCCATCACA
>Ga0316192_10002622_pt1 | contig 13149 bp, 13 predicted proteins | sample MerIslwburrow_MG_FD_204931 | JGI IMG/M metagenome (GOLD analysis project Ga0316192, IMG submission 204931) | Coastal sediment microbial communities from Maine, United States - Merrow Island worm burrow | ecosystem: Environmental > Aquatic > Marine > Coastal > Sediment | place: USA: Maine...
AACCGCAGACCTGACGCAGGGTCAGAGCGATTTGGGCCTCGGTGTTCAGGCTGGTGTGGCAGCAGCCAAAGATGAGGGCCAGTTGGTCGTCGATCAGCTCGGTAGGTTGACGCTGCGGGGTCGAGGTCAGCTCCAGCAGCGCCGGTAGGCGCTCGGTGAATCGTCGGTCCCGGCGAACTCGGTCGATCGCCTTGCGGCGGGCCGTGGTCAACAACCACGCACCGGGCTGGTCGGGTGTGGCGCCGGGTCGCCAACGCGCTGCCGCCTCAGTGAACGCTTCCTGGGCCGCTTCCTCGGCCAGGCCAAGATCGCCGAGGTCCCGCGTCAGGATGGCCACCAGAATTGGCCACTCCCGCGCAAAGGCCTGGGCCACCGTGGACTGGGTCATGGGGCCGCTACGACAGTTCGCCGATTTCGAGCACCGGTCGGACCTCAACCGATCCGTAGAACGCGGTTGGAACCTTCGCGGCCCAGCCGGTGGCGGCGTCGAGGTCGTCGACGTCGATCATGTAGAACCCGCCAAGCACCTCCTTGGTCTCAGCGAAGGGTCCGTCGGTGGTGACGGTGGATCCTTCGCTAACCTGCACCGTGGTTGCGGTGCTGATGGGGTGCAGTGGTTCTCCGCCCAGTAGCACGCCGGCGTCGGCCAATTCCTGGGTATAGGCGAACCACCTCTGCATCTCAGCCGCCTGCTCGGAGCTGCCCTCGGCCGGACCGGCACCCTCGGCGCTGTACAGCAACAACATGTATCGCATGCTCTCTCCTCGTTTTCTGGTTCGGGTTCGCTGTCGGCGGGCCCGTCGTCCTCCGGTGAGATCCCACGATTGGGATGGGGACAGCTTGATGACGAACAGCATGGCCGATAATGGACACCTCGGGTGATCATTGCGACCGACGGGTATTCTCCGGCCATGGCCCACGGCACCCACGACTACGTTCAGGACCCCCGCAACCGCGACATCGTGATTCGAATCAACGATGAGCTACGCCCCCGGCAGGAGGCCGTGGTCTCGGTGTTCGATTCGGGCTTCATGCTCGGTGACGGGGTGTGGGAAGGCATCCGGGTGCTGCGGGGTCAGTTGCTGTTCGCCGACCAGCACCTCACCCGGCTCTACGAGGGAGCAAAGGCCATTGACCTCGACATCGGGCGAACGCCCGCGGAGTTGGTGTCGATGATGCACGAGACACTCGAAGCCAACGCGATGCGCCCGGCCCCCAACGGCACCGACTCGATCCATGTGCGGCTGATGGTGTCCCGGGGGGTGAAGTCGACGCCGTATCAGGACCCCCGCTTCACCATCACCGACCCGACAATCGTCATCATCGCCGAGTACAAGAGCCCGCTGCCCGAGACCTCGACCCAGGGTATGTCGTTGTTCACGGTGCACGTGCGGCGCGGGCGCCCCGATGTGCTCGACCCGTCGTTGAACACCCACTCCAAGTTGAACTGCATCACGGCCTGCATCCAGGCGGCCAAGGCCGGGGCCGACGAGGCCCTCATGCTCGACCCTCAGGGATTTGTCGCCACCTGCAACTCGACACACTTCTTCATCGCTCGCGGCCGAGAGGTCTGGACTTCCACCGGGGACTACTGCCTGGCCGGAATCACCCGTTCCAATGTGCTCCGCTGCAGCGAACAACTTGGTCTCACGGCCCGTCAGAAGAACTTCAGCCTGGCCGATGTGTACTCCGCCGAGGAGGCCTTCGTGACCGGGACCTTCGCTGGCCTGGCTCCCGTCGGCTCGGTCGATGGGCGGACGATCGGCTCCGGTGGACGGGGCCCGATTACCGAACGCCTGCAGCAGGCCTACATCGAACTGTGCAATGAGAGCGCCACTGCGATGGCCGCCGTCGACGCCGGTGGCGTTGGGCAATGACGACCAGGATTGCCATGTGGTCCGGGCCCCGCAACCTGTCAACGGCCCTGATGCGATCGTGGGAGAACCGGCCCGATACCAGCGTGCTCGATGAGCCGCTCTACGCCTACTACCTGGCAGACACCGGTCTCGACCATCCCGCCCGACGGGAGATCATCGACGGCGGCCCGGTCGATGGGGGAGCGGCCATCGCCCGATGTTTGGCCCCGCTACCCGATGGGGTAACCGTCAGCTACCAGAAACACATGAGCCACCACCTGCTCGATGATCTGGATCGTTCCTGGCTCGACGAGGTGCGAAACTTCCTGCTCATCAGGGACCCGATCCAGGTCCTGGCCTCCTACACCCAGGTGCGATCTGAGGTCACCCTCGACGACATCGGCCTCACCCAGCAGCTCGAACTGGCCGACCGGGCCGAGCTGATCATCGATGCCGCCGACTTTCTGGCCAACCCTGGCTGGTACCTGGAGGCGTTGTGCGGGCACCTGGGCCTGGGGTTCACCGAGTCCATGCTGTTGTGGCCCGCCGGGTCCCGCCCCAGCGATGGTTGTTGGGCTCCTCACTGGTACGGAGCGGTCGAGGCCTCGACCGGTTTCCGCCCTGCCCCCGATCCGGCAACGCTGCCAACGGTCGACGATCTGGCGCCTTCGCTGCGGTCGCTGGCCGTTGAGGCCACGAAGATTTACCGCCAGTTGGGGGCTGGCCGCCTGCAGTGGCAAACACATGGCTTCTAATCCCGTCTAACTACTGAGAAATACTATAAACTAACTGTATTAGGCGTGGACAGCGGTAGCGGTTGCCGCTGCGGTGGGTGAAGGTGGGTTCATGGCGCGGTCGGGGACGCTGGACGAGGAAGGCCAGGTGACGGGCCGGTTGGTGGCGGGTCGGGCGCTGAGGGGTCTGGTGGGCAGCCTCATGATGGGTTGGCCAAGCACACCTTTGGCCAGCCCCGGGCGTTGGCTTCGGAGTTGGCCAGTGTGTTGCCATCAGCGGTGGTGGGATGTTTGGATCTGGACGGGTTGGAGATCGTGCCCGGGTCGTTTAGCGACGCCGACCTCCGGGCCAGTCACAGCGATATCTTGGCCCGGGTTCCCGCCGCGTCTACCGGAGAGGTGTTCGTGTACGTCGTGTTTGAGCATCAGAGCACTCCTGACCCGTCGATGCCGTGGCGCATGTACTGCTACCTGGCGCAGGTCTGGACCCGATTGAAACGCGACGACCCATCACCAGGGTCGCCGGTGGTGATCCCGATCGTGTTGCACCATGGGCCAAGCGGCGACGCTGTTTGACGTGCCCGACGCTGACCGGGCCGCCGCCATCCGTTACCTTGTAGAAAGGCTCGACACCGACTCGTTCGAACAATTCCGGCAACGACTCCGAGTCGAGCACCCAACCCTGGAGAAAGAGATGACCACCCGATTCGGGTCACTCAGCCCCGAACACGCAGCCCGCATCAACACCGCCGAGGAAACCAGCCTCAACACCTGGATCGAGCTCGTCATCACCGCTCCAACCCCCGAAGCCACCCTGGCCTGAGGACCGTTTGTGAGCCTTGGTCAGGTCGGTCGAGCCGCGATGGCCGGCCGGAACTAGCGATTGGTGCCGCGGATGTGAATGGCGAGACCAAGCAGTACCAGTGGAGCGCCAATCAGCGCCGTCATCGGCGGTAGTTCGGCGAAGATCAGCCAGACCAGGAGTGACGCTCCGAGCGGTTCAACCAACAGGGTCAACGAGACCGTCACCGAACCCAACCGTTGGAGCAGGGAGTTGAACACCGTATGCCCGGCCAACTGTGGTCCGGCGATCATGGCGCCAATGGCCAGCCAGGTCGTGGTCGAATAGCCCCAAAGGTCGATGTCGAAGGCAACGATGACCGGCACCATGGCGAGGGCCGCCACGGCGTAGGTGCGGCTGGCATAGACCGAGGTGGTCAGGGTGGCCCGGAGCCGGGCCCCGACGGTGAGGTACACCGCCATGGCCGCCGCTCCGATAAGGGCGAGGCCGTCGCCAAGCAAGGCCTGGTCGGCCTGCCCGAAGTCACCGGAGGTGATCACCGCCGTGCCCACCAGAGCCAGGGCGATGGCCAACCAGGTGCGCAGGCCCGGGCTTCGCCCCATCAACAGGAGATACAGGGCGATGATCAGGGGTGCGGTTGAGACCAGGGTGACCGACGCCGCCACCGATGTCAGCTCAAGCGAGGCCAGCCAGGTGGCAAAATGCACGCCGAGGGCCACACCGGCCAGGCCGAGCGACGGCCATTGACTCCTGCTCGGCCGAGAATCTGATCGCCAGGACGGTCCAGCGAGGATCAACGCCCCGCCTGCGGTTCGCCAGAAGGCCAACGCCACCGGGGAGGCATCGATCCAACGCACCAGAACCGCCGAGGACGAGACCGCGGTGATGGCGATGGCAGCGGCGGCAACGGTCAAAACCGTTCGGCGTGATGCCTCCTCTTCAGCGCTGGTGGGACGGGGCAGCATCGCCGCAGGCTAGCGAGCACATCTCCATCCGTGGGTTTGGTTGGTAGTTGGGGCGACAGGCGACACCATGAGGAGGTGAAGCCAACTCTCGTCATAATGGCCGCCGGAATGGGGAGTCGATTCGGAGGGGTGAAACAGATCGCCCGGGTCGGTCCTCGAGGGGAGGCGATCCTCGATTTCTCCATCAGGGACGCCGTAGCAGCCGGTTTCGGCAACGTGGTCATCATCGTCCGGTCCGAGATCGAAGCTGACATTCGGGCCCATCTGGCCCAGTTGCACGATGGTGTGCCGATCACGCTGGTTCGCCAGGACGACCTGGGCCCAGCCCGGCAGAAACCCTGGGGCACGTTGCACGCCGTGCTCAGCGCAGCCGATTCGTTGACGGATTCCTTTGCCGTGATCAATGCTGATGACTACTACGGTCCGGATTCGTTTGTTCTGGCCGCCGAGGCGCTGGCTTCGCTCGATGCGGGCCATGCCGCCAACATCGCCTTCGAGCTTCATCACACGGTGCCTCCGGTGGGGGCGGTGACACGGGCCGTCACCGCCGTCAGCGACGGCTACCTGACCGCCATCGTGGAAACCGACGGGTGTCAGCGTCTCAGCGATGGCACCTTCTCCGCTGGTGGTGAGATCGTGCCCCCGTCGACACCGGTATCGATGAACCTGTGGTGCTTCCATCCCTCTGCCCTCGACGATTTCAAGGGGATGTGGCAGTCGTTCCACCGGGCCAACGCCGATGATCCCAAGGCCGAGTGCCAACTGCCAACGGTTGTTGGCCAGTTGATGGCCGGGCAGCGGATGACGGTAAAGGTGGTGCCATCGACCGAACAGTGGATCGGCATCACCAATCCCGACGACTTTGAGTTGGCCAAGGCCGCACTCGCCAACCGCTGATTCGGTACTGAAGCGGCCTCTTGTCGGGGTCATTTGGTTCAGATGCTAAGGCCGGACCCGGCTCGTCCGATGGAGAGACGAAGCCGAGATCCTGTACCCGCTTGGCTTTGAAACCAACCCCCACACAAGAGGACGAACCATGTTCCGACCATTGGCAGTTGCCGTGGTGGTCAGTGGTCTGCTTGGCTGGTCGACCCCAGCCTCCGCTCAGCAGACCTCGTTCAATGCCACCGCCGAGGCCTCGCTGCAACTTGAGGCTGCTCCCCCCACCAACCCGATCAACCTGGTATCCCAAACCGAAACCGACGAGGGATCCGAGAGCGATTCCGAGTCGACCTCCACCTCGGTTGAGGACCAGTCGACCACACCAGACCCCGATGGCGACCAGGAGTCCGATTCCGGCTCGATCATTGATCTGCCATCTGAATCCTCCACCAGCGAGGAAGAGAACGAACCGACCAACAGCGTGGCCCTCGTCAAGAGCGTGTACGCCGGGCACGACGGTGGAGCCGGGTGCTCCACGGCCAAGACCTTCGCCGAGGCCAAACAACACGACCCGGTCACGTACTGCTTTGAGGTCACCAATACCGGTACCGCCCATCTGGGTGAGATCATGATCACCGACCCGTTCATCTCGAACCCGATCACCCTCGTCGGAGCGGAGTCGGTCCCGCTGGCACCCGGTCACTCGGCCCACTTCTACGCCCATGCCACGCCGCCCGCCGATCAGGCTGACGGGATTGCCGACGACACCTTCACCAACGTGGCGTCGGTGAAGGCAACACCCCTCGACGGTGCCTCCAACCCGGTTGATGGAGAGCCCGACGTCATGGCCTCGGCCGAAGCCATCGTCTTTCCTCCCGAGGTTGTGCCTGAGCCTGGTCTCACGCTGACCACCTCGGTGTACGCCTGGCACGATGGCGGGCTGGGATGCCCGGCGGCCGATCTCACCCTTGTAGACGAGGGCGACCCGATCACCTACTGCTACGTGGTGACCAACACGGGCAACACCCATCTGGCTTCGATCTCGCTTGAGCAGTTCGACATCGAGAGCACCCCAGCGTTGCTTCGGGCCGACTCCAAACCGTTGGCTCCCGGCGACTCCGCCTACTATTTCATGCAGGTGAGTGCCCCGTTGGTTCCGGCCGAAGGGATCACCACCTCCGCTTCGGCGGTCGCCAACTCCGTTGACCCCAGCGGTGCGGACCTGACCGGTGTGGGCGATGTGTCGGCCGAGGACGGTGCCCAGATTCAACTGCCCAGCACCGTCATCCCGGTTGCGGCTGCTGATCCAGCTGCTGCTGCTGCTGCTGCTGCTGCTGCGGCCGCTGATGCCGACCCTGCTGCTGCCGACCCGTCGGCCCAGGCGACCACGCCTGATCTTGAACAGACATCGGCCCCCGATCAACTGGCCTACACCGGCTGGGCGAGCTGGATCATTGTTATCGCCGGCATCGGCCTGGCCGCCGCCGGGTGGTCAATGGTTCAGCAGGCGCCGACCCGTCGCCGCATGATGCCCGCCGTGCAGCCGGAGCGAAACTTCGAATAGCTGCCCCTGCGGAGAACGTAGGTTCACAAGAAACTCTGGCCGTGTTGCCCAAGCCGATCCAGGCTTGGGCAACACGGCCTCTTGTCGTCGGACCGCCTGAATACCTCCGATGACAATTCCCCGTACCGGAGGGACGCTTTGTAGGCTGCCGGATGTGGTGGGCCGCAGTCCTTTACCGTGGCAGCGGCCGTGTTGAGCCGGCGTCGACGCTTCGAGTTGATGATCTCCACCGCCTGGGCCATGACGGCGGCGACCATCCAGCTGTTTGTCATTGCCGTGCTCGCCGTCGAACTCATCGCTGAACTGGAGCTGACCCGATGGCAGCTTGGTGCTCTGGGTGCGGTCAACACCGGCGTAGGCGCCATTGTCGCCCCCCGCCTGGGACAGTTGGCCGACCGCTTGGGTTCAAGCCGGGCCATGGTGTTGTTGGTGGCCATGAGCGGTGTGGGCCTGGTGGCAACGGCGGCGGCGCGCAGCTACTGGTTGCTGGTGGCCGCCTCGGTAATCTCCGGCTTGCCCCAGGGGGCCAGTAACCCGGTGACCAACAAGGTCATTGCCGAGCAGGTGCCTGCGGCTCAGCAGGGCTCGGTGATGGGGGTCAAACAGTCCGGCGTGCAGTTCGCCGTGTTCCTGTCCGGAGCGGTGATACCGATATCGGCGGCCACGTTCAGTTGGCGATGGGCCGTTGTGGGTATCGGGATCTTCACCATCTTCACCGCTCTGGTCCTCCTTGTTCGCCAGGCCACTCCGGCACACGATCAGGCCGTAAGCATGGTCGTCGGCACCGCACCGGCACCGGCACCGGCACGGCAGGTTCCACCGGTGCCGCCGGTCGAGGTCGAGGTCGAGGTCGAGGTCACAGGCAGGGGAGCAGGTCTGGACCCGGGGACTCAGCGCTTCGTAAACCAGGTGGCCATCTACGCCTTCCTGCTCGGCATGAGCGCAGGAGGCATCACGAGGTTCTATCCCCTCTACGCCCACGAGGTCCTTGGCTATTCCGAGACGACGGCCGGACTGAGTGTGAGCGTGGCCGGGATTGCCGCCATCGTGGCCCGGATCGTCTGGGCGAAGTTGGTCGAGAGCGCCATTGCCACCAAACCGGCGCTCGTGGTGCTGGGAATCGGTAGCGCCGTAACCGTCCTGGTGATGCTGAGCGCCGAACTTGTTGGGCGATGGCTGCTGTGGCCCGCGGTGATCGGGGTCGCGTTTACTCTGGCCGCCTGGAATGTGGTGGCCATGTTGGCCGTCATCAAATCGGTCCCGGCCAGGCTCTCGGGCCGAGCGAGCGGCACGGTGCTGATGGGGTTTCTTGGCGGTCTGACGCTCTCGGCGCCCCTCGTCGGTTGGTCGATTGACGAGTTTGACTCCTATTGGCCCTCCTGGCTGACCCTGGTCGTACTGGCCCTGGTCGGTTCGTTGGTGGTAACCACTCGTCGACGTCCCGGCGGGGGCATCGCTCCTTGATGGCCAGGGGTGGCGGTTGGCCCTGGCCCAGCCCGGTGTCCCGCCCCGAACGCGACCGCCGCTCCCGACCATCGTGGTGGGGAGCGGCGGCGTTGAGTTCAGTTGCTGCGGCCGTGGCCTCAGAATCCACCCATGGTCGACTCCAGGAACTCCTCGTAGCTATTGATGAGTTCTTCGAACTCGGCGGTGTCGAGGGCGGCGAGGTAGTCGACTCCGAGGTAGGCCAGGGTCGGGTAACCAGAGACGTACCAGCGACCGTCACGCTCAACCACGGTCAGACCCGGAGGGCCGGCGTCGGCGAAGGCATTGGTGTAGTCCTGCTGGAAGTCGAACAGGTCCTCGGCACCAGCGAGGCCAAGTTCATCACCACAGAGTGACTCGGGGACACCGTTGTTGGCCACGACGAAGCAGTCGCCCTGGCGGGAGATGGTTGTCTCATCGCCGGCAACTCGTAGCCAGCCCTCGTAGGTCACGAAGTTGAACTCTGCGGCGAAGGACTCGCCGTCGATCGTGGCCGACCCCGACACCATCTCCTGGGTGACCGTCAACGTTGCCGGGCTGCCCTGAATCGTGCCCTCGATGGTCATGCCCTGGCCGTTGGCGGTTGCGGTGAGATCGAACATCTGGCTCGGGTTGGTGCTGGCGAAGGCCACCACGACCTCGTCGAAGGTGACGACCTTGCGTCCGTTGCGATCATCGGCCGAGGTCTGGGCTGACACCAACTCCCACGACACACCCTCAGCGGCAGCCTCGTTGCGGACGTCGTTCAAGTCACGGGTGAACTCCGGTGAGTAGGTGCCCCAGTAGTCATAGGCCGCCCGGAACTCCCGCGGGTCCATCATGGTCAGGACACCCTGGGCATTCAGGCTGAGCAGGTTGTCGAGGAAATCGATGGCGGCCTGCTCGGCGCTGTCGGACCCCACCGGGGTCGGAGCGAGATCGAGTGGAGGCGGTTGCTTGTCGTTGGCGAAACCGGCGATCGTGTAGATCAGGCTGACGAAGTAGCCACCGTCTTCCTGGACCACGGCGAATTCGAACGGCTCGCCCTGGTCGAACGCCTGACCCCAGTCGATCACCTCAGTTTCAGTCGACTGGTCGTCCAAACCGGGCTCGTTGTCCTCAATCCAGTCGGTGACACGATCGCCGAGGCTGTTTCGCAGTTCCTGTGGGTCGAACGTGGCGGTAACCAAACCCTCGGTCACAGTCACCCACTGGATGTCCTCGCTGCCCCCAACGGGCTGGAGGACCTCGTACTCCAACGCTCCGGGCTCTCCGGCGGCCGGAATGCTCAACTCGATCCCGAAAAAGCCTTGGACGTTGCCTCCGTCATCGACGAAGCCATCCGACAACAGCTCAAGGCGTGCCAGTTCAAGGGCGATGGCGGACGACGGCTCCAGGAGCGCTTCCCGCTCCGATGGCAGCGCGATCTCGGCCACGGCCAAGAAGTCTTCGTTGTCCAGAGCCGAAAAGAACTGGGCCGCCGCCTCATCGGGGGTGTCGGCTCCGGCTGGGCCCGACAAGGAGCGCGAGAGCGCAAAGGCTCCTGCCGCCCCCAGGAGGCCGACCACAACAATGGCGGCGATGACCCCGAACCGTCCCAGGTTGCGCTGAGAGCCTTCGCCGGTACCGTCAGCCGCCACCAGCGGTTGGGCCTCGTGACCGGCCTGGCCGGGCTGTTGGTACTGCTGTTGACCGGGTTGGTATTGGGGTTGGCCGGGCTGTTGGTACTGCTGTTGAGCGGGTTGGTATTGGGGTTGGCCGGGCTGTTGGTACTGCTGTTGAGCGGGTTGGTATTGGGGTTGGCCGGGCTGTTGGTACTGCTGTTGACCGGGTTGGTATTGGGGTTGGCCGGGCTGTTGGTAGCCACCGGCCGGAGGCGCGAGGCTTGTCGGGGGCTGGTAGGTGGGTGGTTGGTAGCGTGCACCGCCCAGGTTCTCGCCCTCGGGAGGCTGAACATCGGGCGGTGTTGGCGCGCCCGGTGGCCCCGGTGGTGGGAAAAAACTCTCCGTTGGTGGTGCCGATGAGGACTGCTCGTCCTCGTCCCATTGCTGATTGTCGGACATGCCCCGCGTCTCCCTCGGTTTGCTCGAAACCGTGTCTGCCGGCCCCTCAAAGCGGCGCCTGTTAGCTCTCAACCCGGGTCGATCACCGCAAAGTGAGAACGGCCAACACTGTAGCGCCAACCGCAGCCACGGTAGTGGTCACCGAACCGCTCTGGAGACCCAGGACCAGAGCGGCGAACCCGCCGGCGAGACCCAGAAACGCGCTCAGAAACAGCAAGACCACCGCCGAGGTCCGGCGGGCCCGGAAGAGCCAGGCAGCCGTCGCCACCAGGAAGAACACCGGCAGGAGGAACCAGAAGACGCGTAACGGGGTGATCCAATCGATCCCCAGTAACTGGGCGGCCCGGAAGGCGGCGAAACTATTTCGCCCTGCCGAACCGGAACGAAACCAGGGCAGCCACATGGCGGCCACGGCAATCCCTCCGGTGGCCAACCCGGCCAAGGGGATCCGGTTGCCTTCCAAAAAACTATTCATCAAGTCTCTTCATCAGTTCCAGTCATCGTTGCACGAAACCTGCTGCCCCGCCTACCACTGGTTTCGCTCAGGAATCAGCGCAGCAGATCCCGCCGCACCTTGCCCAGGGCGGTTTTGGGGATTTCCGATCGCAGCTCAAGTCCGTGGGGCGCGCACCAGGAGCCAAACCGTTGCTTGACCGACGCCCGCAACTCCTCCAGCGAGGGCACAACCGCGGGATTGGTGGCGACCACAACGGCAATGACCCGGTGGCCCCAGTCGGGGTCGGGGCGGCCGACGAGGGCGATCTCGGCCACGTCGGGCCGCTCGCCCAGGTAGGACTCGATGGGACCGGGCCACACCTTCTCACCACCGGTGACGATGACGTCGCCCCGGCGTCCGTCGATGATCAGGCGGCCGTCGTCGCCCCAACGTCCAAGATCGCCGGTGTTGAACCAGCCTCCGTCATCGAAGGGGTCGGGGTCGTGGCGGTAGCCCCGGAACAGCATCGGCCCGCGCAGGCGAACCTCATCCGCGTCGTTGATATCGATCTCAACCCCTTCCAGCGGATGGCGCTCATAGACCAGGCCCGACCCGGTCTCGGTCATGCCGTAGGTGGCGATCACGTTGGCCGGGCGCTCCGGGGGCGGCGCGGCACCACCGATGAGCACGGTGCGGAACAGCGCCGCCGGCACCTGGTTGAGGGCCCGGGTCACCAGTGACACCAGGGTTGCCCCCCGGTGGGCGGCGTCGATGGCGGCCGAGGCTTCAAAGCCGTCGTGTACCTCGACCGGGGTGCCGGTGATGATCGAGCGCATCACCACGGCCAGGCCGCCGATGTGGGCCAGGGGCAGACAGGCCAGCCACTTGTCGGTGGCGGGGTTGACGTCGAGCGCCTTGCTGGTGGCCCAAGCCGAGGCGGCAACACCGGTGCGGGTGTGGATCACGGCCTTGGGATTGCCGGTGGTGCCGCTGGTGGCCACCACGGCGGCGTCGCCCGGCTCAACGGGCACTCCGCCGTTGAGCTCGCGGATCTCGCCGTCGGCCTCGATCACCGCCCCCGGGGCCAGCGCCGCCATGACCTTGGCCGCCTCGGGGGCGGGCAAGCGGGGGTCGAGGGGGGCGATCGCATCTCCGGCTTCCCACACCCGCTGTATGGCGTTGACGTAGTCCGGACCACCGGGCAGGGCGAGGGCGACAAGTCGAGGCATGACCAACCACGATAGAAGTCTCCGGGCCTGGAGCGGAGAGCGAGGCTGTGGGGGAGGGCGGGGGGAACTAGTCTCGAAGCCGTGGTCAATGACAAAGCAACGATGTGGCGTGACGGCGAATTGATCCCCTTCGGGGATGCAACGATTCATGTGCTGTCCCACGCCGCCCATCGAGGTTCAGAGGTGTTCGACGTGTTGCGGGTGATCCGCAACGACAGCGGCGCCGCCGCCATCGGGCTGCGGGAGCACGTGGCCCGCTTTGATCGTTCCATGCGGCTGATGGGCATGGACACGCCGTATGACCTGGGCACCATCGAGGCGGCGGTGGCCGAAACGGTGGTGGCCAACCCGGGCGCGGAGTACGTGAAGCTGGTTGCGGCGTGGGCCGAGGTGGCGATGGCCACCGAACCGGTGACACGCCGACCGTCGGTCCTGATCGCCGCCCTTCCCCCGGCCGAGCCGTCGGGCGAGGTCACGATCGTCGAGCCACCGGCCCGGGTCCACGTCTCTGACATGCCCAAGATGCCGGCTTCCATCCTGCCCCCGTCGCTCAAGGTGGCAGCCAGCTACACCGCCGCGGTACGTCAACAGCTGCAGGCGATGGCCGAGGGCTGGGACGACGTGATCTTCCGCACCATCGAGGGCAAGCTGGCCGAAGCCTCGACCCAGGCCCTCCTGGTGGTGAAGGACAACCGCATCGCCGGACCTCCCTTCGACGTGGTGCTCGACAGCATCACCCGGCGCCTGTTGATTGATGTGGCGCAGCACGAGGGATTGACCGTTGAGGGGCGCGACATCCATTGGGATCAGGTCACTGACGCCGACGAGCTCATTCTCACCTCGACCACCCACCTGGTCCGCCCCGTTGGCCAACTCGACGAGGTCGAATTCACCGCCCCGGGCCCGATAGCAAATCAACTGGGGGCGGCGCTGAAACTGCTGCTGGCCGGCAGCCACCCCCTCAGCAACCGCTGGCTCACCCCGATCGGCGGGTAGCTTCTCGCCCCAGGCGGCGGCCGAGAACGAGTTTCTTCTTCTTCTTCTCGAAGAACGATCTCGTTGAGGCCCGGGATCTGGTCATGTTCGAGGATCGGGCTGACAGCGCGCTGGTGTACAACACCGGCTGCGGTATCGGTTCGCCTCCCGATTGACGG
>Ga0316192_10002626_pt1 | contig 13144 bp, 12 predicted proteins | sample MerIslwburrow_MG_FD_204931 | JGI IMG/M metagenome (GOLD analysis project Ga0316192, IMG submission 204931) | Coastal sediment microbial communities from Maine, United States - Merrow Island worm burrow | ecosystem: Environmental > Aquatic > Marine > Coastal > Sediment | place: USA: Maine...
GACGCTTTAATGCTTCGTTTTTACGTTGCTGAGAAGTTTCAGTATTTGCTTTATGACGTAATGAATACGATAACTCATCTAAATCAAGACGTTCAAGCAATCCATGAAGTCCATCAGCACCCATTTTTGCAACAAATTTATTTGGATCTGAATCTTCAAGATATTGGTTTTCTTTTGGAAGTTTCTCCATGAAATCCAAATATTCTTCTTCAGTAAGGAAGTCAAGATAATTAACTCCTTCTTCAGCCAATACCCCAGGATTAATAACCACATATCTTTCATAATAGATAATGGTATCTAATTTTTTAGTAGGTAAACCTAGTAAATATCCTATTTTGTTAGGCAGTGACTTAAAATACCAAATGTGAGCAACAGGAACCACCAATTGGATATGTCCCATGCGTTCACGACGTACTTTCTTTTCAGTTACCTCTACCCCACAACGATCGCAAACAATACCTTTATAGCGGATTCTCTTATATTTTCCGCAGTGACACTCATAATCCTTAACTGGTCCGAATATTCTTTCACAGAATAAACCGTCACGTTCTGGTTTATAAGTACGGTAATTTATGGTTTCTGGTTTTAAAACCTCACCACTGGAACGTTCAAGAATTTCTTCAGGAGACGCTAGTCCGATAGATATTCTTGAAAACTCACTGTTTACTTTATTTTCTTTCCTAAAAGCCATATGTAGAAAGATTTAAAAGATTATATAAAGCGTGCACAAAATGTGCACGCTAATTAACTATTCTAAATTCACACTTAAACCAAGACCACGTAATTCGTGTAATAACACATTAAGTGACTCAGGTATACCTGGATTAGGCATTGGTTCTCCTTTTACAATCGATTCGTATGCTTTGGCTCTACCCATCACATCATCAGATTTAATTGTAAGGATTTCCTGTAGAATGTTTGCCGCACCAAATGCTTCCAGTGCCCAAACCTCCATTTCACCAAAACGCTGACCACCAAATTGAGCCTTACCACCCAACGGTTGTTGAGTAATAAGTGAGTAAGGTCCAATTGACCTTGCATGCATCTTATCGTCAACCATGTGACCAAGCTTAAGCATATAGATAATACCTACAGTTGCCGGTTGATGAAACTTTTGACCAGTTTCGCCATCTGTCAAGTAGCTTCTACCAAAATCAGGAATACCAGCTTGGCGGGTATACCCTGTAATTTGATCTAAAGAAGCACCATCAAAGATTGGTGTTGCAAATTTTAAACCTAACTCTTGACCTGCCCAAGCTAATACCGTTTCATAAATCTGTCCAAGGTTCATACGCGAAGGTACACCAAGTGGATTCAAAACAATATCAACAGGAGTTCCATCTTCTAAGAAAGGCATATCCTCAGCACGCACAACCTTAGCAACAATACCTTTGTTACCATGACGACCTGCCATTTTATCACCAACTTTGATTTTGCGTTTTTTGGCAATATATACTTTTGCAAGTTGAACTATACCGTTTGGTAATTCATCTCCAACTGTGATATTAAATTTCTTTCTTTTGAAATCACCTTCAATTTCTCGGTGCTTAATCAAATAATTATTTAATAAAATTGAAATAGTTTCGTTCTTTTGCTTATCAGTTGTCCACTTTGCTGGATTTACAGCTAAATAATCAACCTCTTGCAAAATTTTCTGAGTAAATTTGGTTCCTTTAGCAATTAAATCACCACCAAAGTAATCTTTTACCCCTTGCGAAACTTTACCATTTACTAATACAAATAGTTTATCTGTCAACTTACCTTTTATATCAGTAAGTTTACGTTCCATTTCATCATCCAATTTTTGAATCAAAGGCTTTTCAGCTGCTTTAATTTTTCTATCTTTAACTGAACGAGCAAAAAGTTTTTTATCAATAACCACACCTTGTAGTGATGGAGAGGCTTTAAGTGAAGCATCTTTTACATCACCTGCTTTATCACCAAAGATTGCACGTAAAAGCTTTTCTTCAGGTGAAGGATCAGATTCTCCTTTGGGCGTAATTTTACCTATTAAAATATCACCAGGATTCACATGGGCTCCAATACGGATTAATCCATTTTCATCTAGGTTTTTAGTAGCTTCTTCACTAACGTTTGGAATATCAGCAGTTAATTCTTCTAAACCACGTTTTGTGTCACGAACTTCTAACATAAATTCTTCTACATGAAGAGAAGTGAAAACATCGTCGCGAACTACTCTTTCAGAGATAACAATGGCATCCTCAAAGTTATAACCTTTCCAGGGCATAAATGCTACCTTAAGGTTTCTACCTAATGCTAATTCACCCCCTTCAGTACCATAACCTTCACTTAATACAGTTCCTTTTGTAACTTTATCGCCTTTATTAATAATAGGGCGTTGGTTAATTGAAGAGTTTTGGTTTGTTTTCTGAAATTTGATTAGTTTATAACGAACAACATCATCGTCAAAGCTTACAAATTTATCTTCTTCACTTCTATTGTATCTAACTACAATTTCTTCAGCATCTACAAATTCAACAACTCCGTCACCTTCAGCACGAATTAAGTTTCTTGAATCTTCAGCCACTTTCTTTTCAATACCAGTACCCACAATTGGAGCTTCTGGAATTAATAAAGGAACGGCCTGACGCATCATGTTCGATCCCATCAAAGCACGGTTTGCATCATCGTGCTCAAGGAAAGGAATAAGTGATGCCGCAATAGAAGCAATTTGGTTAGGTGCTACATCCATTAATTCAATCTCACTAGGTTCAACTACAGGATAGTCAGCTTCTAGACGAGATTTCACACGTGGATTAACAAAAATTCCCTCTTCATTAAGTGGAGCATTTGCTTGAGCAATTAACTTTTCTTCTTCTTCTTCTGCACTTAAATATAATATACCTTCGTTTGTTAAATCTACTTTACCTTCAGAAACCTGACGATAAGGAGTTTCGATAAAACCAAGTTCATTAATTTTTGCAAATACACAAAGTGATGAAATAAGTCCAATATTTGGCCCCTCAGGAGTTTCAATCGGACATAAACGACCATAATGCGTATAGTGAACGTCACGTACCTCAAACCCTGCACGCTCACGAGAAAGACCACCTGGTCCTAATGCAGACATACGTCGTTTGTGGGTCATTTCAGCTAAAGGATTCGTTTGATCCATAAACTGAGAAAGAGCATTTGTTCCAAAGAAAGAATTAATTACACTGGATAATGTTTTCGAGTTAATTAAATCGATTGGAGTAAATACCTCGTTATCGCGGACATTCATACGTTCACGAATGGTACGTGCCATACGAGCTAAACCAACACCAAACTGATTCATTAGTTGCTCACCTACAGTACGTACACGACGATTACTTAAGTGGTCAATATCATCAACATCAGTCTTACTATTAATAAGCTCGATTAAGTATTTAATAATTTCAATAATATCGACCTTATTAAGCACTTTAACATCCATTTCAGTGTTAAGACCTAATTTCTTATTTAAGCGGTATCTACCAACTTCACCTAGGTCGTATCTTTTATCCGAAAAGAATAGTTTATCAATTACGTCACGTGCAGTAGCTTCATCTGGCGGCTCTGAATTTCTTAATTGTCTGTATATATGTAGTACAGCTTCTTTTTCAGAGTTACAAGGATCTTTTTGCAGTGTATTGTAAATAATCCCAAAATCGGCAATATTAGCTTGTTCCTTATGTAACAAGATAGTTTTAGCCCCTGATTCTAGAATTTCATCGATATGATCATTTTCTATAACAGTTTCTCTATCGATAATAATTTCATTACGTTCGATAGAAACTACTTCACCTGTATCTTCATCAACAAAGTCTTCAATCCATGACTTAAGTACACGAGCAGCTAATTTTCGCCCAACTACTTTTTTAAGTCCTGATTTTGAAACTTTAATCTCATCAGCCAGATTAAATATCTCTAAAATATCTTTATCACCTTCGTAACCAATAGCTCTTAATAGCGTTGTTACTGGTAATTTTTTCTTACGGTCGATATATGCATACATCACACTATTAATGTCAGTTGCAAACTCGATCCATGAACCTTTGAATGGAATTACACGAGCAGAGTATAATTTAGTACCATTTGCATGGACACTTTGACCGAAAAATACACCGGGTGAACGGTGTAACTGCGATACAATTACTCTTTCGGCACCATTTATAACAAAGGTTCCTTTTGGGGTCATGTAAGGTACAGTACCCAAGTACACATCCTGAACCACGGTGTCGAAATCTTCGTGTTCCGGATCGGTACAATACAGTTTTAATTTCGCTTTTAGCGGTATACTATAAGTTAAACCACGTTCAATACACTCGTTAATAGTGTAACGTGGAGGATCGATAGTATAATCAAGGAATTCTAATACGAAGTTATTCCTTGTATCTGTAATTGGAAAGTTTTCTTGAAAAACTTGGTGTAATCCTTCTGAATTTCTTTTCTCGGGGGTTGTATTAATCTGGAAAAAATCAGTAAATGATTTTAACTGAACCTCAAGAAAATCAGGATATTCAAGCTGATTTTTTATTGATGCAAAACTAATCCTTTGTTGAAAATTATTTGAAGCCATAATGATGTAAATAAATTGAACTTAAAAATAACAACAAAAAGGTTTGGTCCCGATAATATCGGGACTAAACCTTAAACGTTTATTTTATTTGGAGTATATTACTTAAGTTCAACTTCAGCTCCAGCCTCTTCTAATTTAGCTTTTAATGCGTCCGCTTCATCTTTAGTAACTCCTGTTTTTAGCTCTTTAGGGGCACTATCTACTACTTCTTTAGCCTCTTTAAGTCCTAAACCAGTAAGTTCTTTTACTAATTTAACAACTTGAAGTTTAGCTCCACCTGCAGCCTTAAGAATAACATCGAATTCAGTTTTTTCCTCAGCAGCAGCTTCTCCACCAGCAGCAGGACCAGCAACTGCAACAGCAGCAGCAGCAGGTTCAATTCCGTACTCTTCCTTAAGGATTTCAGCTAATTCATTAACCTCTTTTACAGTCAAGTTAACTAACTCTTCTGCAAATTTTTTCAAATCTGCCATTTTCCTATATTTTTTTTTATTAAATGTTAACTAATTTTACTATTCTCGTTCTGATAATGTTTTAAGTACACCTGTCAATGTTTGTCCGCTTGATTGTAAAGCAGATACAACATTTTTGGCAGGTGACTGAAGCAAGCTGATAACATCAGCAATAAGTTCATTTTTAGATTTAATATTAGCTAGAGCATCTAGCTGATTATCTCCTATATAAACTGTTTCTTCTACAAATGCAGCTTTGACGATAGGCTTATCGCTTTTCTTACGTAACTCCTTAATTAATTTACCAGGAACATTACCTGTTTCTGTAAACATAATTGCGGTAGCGCCTACTAAAACGTCAAACATTTCGGAATAGTCTGTATCAGACTGTTCCATAGCCTTTTTAAGCAAGGTATTCTTTACAACAACCAGCTCAATTTCTTTTTCAAAGCATTTTCTTCTTAAGTTACTGGTATCTTCAGCATTTAATTCTGAAGTATCAGTCAAATAAAAGTGACTTGCTTCTTTAAGCTTACTAGCTAGCTCGTTGATAATTTCTGCCTTATCTTCGCGCTTCATAATTCCTACTTTTTTTACTCGTCATAAGATTTAACATCCACTGGAATACCAGGGCTCATAGTACTTGAAAGAGATACACTCTTTACGTAAGTACCTTTTGCTGCCGAGGGCTTCAATTTCATGATCATATCCAGCATTTCTTTGGCGTTTTCGTAAATCTTTTGACTATCAAAAGATACTTTTCCAATTCCTGCATGGATAATACCAAATTTATCCACCTTGAAGTCAATTTTACCCTGCTTAACCTCTTTAACAGCGGCGCCGATATTCATTGTAACGGTTCCACTTTTAGGGTTAGGCATTAAACCACGAGGTCCTAAAACACGTCCTAGTGCACCCACTTTGGCCATTACAGGAGGCATAGTGATAATGACATCAATATCAGTCCATCCACCTTTAATTTTTTCGATGTAATCATCGAGACCAACGTGATCTGCTCCTGCAGCCTTAGCTTCTTCCTCCTTTTCAGGAGTACAAAGTACTAAAACACGTGTTTCTTTCCCTGTACCATGGGGTAAAGAAACTATACCACGAACCATTTGATTTGCTTTACGAGGGTCAACCCCTAAGCGTACATCAATATCTATTGATGCGTCAAATTTTGTGGTAGTTACCTCTTTAACCAACTTCGCAGCCTCAGATAATTTATAAAGCTTTTCCGCTTCAATTTTATCTGCAACTTTCTTTTTATTTTTCGTTAGTCTAGCCATTTCTACTCGAGGTGTTTAATTTAATTATTACCGGGAAATTCCCCTGAAACAGTAATACCCATACTACGGGCTGTTCCTGCAACCATTTTCATTGCTGATTCAATTTTAAATGCATTTAAGTCAGGCATTTTTTCCTCAGCAATTTCTTTAACCTGATCCCAGGTTAATGAAGCAACTTTCACACGATTAGGCTCAGCCGAACCGCTTTTTAGTTTAAGAGCTTCAAGAATTGCAACTGCAACAGGTGGTTTTTTAATGATAAAATCAAACGATTTATCACTATAAACGGTAATGATAACCGGAAGTACTTTTCCGGCACTGTTCTGAGTTCTGGCATTAAATTGCTTACAAAACTCCATGATGTTCACACCCTTAGCTCCAAGGGCCGGACCAACAGGCGGAGAAGGATTGGCAGCACCACCTTTTATCTGCAACTTGATTAATCCATCAACTTCTTTTGCCATAATTTAATTTTTATTCTTTAACAACCTGCATAAAACTTAACTCAACGGGAGTTTTTCTTCCGAAAATTTTAACCGAAACTTTAAGCTTTTTCTTTTCCTCATTAACTTCTTCAATAATTCCGCTAAAGCTGTTAAAAGGTCCATCAATTACTTTTACAGTTTCTCCCACAATATAAGGCACATTAATCTCCTCTTCGCTTTCGGCGAGTTCGTCGACTTTACCTAAAATGCGGTTTACTTCTGCCATCCTTAAAGGAACTGGTTCACCAGCTGTACCTAGGAAGCCAAGTACATTTGGAATGCCCCGAAGTATATGTGGAACTTCGCCCACTAAAGCAGCTTCGATTAGAACGTAACCGGGAAAGAAACTTCTCTCTTTGCTAATTTTTTTGCCGTTCCTGATTTGATAAATTTTTTCGGTAGGAATTAAGACTTGGGAAACGTATTCCTCCATTTTCAGGTGACTAATTTCGCTTTCGATTTGTTCCTTAACCTTCTTTTCTTTACCGCTAACAGCGCGTACTACATACCACTTCTTTTCCATCTCTATTAAGGAAGATTAATAAAACATTTTGTACAATTGTTCCATTACAAATGTGAATGAAACATCCATACCATAAATAATGAGGGCTATAATTAGGGAAGCAACCATTACAACAACCATACTATTTTGCAACTCTGACCACGAGGGCCATGTTACTTTGTGAACAAGTTCACTATATACTTCTTTAAAGTATTCTTTTATTCTTCGCATCGTTCTTACAATTTGCACGGGAGGAGCGACTCGAACGCCCGACACCTGGTTTTGGAGACCAGTGCTCTACCAACTGAGCTACACCCGTATAAAAAGAACCCTAATTAAAGGGTTCTATTATTATATATAGAAATTAATCTATAATTTCAGTTATCTGACCAGCACCTACTGTTCTTCCACCTTCACGGATAGCAAAACGTAAACCTAAGTTACAAGCCACTGGAGTAATCAAGCTAACGTCAATAGTAACGTTATCACCTGGCATTACCATTTCAGTTCCTTCTGGTAAGCTAATTTCACCAGTAACATCTAATGTACGAATGAAGAACTGAGGACGGTATTTGTTATGGAATGGAGTGTGACGTCCACCTTCATCTTTCTTCAAAACATAAATCTCAGCTTTGAATCTAGTGTGAGGAGTTACAGTTCCTGGGTGAGTAATAACCATACCGCGTTTAACTTGATCTTTATCGATACCACGAAGTAAAAGTCCAACATTATCACCAGCTTGACCTTCGTCAAGAATTTTGCGGAACATTTCCACACCAGTACATACAGTTTTCATACCTTGAGCACCTAAACCAATGATCTGCATTTCTTGACCAGTTTTAATAATACCAGTTTCGATACGACCAGTTGCAACAGTACCACGACCTGTAATAGAGAATACATCCTCAACAGGCATTAGGAATGGTTTATCAACATCACGAGGAGGCAATGGAATATACTCATCAACAGCTTTCATAAGCTCCAAGATTTTCTCAGTCCATTTAGGCTCAGCATTCAATCCACCTAAAGCAGATCCCATAATTACAGGTGCATCATCACCATATTCGTAGAATTCTAATAATTCACGAACTTCCATCTCAACTAATTCTAATAACTCTTCATCGTCAACCATATCCACTTTGTTAAGGAATACAACGATTTTAGGTACATTTACCTGACGAGCTAAAAGGATGTGCTCACGAGTTTGAGGCATAGGACCATCAGTAGCCGCAACTACAAGAATAGCTCCATCCATCTGAGCAGCACCAGTTACCATGTTCTTTACGTAATCCGCGTGACCCGGACAATCTACGTGAGCATAGTGACGGTTTTCAGTTTGATACTCAACGTGTGATGTATTAATAGTAATACCACGTTCTTTTTCTTCAGGTGCGTTATCGATTGAATCGAAATCGCGAATTTCCGAAAGACCAGCTTCTGCTAGAACCTTCGTAATAGCAGCAGTCAAAGTTGTTTTACCATGGTCTACGTGACCAATAGTTCCGATATTAACGTGAGGTTTATCCCTCTTAAACGTTTCTTTAGCCATAATAATTACTTATTACTAATTCAACAAAAGTTTTCCCAATCTTGGAGCCAATGACGAGAATTGAACTCGTGGCCTCTTCCTTACCAAGGAAGCGCTCTACCCCTGAGCTACACCGGCTTAATGATTTAGAGCGGGAGACGGGATTCAAACCCGCGGCCCTCAGCTTGGAAGGCTGATGCTCTATCAGCTGAGCTACTCCCGCTTTTAATTCATTAATTAATGAGAGACTAGCTCTCAAAAAATATTTTCAATACAATTATGAACGTTAACTATTATTCACAAAATTAGAGCAGTAGTATAAAACCCCGAGACAATCGGAAAAATACATTAATTCCCTAAAAATCAAGAAGCTTCTACAGCTTATAAGTGGGGAGAGCAGGATTCGAACCTGCGAAGACGAAAGTCAACGGAGTTACAGTCCGTCCCAGTTGGCCACTTTGGTATCTCCCCTTGATAATAACTCAATATTTAACGAGCCGGTAGGCGGATTCGAACCGTCGACCTGCTGATTACAAATCAGCTGCTCTGACCAACTGAGCTATACCGGCATCATTTTTTAGAACGTTGCATTTAACCGCTAAAAACGGTTGGCAAATGTATGAAAATATTTTATTAAAACACAAAAAAAGAATTTATTTTTTTTCATTAAATTCCTCTTTGCTTTTCTTTCGTTTTTTTAAGCTGTCTACGAATGGCTTCTGTTGCCAAATCAGTGGCTTCCTCAAAGGATTTTGCTTGCTTTTTTGAAAAGAGGTCGTTACCTGGTATTTCCAGCTTTATATCTGCAACCTTATTTTCATGAGTCTCAGATTTATCAAGCCTTAGCGTTATTTCAGCAGCCAAAATATGATCGTAAAATTGGCCTAATTTATTCACTTTTGATTCAATAAAATCCAACAATTTCTCATCTGCATCAAATCTCAACGAATGAATTTTAATATCCATAATACCTCCTGTTTTATTTAAGCTCTTGGATGAGCTTGGTTATATATTTCTTTCAATTTGTTAAATGAAGTGTGGGTGTAAATTTGGGTTGCTGATAAATTAGCATGTCCCAACAATTCTTTTATAGCATTAATATCGGCTCCATTATTTAACATTTGCGTGGCAAAAGTATGTCGCAATACATGTGGACTTCTTTTTTCTAGCGTAGTTGCGTTACTCAAATAATTATTCACTATACGATATATTAGTTTACCATAGGCAGGTTTACCTTCTTTTGTTACTATTAAATACTTATGTGTACAATTTAATTTACTTCGCTCAGCAATATAAAGATTCAATTCTCCAAACAACTCTTTCCCAAATGGAATTAAACGTTCTTTATTTCGCTTACCTAATACTTTAAGGTGCATGTAGTGAAAATCGATATTTGGAATCAGCAGACCAACCATTTCACTCAAGCGCATTCCTGTACAGTAAAACATAAGTACAATCAGTCGATCGCGTTGCCCCTCAAAGGTATTTGGGAAATTTAAATGATCGAACAAATTATTCATTGCAGTTTGACTTACAAAATGAGGCAATGGTTTACTCATTTTTGGAAGCACTACCTTTTGTGTCGGAATACTTGTGATTATTTCTTCACGATACAAAAATTTATAATATGTTTTTAGAGTAGTTATTTTTCGGTTTACCGAACGTGAAGATAATCCATTCTCCATTAAATAAACAATCCACTTACGAATGATGTGATGATCACTTGTAAGTGGATTAAATTCTTCGATATTATTATTCCCAAACTCAACAAACTGCACTAAGTCACTCTTGTAAGAGCGTGTAGTGTGATCTGAATATCGTTTCTCATTTGAGAGATATTTGAGAAAAGCATCTATATACATAGTCGAGTAAATACATGCACCTCAATGGGGAAATAATTCCCAAACAAAGCGAACTATAGCGCTTGCTCTTCGTTTTGCAACTGCTGAATATATGCGGCTTTAATCATCTGTTCGCGATTAACGACAGAAGGCTTTCTATAAACCTGTCTTGATCTAAGTTCTTTAATAACGCCAGTTTTTTCAAACTTTCTTTTGAACTTCTTTAAAGCCCTATCAATATTTTCACCTTCTTTTACTGGTATAACGATCATTTTGCTATAATTTTTTATCTTCTATTTAAAACAAGGCTGCAAATTTAGAACATTGATATACATTAACAAATTTTATTTTAACTTTTTTTCAATTATTTTTCGTTGGACTACTAAGTTATGTCATTTTAGATTCATAACAAATCATTTTCTCATTTGTTTGTCAAAAAAAATTGCCCCAACTCATAATTGTATTTATAACAAACTCATATCCAATCATTTTTCCATGTCTTTTAGTTTTTGAGCTAATTTTTGCGACCTGTTGTTTAGTAATATTGCTCCTATTAAGGCAACCATGGCTATCATACCCCAATATGATTCCCGATTATTACTCCATGCTAAATTAGAAAAATCGAGCACAAAAACAGGGATGCCAATAATAGCTACTATTGCCATTATGATTAGAAATTTTAAGTATGCAGTCATATTGTAATTTTGTTTTCTGTTATTAGTCAATAGTATTAATTATAATGTTTTTCACTTCTCTGATTTTACAAAACCTTCTGGATTTGTCATAGTCATTGGTTGGCCGGTAGCCTCTAAAATATTCCACCAAAGCTCGCCATGTATATCAATCTTCTTTCTTTTTGATACTGCAATTGATATTGGAAGGACTGTAAACTGATCGTTCCAATTGCCTACAATAAAATCGGTTCGACCAGCCATTGCAGCATGCACTGCATTTTGAGCCAACAAACTACAAAACTTACTGTCGTTTGCGTTTGCAGGAGCGCTACGGATAATATAACTAGGGTCGATATATTTCAGGCTAAATGGAACATCTTTAGCTTCAAACTCCTCAGCTATCTTCTCTTTTAAATATATGCCAATGTCTTGTTTTTTAGTATTGCCTGACTTATCCTTTTCTACAGATTTATTTTGAAAAAAATGTTGTCCTGCACCTTCAGCAACAACTACAAGTGCATGATGCCTACTTTCAAGTCGTTTTCTTAATGATTTTAAGAACCCATAAGGACCGTATAAATCAAATTCCATTTCAGGAACCAATACAAAATTCACTTCTTGAATTGAAAGCGCTGCATGAGCTGCTATAAACCCTGAATCGCGGCCCATTAGTTTTAAAAGAGCTATCCCATTATATGCCCCTTCAGCTTCGTTATGTGCATAACGAATAATTTCATTGGCCATGGTAAATGCGGTTTCAAAGCCAAAGCTTTTAGCAATATAACTAATATCATTATCAATAGTCTTGGGGATTCCTGCTATGGATATTTTCAGATTCCTTTTTTCAATTTCTTTATGTATAGCATGAGCTCCCCGCTGAGTTCCATCCCCACCAATACAAAATAGAATATTCACATTCATTATCTCAAGTGTATCAACTATTTGTTCTACATCCTGATTTCCACGTGATGACCCTAAAAAAGTTCCACCTGTTAAATGAATTCCATCAACCAAAGCCGGCGTCAACTCTATAACCTCATGATTATAGTCTGGTATTAATCCTTGGTAGCCATATTTAAATCCTAAAACCCGCTTAATACCATACCTATAATATAAATGATTTACTATACTACGAATTACATCGTTTAAGCCAGGGCATAGACCGCCACAGGTTACAATACCTACTTTAGTTTTAGCTGGTTCGAAATATAGACTCCCATGTGGTCCCGCTTTTTCAAAAGATATAGGATCTTCATTTTTAGACTTGTATTTTTGAAAATTGTCTAATGAAGTGTCATATAAAATCCGTTCTTCACCTGAAACAAATTTATATAATGGACTTTTAGATCGAGGTGTCTCTAAGAGTGGGGATTTAACCTTAGGGGTACCTAGTGTCTTTACCTGAAAGTCTTCAATATTCATAGCTTAAAGATTATAATAATTAGTACGAATGAATTCTACAAACTTATCCTATTTGAAAAAAAATATATAATCTCAAAAAGGATATAAATAATAATATGTACTTCTTAATTTGAAATATGAAAGATACTACATATTTATTAAATCAGTAGACATCTATTTGTATGAAAATTATAACTGTTTAAAAAAGGAGGCTAATGGCCTCCTTCATTATTATATTTATAATTTGTACTTAAAGTTTTATGCAAATTCCTCCACTAATGAAAGCTACTTCTGCACCCAGTTCAGCGTATAGTGCGATCTGATCGTTTAATGAATATTTTGCACCTACAAAAATATTTCCCACAAAACCGGAAGCATTAGCAGAAGTTGTTCCAGCTCCGACAAAAGTAA